>JAEEGK010014178.1_pt1 | contig 17840 bp, 4 predicted proteins | sample 8958771 | NCBI WGS metagenome assembly JAEEGK01 (sample SAMN16246547, study PRJNA631951) | gut metagenome | biome: gut microbiome; feature: rumen; material: SC-attached | host: Bos | place: Iran: Karaj | collected 2018-10
TCTTTTTCATCCGCGAGTTTAATATTAATTTTATTATTATTATGAAAAATATCATAAGCAACTTTAATTTTATTATTTATAAAATTATCCAATTTATTTTCTATTTTTTCAGTTTTTATAATTAAATCTAAATTTTTTTTTGATATTTTATAAATAATTGCTGATTCACTAATACAAATTGCATTATAAATATGAAAATTTAAATTAAAATAAAAACATAAAATTCCCATTAATTCATTTTGTTTTAAAATTGTTAATGTTTTTAATTTTTTTTTTTAAAAATTCTTCTTTTAAAGATTTTATATTATTATTGATATTATAATTATTTAATTTTTTATTTAATAAAATTAATAATTGTTCAATCTCAATTATGTTTTTTTTAGTAGAAATTTCAATTTCTCCTGATTTAATAAAATAAACATATTCAAATAAATCATTTTCTAAAAATATTTTTTGTTTTTTTGTAAAATTTTCTTTTATAAAAAAATTTAAATAATTATTTTCAAAAATTGATTTTTTTATTTTTATAAAAAAATTACTAATTAAAAAATAACTTTCGTTTCTATTAATTTTTCTTTTTTCTATAATAATATTTTTATAATAATTTTCATGATAATTTAAATATAATAAATAACTATCTTCTTTTACTTTTATTGTTTCTTTACGAATAATATCAAAACCAAAACTATTTTTTTCTAATATTTGTTGTTTATTATTGTTTTCATAATAAAAAATTTTTATTTTCTTTTTTAATTTTACTTCTAACATATTTTTATACATTTCTAATTTTTGTTGAAACATTATTTTATTATTATTATCATTATTATTATTATTATTAAAATTTAATATTGCTTTATAAATTTGTGGTAATAACATTTCATCATCCTTTTCAATCCAAAATTTATATCTATTTTCTTTTATAATTTTATTATACAAAAACATTTCATTTCCTTCAAATAATTTAATTAAATATTCAAAATATTCTTCATTATCAAAATAAAAATATTTTTCTTCAATTTTTAACATTTCTAATTTTCCTTTAAATAAAATATAAACATTATCAATATTTTCATTTATTTTATAAATACATTCATTTTTTTTAAAAAATTTTATTTGAAAATTTAAACTAAAAATTGTTAAAAGTTTTTGTAAAATATCATTTGAAAAATTTTCATTTTTTAAAAAATTTGTTGAATTTAAATAATTTTTAATAATAAAGATATCTTCAAAAGTTCGAATTTCTTTTTCTTTTTCAAAAATAGTTTTTAAATAATTTAAATTTTTTGTTTCAAAATAAACATTATTAAAATTATTATTATTAATATTGTTTATTAAAAAATTAAATTTTTTTTTATTTTTACAAACAATTTCATTTAAATTAAAAAATTTTTTTTCCATTTTTAATATTATTTATTATTAAAATAATAAAATATTATTTTATTATGAAAATTTATTCTGTTTTTATTTGTGATAAAAATAGTAAATTAATTTTATGTAGAAATTATTTTGAAATGAGTTTGACTGAAATTAATAATCATGTTTCTTATTTTATTAATAATATTAATAATAAAATTAATGATGATATTAATTTTATTGAAAGTAATAAATTTTATTATAATTATATTTCTATGAATAATAATATTTTCTTAGTTTTAATTTCTAGTGTAAATAATAATAATTTTGTTATTTTAGAAAAATTGCTAAAAATTTTATTTAGAATTTTGAATGGAATTTGTAAAAATAATTTAAGTGAAAATGAAATTAAAAAAAATTTTTTAAATATTATTTTTTATTTCGATGAAACTATTAATAATCAATTAATTATAAATTTAAATTATGCTCAAATTCATAATAATGTAGAAATGATTCAAATTGATAAAACATTAAAAATAAAAGAACAAAAAGAAGAAAAAGAAAAAATTAAACAAACTTTAATAAAACAAATGAATGAATTTGAAAAAATGGAAAATTTTAAAAATTTAAATAATAATAATGTTAATAATATTATTAATAATAATAACAATAATAATAATATGAACAATAGTAATAATACTAATAAAAAAATATTTAATGGAATTCAACATAACATTCATTTAAATGAAAAAATTGAATTTATTCAAATTGAAAGGCCAATAAAATTTAAAACACCAAGTGGTAAAGTAATATTAATGTCAGAAGAATTAAAAAAACAAAATTTTCAAAAACATAAACAAATAAAAGGTTTAATTCTCAATAAATAAAATTAATTTTTTATAATTAATAATTAATATTATTATTATAAATAAATTATATAAAATAATTTATTATGTATCATTTTCATCGATTTGACGATGTTTCAGAAAATTATAGTCAATTTGAAACTAATTTAAATAATTTTAATAATCAAATTTCTAATACTTTACATAATGAAGAAAAAGAAAATAATGAAAATAATAATAATAATAATAAATTTGAAACAAATTCAATTCTTAAAAAAATAATTTCAATAGATTTTGAAAAAGAAATTAAATCAAATAATTTCACAAATATAGAAAAATATTTACCATTAATGCTAAATTTTAAATATAATGATATTATTTCAAATAATAATGAAAAAGATTTAAATTTAATGATTTTAATAAATAATTTTCAAAATATTTTATCATATTTATATTCAATTCAAAATAAACTTTCATTAAATAATTATAATATTGAAAGATATTTAAATACATTAGAAAATAAAAATAATAATATTTCAAAAAATAATAATATTATTTCAAATTTAAAAAAACAAAATAAAAATTTATTAAATAGGTCATTAATTTATCAAAGAGTTTTAAATAATAAAAATTCAAAAGATAATAATAAAAATGTATTAAAAAAATGTTTATATTATTGTGATGTTTGTTCTAATAAACATTATGATAATTATGAAGATTTTCATAAACATTATGTGAAAAATCATATTGATCCTAATTTAAATGATGGAAATAATTTTGCTATTTTAAAAAATAATTTTGATCAATTTTATTTTAATAATAAATTCAATGAAATGAGTTTTGAATTAAATAATTTATTAACTAATATTAATCAAAATGATGATTATAATAATAATTTTTATAATAATAGTATTTCTTATAATAAAAATTATAATAATAGTTTATTTAAAAGTGGAAATATGAAAATTACAATTGATGAGAAAATTAATAAAAATTTTAAATCAAGTAATTTTAATAATAAAAAATTAAGTGAAGAAGATAAAAAAAATTTCTTATTAAAAATCGAAGAATTACAAAATAATCAAAGATTAAAATATATTAATTTATTAGAAAATTTTCAAACATTCAAAAAACAAATTTTTCAACAATTAAATAACATAAACATTAATAAAGATGAATAAATTTTTAATATTAATAATAATAATAATAATTAAATAAATTAAAAAAAATATTTTAATTTAATAATATTTTTAATAAAATTTTTTTATTAATTTAAAAGAAATAAAAATAAATAATATTTAAAAATAATAATATCTAAATAAATCTTAATCCTTATTACATAGAAGAGCAACACCTCTTCTTTGCCAGAATTTATCATCTTGGTCACTTCCATTAATTTTCAATTTAATATCAGTAATTAAATACTTATCAGTTCTTTTAGGATATTTATACAATGGGCAACTATAACTAGCATTACTTGGACCTAAAGTATTTACTCCTTTATTTTCATTAACAATAGTACCTTTAACAGTAATAACAGGGAATTTAATAATAGTATTTCTACTATTTGGATCAGGATCATCAGCTAAATAACCTTCTTTAGATCCACCACCCCAAATTGCTCCTTCAATATACAAACCATAAATTAAAATACTTTCCATTCTATCTTTACCTTTTAAATTCTTAGTTAATTTTGTAGGATCTGTTTCAGTTCTATCAGGAGTATAAACTAAATCAATTTGATCTAAGGCCAATTTTTCAAATTCTTTTGCATTTCCTGGACTTTTTTTCTTTAATTTAAAGAATTCTTGTCTAAATGCAGCTAAAAATCCTTGTGGTTTTAAAATACCAGGTAAATAAAATGCTGGACGTTGGTCATTATTACATGATAACCATTCTCTTAATTTTTCTGCACGAATTTTTAATCCTTCAAACCAGGATGAAGCATTTGGTGAAAGCCATGATATTTCTGAACCATTTGCATCAAACATCCAAATATTAGGTGGTTTAATAAGGTACAATGAATCAATACATTCTGTTATTGTTTCAGTCATTAATAATGTTCCTGCTAAAGCATCTTTAATATCTTTCAAACTTTTTTTAACTAATTCTAAAATAACTTCAATATCTTTAATTTCTTGTAACAAAACGTTATTCAATGGAACTTCTAAACCAACTCCAATGTTCATGAAAGAATATTTATTAATAGTATCTCTGTATTCTTTTTCATTAAAGAATGGAGGGAAAGCATCTAACATAGCTTCAACTTTTGGTTTAACTTCGTCTTCTTTTGAGGCACCTCCTCCACCTGCACCATCTTTAGGTAATGCAGCAGTAATAGTATTTAATAATTCACTAAATTCTTTTAATCTAAATGTCATATCTGCACTTCCATGTAAACCAAAAACTTGAGGGGGATCTACTGTTGGGAATTTACTTATATGTGCTATATAATCGGTTATTTCTTTTAAATTATCAGGGATTTTATATTCAGCTGTTCTGTTCTTTGGATCTACTTTATCTTTTGGTGTTGGATAGAATGAATAATTTGGTTGTTTAAATGCGGGATCTTCTAAATATGATGAAACTATTGTTTTGAATAAAGATTCATCTTTCAAATCAAAAATACGTCCTCCATATAAAATATTACTTACGACGTTTGTTAATGTTTTGAAGTTAATCATTTCACTTGGAGGTTTTTTATCAGGTAAATCACTTTCTCTTGAAAATTGTTTTTCAACAAATAATATAGAAGCTTCTAAATCAGAATTATTAAAATCATAAGGAACACAAAAACCTAAAGCACCATATTTTCTTCTTTCAATAACTAAACTATGAATAAAAGATAAAGCAAAAACTAAATTTTTCCATTCTTTATATTCAAAAATATCTAATTTTTCTGCTGTAACAACAGAACTATAAGTTTTTAACATACCTGCTTTAATACCTTTAGGAGGTTCATTAGTAACTTTCAAAGATTGATGTAATAAACCAATAGGGAATTCATTTCTAGGTTCACATGATAACCATATTCTCATTTCAGGATTCCATTCTAATTCAGTATTTTTAAGCATAATATCTAATTTACTCATAAAATCTAAACCTAAATGACAATTTTGGAAATAAACCCAATCTCCTGTTTGTCTACATGTTTCAACTATACTAACTGCTATTTCAAGAACACCTTCTCCCATTGAAATACTATCAATATGTTTATTCTTTTTCTTTGCTAAATTTTCAATGTTTGTACTTGGATCTGCACCAGCTGATAATAAGAATAATATTGGAGTAGTTGCATTAGTAATGTTATATATATCTTTTATTTCTTCAGGATAAGGATTTAAAAAGTCTTTATCATCTAAAATAGTTGGAATGAAATGTTGAGTGGCACATATTATTGTACGATCTTCTCTCATTGCACGAACAAATATTAATTTTAAGAAACTTGCTAGTTTTTTATTATGATTATATAAGTCATCATAAGGAACATAATTTTCACAATCTTGAGCATTATAAAATGTTTTGAATTTTTCTGGTTCAGAAGATAATTTATCAGGTAATCTTTGGAAATAAGTATGAGTTTCATTATATTTATATCTACTAATAGCTAATAAATTAAGATATTCTTTTGGTTTTTTTTCTCCTTTTGCTCCAAGGAAATCATAAGGACAATCAGGTTCATTAATACTATTAATAACACCTCCACATTTAATAAAGAATGAAATATCTTGAGGCTTTAATAAATAACTTCCTTCAATTTTTTCTTCAGTTAATATTTTGAAACATACTAATAAAATAAAAGCTGTTTTATGTTTTTCAAATAATCCTCTTACTATATATTTATAAACATGTTCAGTTAATTTTTTTACTATGAATTTTACTCTTTGTTCAGTGTTGTTGCTTGGAATTGCATTATCTATTGAATAGTTAAATAATTCTAAAAATTGTTGTAAAGATGTTGAATACATTTTACTAATTTCTTGCATTTGAACAATTGAGAAATATAAAACAGATCCACGAGTTGCAACTGGTAAATATTTTTCTCTTTTTTGATTAATATCGATTTTTTTCTCTTCTGCTTCTTTAATTTTTTTTGTATTGTCTTCAGCTTGAGTTTTACTATTATTTAAAACAATAACAATGTCTTCGTTATCTAATAAGTTACCTTCTTTATTTAAATTATCTAAAATTTCTTTTTGACATTGTAATAAACTATTTTTATTTTTTGTAATGTCACTTAAAATTTGTTTTAATGTTTCTTCTAAAGTTCTTTGTTCTTTTGAAATAACAATTGCTTGTAATTGTTGTTCTAAACCAATCGCTGTAACACAAAAATCTATAATAGTTGTTTTAGCTGCAAGTTCTGGTGTGAAATGAGGATTGATTAATTTACATAACAAAAACATTTTAAATCTTTCATCAAAATCAACTTGTTGTCCATTAATCATAATTTTCTTTAATTTAGCAGTAGAATTTTTCTTTCCAACAAATTGTCTTTCTAAAATAGGATCTAAAGTAGTATCAACATCATTTTCAATACCTTCAATCATAATTTGACATTCAATTCCAAGTAAACTATTACAATATGTTTCAAATCTTTTTCCACAAAATGTTGCCATTTGATATACATGTTTTTCAGCTAAAATACTTGGATACATATTAACTAACCAATTCTTAGCTTGATCTTGAGGGTCGATTAATAAAGGATATCTAGAACTAGTAGTAACTAAAATAGCATTTTGAATAGATAAAGTATCAGAAGGTAATTTACTCATTAACCATTCATTCTTTGTTGGTTCATCTACTAAAAATTCTTCGATATTTAATTCGTCTGTGTATGGGATACCTCTTTTTTCTACATCTCCTCTAAATAATGAACTTATTAAAACTGTTGTTCTGAATGTATAATTAAATGGACCTGCATATGCGATAAATGCTGCACAAATTGCTGCATCTCCTAATAATTGTTTTTTTTCTTGATCAAATCGTTTTGAATCTTCGCTCCAACGAGTTTTTTCTCCTTTTAATGATTCTATTAATTGTTTAGCTCCATTAACTTTTTTAGCCATTCTATTTAAAATTTCTTGTTGATTATCTTTTTTTAATCTAACATCTGCAAGACTTTCTTCTAATCTTCTTTTTTCTTCAAGAACTTCTGCTTTTTTCTTTTGTTGAACTTCTAATTTAGCCATAGCTTCAGCGAATTTTTTAGACATAATTTCGACTTTTTGTTGTTTAGGAATAACATCTCTTACAGCATAGACGAAATCAGAAATAGAAGAACAAAATCCTGCTAAACGTTTACAAGCATCACCTCCAATTTTCATAGCTGCTTCATCAGAGAATAAACCAGTTCCATCTTTAGTTTTTGCTTCTAAGAAAGGTTTTACAAGTTCTAAAGTTTCATCATTAATATTTAATTTATTTCCTTCTAATTTTCTTTGCCATTCTGAAATTGTATCAAAGAATGAACCATAACCTGAGGCTGAAATATATGAAATCATTGTTGTCCATCCTAAAGGATTATAATATCTTGCTCTTGTATCTTTGTTAATGTCTATTTCACCGAATTTATCTGGAATTGCTAAACGTTTGTTCATAATAATACCACAACATTCGAAATAAAATTTAATTGAAGTTGGGACATTTGTTTTTCCTAATGGTTGTAATACTTTTTGATCTAAATCTTTAATTTTTTGTTGAGCTTTATCTAATTTTGGTTTTGCTAATGCCAATTCTCTATTAACAATTTCACTTTCTTTTTTAATTTCTTCGGCGTTTTTATTACATTTTTCTTCTTCAGCTGAGACTTCTTTTTCTAATTGTGCGGTTGCTTGATTTTTAATAGATAATTCTTGTTCTTTTAAATCAACTTCTTTTTTAACTTTTTCAACTTCAACAACTTGAACTTGCATTTCAGCACTTTTTTTAGCTATATCTTTTTCAGCTTCAGCTAATTTAGCTAAACCAGTATTAATAGTAGTTTCTTTTTTACTAATTTCTTCTTTTTTAGAAATATAAACTTTCATATATTCTCCAATAAAACTAAGGAAAGATTTAGGTGTGACATAAACATATCTTCTGAAATTATCATAATATTCTTTACAAACATTTTCACTAATTTTAGTATGAACTCCTGCAATGTGATTATATAATTGAGTTATTTGTTCTGCTTTTCCAACAAGTTTTAATTTATCATTTGATTCAACTGCTCCTTTAACAACTGAAATTAAAGCTTCTTCTGGCCAAGGTAATAACCACATTATAGTGCATGAATTGAATAAAACAGGGAATTTAATGAATTTTTCTCTGAATTTTTCACTAGAAGGTGAGAAACATAAAGAAACATGTAAATATTTTCTAGCAAATTCTATTAATAATTTCCAAACAGCTGTTTCATCTAATTCTTTAGTTGCATATTCAGGAATTTTACCTAAAGTTGTTCTCATAGTAGCAATAATAGTATTTTTATCATTTTTTTGATTGAATAAATTGGCGATTTCTCCGGTTGCTAAGAAACTAGATACAACTTCTAAATAATAATCGATTTTGAATTCAGCATCAGTCATTAATAAAGTATGAGGAATGAATAATTTTCCTTTATCAGGATTATATTCTTCAATAATTTTATTAAAAATAGTTCTGAAAACTAATCTTAAATCATCTGGTCTAGGTGGTGTTCCATATGTAGGTTGTATTAATAAGTTTTGTTCACAAAAAGCAGCAAGTCTTGTTAATGATTGTTTACCTGAACCACCGACACCAACTATCATACAACTTCCTTGGTCTTGTTGAATAACTCTTGTAATTCTCATTAAGTTTTTAAGACAATCATCGAATAAAACAATTTCAACATGTTTTCTATCTTTTTTTTCATTTAATTCATTCATGAAATTAGTTGTTACTTCACGTGCTTTGTCTAATGTTACTATATTTTCATATCGTTTTACATAATATTGGAATCCTTTTTCTTCATTTACTTCAATTGGACGTAAATAATCTGCGAAGAAAACGTCATTTTTAACTACATCACATACATCTTTATCAAAGTTTTCTCCTAAAACAATGTCAACAATATTTTGGAATTCTTTTTTATCTTCTATATCACGTAATTTGTCACTAAAGACTCTAGTAACTTCATGTTTCCATAAACATAATAAAAATACTTCTGATTTAATACCATAATTTTTCTCTGCATCAATAATACCATCTCTATCTGCGTTGAAAATTCCTTGGAAGGTTCTACTTAATTCTCTCATGTTATATGAATAATGGAATTTAACGGGAGTTGGTTGGAATTTCGCTTCCATTCTTTTTAAAAGATCACTTGTTATTTTAGGTAATCTTATTGCTTGATCAACAATGACATCACTGAATTTTTTAGATCCTTTTTTAGATAATGTGAAGAAAGCTTTTGAAATTTTACCATATATATCATTAACTGATTGTTCATTAGGTAAAACCATATTAAAAATAAAGAAGTGTCTTTTTAATCTATTTGGAATATCATTTTTACCTCCTTTTGGATGATTCATAGCTGCAACGAAAGATAATTTTGATATTTTTTTCATAACTCCTCTATTTTCATCTACTTTTATTAAATAATATCCTCCAAATTCTAATAATTGTCTTACTAATTCTAAAGTAACTTGATCTCCCCATTTATTAACATATGGCATAGATAAGTCATCAATAAATATAACTAAAGATTTATCTAAAATTGGAATATACTCATTACCTGATTTTTCTAATTCATCATCTACAGTTTCTTGGAAGTTTGTAGGGCTAGTAGCACTTGAAAAGTTTACTCTCTTAAGACCTTTTTTACTATCATCTGTGAATCTCTTTTGATATATTAAAATAGTACTTGTTTTTGCTGTACCTGAATCTCCTAATAATAAACATGGAGGTGTTCTATCACTTACACTATCAACTCTACAATTTGTCATTTTATCTACTAAAAATAGAGCACGAGTACTATCCATTGTTGGAATTAATAAACTTGAAAAGTTTTCTAAATCTCTTCTTTCGATTTTACTTGCTTCTGTTTGCCATGGTTCCCAATCACCTTCAAGACTTAATTCAAATATTGTATTACCATTTTGAATTTCAGGTAATTTAAATCCTTTATTTGTTAAATATTTATGGAATTTCTCTCTTTCTTTTATATCATATAAAGAACCTATACTCCAAGCAAATGAAAATGCTATACATTTATCTACATATGCTTTATCTAATGTTTTTGTTTTATCTCCAAGTAAACTTTCTAAAATTAATAAAAAGTTTTTAATTTTAATTAACCAACTAATGTTCATACAAGGATTGAAATTCTTTAATAATTCATTTTCTACTTGTTCATTAATAAGTTTATCAATAGATTTTTTAATATCTTCTTCATTTACTTTGTATTTTGCTTTAATTTCTTTTAATAAATCTTTATTTCTAACAAACCAACTTTTAATATAAGGTTTATATGTAATATCTCTTTCAGTTATATATATCATACCACAACGAGAAACAGTAGCTAAAGAAGCATTTTTAACATTTTCACATTCCATAACAAGTCTACATGAATCAATCATACTAATTCTTTCATTATTTGATAAAGTTAAAATTTTATTATCATCTAAAACTGTATTTAAATTCTCAATCCAAATTGAATCAATTGGACCATCACAAACAATCCAATTATTTTGTTTTGAATAGCTACTTGAAGCTTCATTACATTTTTTCCAAATCATAGTAAATACACCTAAAATATATGTATCTTCTATTTTTTGAATGAATAAATATTCATTTTCAACAGCTTTTGGATTTAATCTATGAATTTTCCATTTTGCATCTTTATTTGTAGGATCCATTTCACTCATTGCTTCAGTTAAAACTTCCATTATTGTTGTTTTTCCTGTTCCAGTAGCTCCTACAATCATAAAACCATGACGAACATGATATGTCTCATATGTTTGAATAATTTTTTCAACCCAAATGTCTAAATTATCTAATTTTTTTCTTTCTAAAACTGTATTAATTAATTTCATTAATTCTGGATAGGTTTGAGCCTTTGCATTCTTTTGTAATGGGAAAACGTCATTAATAAGATTTAAAAATAATGGTTTATCATCAGGTACTAATTTAGATAAGTTCATACCACGTAAAGCCATATAAATTAATTCTTCTTCTTTTTCAGGTTCTTCTTTATATTTTTTCTTTTCATTTCCACCATGTCTAAGAACAGATAAAATATTTCTTAAACCGAAATCATAATGTTGTTGTTTAGATAATTGAGCTTCACATAATTCATATAATTTTCTGAATTTTTTTGATATATCATCATGATTTTCGAAACCATAAGAACATAATTTCACACGAATAATACTTTCTCTATTTGGAGCCATCATAGTAACACCTCTAAACAAAATCTTTAAGTTTTCAGGTAATTCTTGTCTTCCAGAATAACCAGGATTCATAGTAATGAAGTAACCCATAGTAGGAATTAATTCAATATCAGTATAAACATTAGCACCTTCAGGGAATTTAAATCTTTCTTGATTCTTTTTACGACAATCTTGAATAGCAGAAATAATAGTAGCTAAAACAGATAAAACTTCTAATTGAATTCTATTAAATTCATCAAAACATCCCCAAGCACCTGATCTACATAATCCTTTGAAAATTTCAGCCATATTTTTATATCTATGTTCTGGAGCACAATTTGTAACTAAAACAAATACACCCATAGTTCTACCCATATCTTTTACAGTTTCTGTTTTTCCTGTTCCTGCTGGTCCTGCTGGAGCACCTCCATATTGCATACCCATAGCTTGAGCTAATGTGATATAACATTTATCTGTTAAAGGTGTGATACACATTCTTTCTTTGGCACCTAAAAATTCATAACCATATTCAAATGCAACGTCTGTAATATTAATTAAACATGTTTTTATGTCTTTTGTGCTTGTTTTTTTAGCATACCAATAAACTCTAGTTTGTTTTAACCAATCATAATCATTTACTGTAACAACTTGACGTACGATTTCTTTGTCTGTTAAGAAATATTTATATATATCTAAATTATGTACGTGAATTATAATTAAAGCTTCTAATTTAACTACGTCTAATTTATTTTTATTATCCATTCTACACATTTCAGTTAAAACACTTAAAATAGTTTGGAAATCTCTCATTGAAGGGTCAATTTCACCGGCGATTAATTTTTTTTTATAACTATCACCTTTTTCAAAGGAAGTACGAACAATAAATTCTTCTAATCTTTTTGTACCAAATAATTGTAATCCAAATATAACAACTTGACATATGTATTTTTGAACAAAGGCTTTGAAGGCATCTCTATTATTATCATCAATTGGTGTTTCATAAAAGTTTTTAATATCATAATAAGCTAATTCAAAAAGATCTCTTAAACTAAGTTTCATATTTGCAACTAAATCACATAACCATTCTTCAATTTTTCCATCACATCTAACTTCATGTTTACTCATATCAACTTCTTGAACGTCTTCAGGTGTTTGTTCACTTTTAATTTGTCTGATTTTAATAATAGATTTTTTATCAACATCATTAAATTCAATGTCATTAATAGCATCGAATATAATATTTAAATTAGATTTAATATTACTTGGATCTGATCTTTTAGAAAGAATATCTAATAAAACACCATTAGAAACGAAATAAAATCTTGGAAATTGTCCTCTTTTTCCTTCAAGATAAATATCTAATTTTTGTTGACATTCTTTTAATATTCTATCAATATCAGTTAAATCAGGAGTTAATTCATTAGAAGCACATAAAGCAAAAACATTTTTTGTTGGATAAGCTTTATCCATCATAATTTTTACCCATAATTTATGACAATTTTCGAAATTTTTTGTTGGTCCTGGAAGTTCTTTTCTTATATCACCACCAATAAAGAAACTTTGTAATGAATTCCATAATTGTTGAACACCAAGCCATAATTCTAATGTATTATTTATAGTTTGAAAAGCTGTTTCTTTTTGTTTAATTCTTGCATTTAATTCAGGTGTTAAATTTCTACTTTGTGATTTAAATCCTGAAATTTTTCCACTATGTTCTTCAACAGTTGCTTTTATTTCTAATGTTGAAACTGTATCTAATAATTGTAAATCTTTGATTGTTTTATGAGGTTCGAATTTGAAAACTTTTGTTTTCCATTCTTCATCTATTTCTTTTAATTGGGTATCTATTTTTTTTTGTTGTTTTGCTATTGTTACAGTATCTTCAATGTCACCTTTGAAATTATCAATGTCATGATCGAATAAAATTTTAAGAGAAAATAAACCACCATCTTGTTTGATAGTAGCTAATTCTTTAATACCTGTTTTTTCAGCTAAATCTCTCCAATGATGATCTTCAAAATCAAATGTTAATAAATCAAATGTTTCTACTATACTTTGTAATTTTGCTATATCATTTTTTAAATTTTCATATTCAGGTGTTGTAGTTAAAGCTTTATTAACTTTGAATTGTTTTGAAGCAAATTCTTGACATTTATTTTCCATTTCTTCTTTTTTAGCATTTAATTCATTAAATTTCATTTCTTTCCATTCTTCTTTTTGTTTAATAACATTCATATATAAATCATATAAAGTACCTAATTTTTTAAGTTCATCTTCCATATTTTCAAGTTCAGGATAAAAGTTTTTACTAACATTGAAAATTCTTTCTGCATTTTTAATATTTTTCCATAATTTATTTAAATTTACAACTTTTCTTCTGTAACTTTCTAATTTATCATAAGCAACTTCAACTTTACTTTCTTTAGTTGGACCATTTTGATCATAATCAGCTTTTAATAAATTGACTTGTTCTCTAAGATAAGCTGCATCTTCATATAAACGTTTTTTATATTGCAATTGATCTTTTTGTAATTTATCTCTAATTTCACCTGATTTTTGTAAAATATTTTTCCATTTAGTATCAAAATCTTCTTTTGTAGGGAAACTATATCTTTCAAAATCACTTTCTTTTAAATGTTGTTTAGCAAGAGTATAATATAATACAAAAGGTTTAATTTTATTTTCAATTGTTCCTTCATTTTCTCTTATTTCTTCAATAGCATCAACGACTTGTTTTAAATCTTCTAAATTTTCTATATTAATATTTAATTTTTCTTCGAAAGTACCTATTAATTGATTTAAATCTTTTGATGTAGCTTTTGTAGTTAATAATAATTGTCTCATGTAATGCCATTTCCATTCTCCAACATATTTTAATAAATTATCTTTTATTGGAATTAAATTAACTGCAACTGCTCCGATTGGTTTTTCATCTGGAATTGCTTTAATTCTATTTTCAATTCCTCCATATTCATTTAATTTTTCTTCATAATCAGCATAAGTTTTATTTGGTTTTTGATTGAATTCTTTAATTTTTTTTTCAATATTATCTATCCAAATTGGTTTGAATGGATCGAATGTTTCTTTTAAATATTTTTCTATTTCAACGTTATTTGATTGATAACTTCCAGTTAATATTAAAATCATTTTTACTATTTCATTGTCTTTTCCTACTCTTTCATGGAAACTACTTATTTCTTCACTATCTAATCTTTTCCAACTATTAATATCTTTCATTGCAAATAATATTGATTTTGCTATTTTATTTATTGCTTCTTGAATTCTTTGAATTTTTGGACGAATTTCTACTGTATTGTTTGTTAAGACAACATCGACTTTGAAAATTGGTTGTGATTTATCACCTGAAATTCTTTCTTTGAGACTATTTAAACTATTTTTTGTAGTAGCTATTAAAAATTCATAGAATTTATCTTCGTAATCACTTATTAATTTATATAAAGTTTTTTCATCTACTTTTGTTATTTTAGGATCAACTTCATATGATTTAATTCCATTAATCATGTCAAGAATAGCTTGTTCAATTTCAGTGTTTTTATTTTTTAAGAAATTATTTTGATTTTTAACATGTTCTTCTTGAGCTGTAATAATATCATTAATTGTTAATTTCGTTGGTTCATCTGGAATACGTAAAAGTTCTAATTTTTTAATAGTTAACATATTTCTATGAACTCGATTATCTAAAATTTCCATAAAACTATCGATTGAATATTCAAATTTTTGTAAACATTCAAAAACTACTTGTAAACTTGATTCAATGTTCATTGAGCTCCAATTTATTGTACTTTTTAAAGGAGTTAATTTCAAATTCAAATCTTTTATATGACCTTTGAAATAATATTCTGCTTCTGATTTATTTATTCTACTTAAAATTCTATTATATTCTTTTACCATAAAAGCTAATTCATTGTAATATTTTTTAAATTTTTCTTCTTGTAATAAAATAATTTTTGCTGCTTCTGGAATTTTACAATTCATTCTCATCATACATTTAGCTTCTCTAATTAATTGAAGAACATATAAATCTAAATTAACTTTAGGTGATTGATTTTCATTAATAATTAATAAAGGTAAAGTTAATTTTGGTTTGGCTGATTCAACAAATTGTTCAAAGAATTTTTCATTTAAAATTATATAACTATATAATAAAGTATTTGTTGTCATATAACTTAATTCTGTTTCTTTTCTATCTTTTGCTGCGATGTCTTTGAATGAATTAATAAATGGGAAAATTCTATCAAATAAATGTTTAGCCCATTTTATTCTACCTGAAATTTTTGGCATGTTTCTTTGTAATTGAGGAGATGTTCTATTTGAATCAAATGTAGCTTGAATTAAATCAATTTCACGTTTATAATTTGAGAAAATTTCTAATTTTTCTGTTCGAAGATTTGCTTGTAAATTTGGTTTAGTTAAGATTTTTTCATATTTTGCTAAAAGTTTTAATTTTTTTTCAATCCAATTTAATTTTTTGAATTCTTCATTTATAATTTTATGTAATTCATTTTCAATGTCATTTATTTGTAAATTAAAGGCAACATAATCTTTATCAAATTTAGTATCATTATATTTTAATAATTGGCTTGTTTTATGTTTGAAATTTTCTAATTGTTCATCATATTCAACTTGAATAGTTTCCATTGAATCTAATTTATGAGCTCTAATATCTTCAAATTGTTTAATAGTAGTAAATAATTCAATTAATTTTTTTAATCTTTTACAAAATTGTTCAAATTTTCCAAACAATTGATTTTCACCGAATTCAAAATTATTTTCTTTATTAGTGCTTGTTGTATTAGTTTTAGCTTGTTTATATTTTTCTTTGTATTGTTTATATAATTCAATACATTTTTCGAATTTTTCAATTAAATCTTCAGGTTTTTGTTCCCATAAATAAGCAGGATCATTATTAGTTGGATTTTTTTTTATATCTAAAATATAGTTTATACAATTATTTATCATTTGACTTGTGATTTTGCTAAATAAATTTGTCATTTTAGTACTGTCATAATATCTTGCAGTGAAACTAATTAATTTTAATGAATTCATCAAACTTTGTAAAGAATCTATAATTGTGTCAGGAGTTCCATTATAAAGAGGGTCAAAATAAATTTCTAAGGTAGATAAATATTTAACATTGTCTCTTGCCTCAGCATGAGCAGTATGACTATCAATTTTTTTTTGTTTCATATCATTAGTTAAAGTTTGAACTTTAGTACTTAATTTATTTTTTTGTTCAGCAAAATATTTACTAACCATTCTATAATCTGCTGATTTAAAAAAATCATTGACTTTAGTTAATCTTTGCATTCTATATTTCCATCTTTCTAATTCAGATTTAGGACCAGAATCGGAAAATGCCGGATTATCTTTATCCATATCTTCTATTTCTTTACTAAGAACATCAATCCAGTTTTGATATATCTCTTCAATTTTTGAGATATATTGTTGTTTTTCTTCATCTCTTATATAATCTTTTTTATCTTGTTGTATATAATCTCTAACTTCAGGAGGTAATTCTTGGAATTTCACACCTTTTACTAAAGAATCTACAGTATCATTCATATCTTTCGAGAAACTTTCTAAAACTTTTTTGAATTCTTTTTTTTGTTCTGGTTCGATTTTACCCCATTCATGATTATCAACGTTTTCAATGTTTTGATAAATGTAGTTATAAATGACCTTATTCATACCAATTATTGAATCGCTAGTTAATTCTCCAAAGTTTATATCTGTGTCACTTGTAGCTTCTTTTCCATCAGCACAGGAACGTATAAAAAAACATGCTCTGTTTTGTAGTTCAACATTTTTTGTTTCTTCGTTGATTAAGTAAACTGGTTGTAATGAATCGGAATTTTTGTCTCCATTTGAATTTGGTTTTTGATAATAGATTAAAAGAGTTTTGCCCATTTTTCCTTGAATGAAATCTAAGAACTTTTGAATAAGTTCTTTGTCTGGAGCATGAATTGCATTTTCATCACCCTTAGAAAAACAATTGTTCACCATTTGTTGCATCCATTGCAATCTAGGATTATTTTGCGACATAATTAAAAATATTTTTTTTAATTAAGGCTTTATAGTTTTTATTAAGGCTAATTTAATCAGTTATAAATTAATTATTAAAAATATTAATTTAAGTGGTTTTAATTTTATTTTTATTTTTATTATGATTTATTAATTTTATTTTTAAATTTTATTTAATTATTAATTTAAATTTAATTCTAAAAAATTGTTTGATTGGGGATTGGGG
>JAEEGK010014179.1_pt1 | contig 17840 bp, 16 predicted proteins | sample 8958771 | NCBI WGS metagenome assembly JAEEGK01 (sample SAMN16246547, study PRJNA631951) | gut metagenome | biome: gut microbiome; feature: rumen; material: SC-attached | host: Bos | place: Iran: Karaj | collected 2018-10
CCATATCGGCGACAAGTTCAAGTTCCGCCACAACGATGCGAAGGACTGCGACCGCGTCCTCGCCCGGGCTACCAAGGTGGCCGAGGAGAGCGGCGGCGGCATCCTCGTAATCACCGAGGGTGTGTTCGGCATGACCGGCGCCCTGGGCATCCTGGACCAGATCGTGGCCCTCAAGCAGAAATACAACTTCCGTTTCATGATCGACGACGCCCACGGCTTCGGCGTGATGGGCCCCCACGGCCGTGGCACGTCCGAGCATTTCGGCGTGATGGACGGGGTGGACCTGTACATCGGCGCCTATGCGAAGTCCATGGCCACCATCGGCGGTTTCGTGGCGTCCGACAAGGACATCATCGACTACCTGCGCTACAACATGCGCTCCCAGATCTATGCGAAGTCCCTCCCGATGCCCATCGTGGAAGGCTGCATCAAGCGTCTGGAGATCATCGACAGCCCCGAGGGCGACGAGCGCCGCGCACACCTGTGGAAGGTTACCCGCCGCCTGCAGGAGGGGTTCCGGGAGATGGGATTCGACATCGGCCCGGCCGAAGCCTGCGTGACGCCGGTCCATGTCAAGGCCGGTCTGGAGCAGGCGACCAACATCGTGGTGGACCTGCGGCAGAACTACCGCATCTTCTGCTCGGTGGTCATCTACCCGGTCATCCCGCTGGGCATGGTCATCTTCCGCATCATCCCGACGGCGGCCCATTCGATGGAGGACGTCGAGCGGACCCTGGCCGCTTTCAAGGAAATCAAGGAGCGGTTGGACCGCGGCGAATACGACAAGCCCATTCCGGACATCTCCCTGTACAAGTAGATGGAGACGGTCTGGATTACGGGCGGGTCCTCCGGAATCGGAGAGGCCTGCGCATACCGTTGGGCAGAGGGGGGCGCGCGCCTCGTGCTCACCGCCCCCACCGCCGAAGAACTGGAACCGGTGGCCGCCAGATGCCGGGAGAAAGGTGCTCCTGACGTGGCCGTCCTTCCCTATGACCTCAGCCGCCCCGAGGGCATTCCGGATCTGGTCAAGGCCGCCTGGGAGGCTTTCGGAAGTCTCGATACCGTCTATCTGAATGCCGGCATCAGCCAGCGCACCTCCGTGGAGGATACGTCTATGGAAATGCTCCGGACGCTGATGGAAATCGATTATTTCGCTCCCGCTGGCATCGCGAAGGAACTCCTGCCGCGCATGGTCGCGCAGGGAGGCGGCCATATCGGTGTCACGACTTCCATCGCCGGCCGCTTCGGTTTCCGGCTCCGGTGCGGATACTGTTCCGCCAAGGCCGCCCTGTACGGCTTTTTCGAGACCGTGCAGGCGGAGAACTATGACAAGGGCATCCGGGTGACGATCGTCTGCCCGGGCCGCGTCCGGACGAACATCTCCCTCCGCGCCCTGGACAAGGGCGGGAAGCCCCATGGCAAGATGGATCCCGGCCAGGCCGGCGGCATCACCGTCGAAAAGGCCGCCCGGATCATCGTCAAGGCCATCCGCCAGGGCCGCCGCGAAGTGCTCGTCGGCAGCAAGGAACTGCTGATGGTGTACGTGAAACGCTTCTTCCCGGGCCTCTGCGCCCGGCTTGCCCGGAAACTCAAGCCCATGTAAGGATGGACCATCTGTTTGAAGAACTGGAGAAAGACTACCGTTTCAAGGAAGGGTATCACACGTGCATCAACTGCGGCACATGCACCGCGGTCTGCCCGGCTGCGGAATTCTACCGGTACGACCCCCGGAAGATCGTCGCCATCGTCCAGACGCGGGATGACGCGCAGATCGAGGCGCTCCTCAAGTCCGACACGATCTGGTACTGCGGGGAGTGCATGAGTTGTGTCACGCGCTGCCCCCGGAAGAACGGTCCGGGCATGGTGATCATGGCCCTGCGGGACCTGAGCATCCGGCTGGGGTATTTCACCGAATCCGAAAAGGGCCGCCAGATGCTGCCGCTCACCCGGGTCTTTGCGCGGAACATCCTGGAATACGGCTATTGCGTCTATCCGGAGACCTTCGACTGGAACGACCACATGGAGTCCGGTCCGGTTTGGAAATGGCACATGGACCATCTGGAGGAAAGCCTTGCCCGGCAGGGCGCGAACTACAAGGGCGATGGGCCCGGCGTCCTGCGGCGGATTCCGCAGGAGTCCCTGGACGAACTGAAGGCTATCTTCGACGTGACCGGGGCCACCGAGCGGATCGGCCTGGTGGAGGAATTCTCCCGCCGGAAGGCAGAGGAGATGGGACTCTCGATGGAAGACTATGCAAAAACTGCGTTCGAGTACAGTTCGGACAAACACTTCAACGAATGATCTACGAGGGTAAGCAGAAGATCTGGCGGGATTACCAGAAAGAGATTCCGGACGACCACTGGTACTATGTCCGGAGTTGCATCCGGCAGAATTTCTTTCCGGCCAGCGAGCGGAAGTTCACCGACATCACGCAGCAGATACTGGGCAAGGATGTCTATGAGACGCCTTACCACACCACGTGCGGGGGCATCGCATATCACTGCGACGCCATCCCGCAGGAGACGGTGATGACCATCGTCGCCCGGCAGTTCGCCCTGATGACGGAGGCCGGATACGAGAATTACGTACCCAGTTGCGTGACCTCGTTCGGCAATTACGTCGAAATCCTGGAGACCTGGCACGAGTTCCCGGAGTTGGAGACCCGTATCCGGGAACAACTGTGGAAAGCGTGCCGCCGCGAGTTCAACAAGCCCAAGTACCTGGCCCATACGAGCGACCTCATCTACCATTGGCGGAACGAGATCGCGGAAAAGGCCCGCGTCCGGCTGATCGACAGGGAGACCGGCGAACCGATGCGGATGGCCGAGCATATCGGCTGCCACTATGCCAAGATGTTCCCCTCCAAGGGGATCGGCGGGGCCGAATACCCCTATGTCCTGGCGGGGATGATCGAGAGTTGGGGCGGCCAGGTCGTGGACTATCCCGAGCGCCGGCACTGCTGCGGCTACGGCTTCCGGCAGTACCATACGAAGGCGAACCGGGGTTACTGCGTCTCCAACACCCACAAGAAATTCGAGTCCATGGAACCGTACGGCATCCAGGCCATTCTCACGAACTGCCCGGGCTGCAGTTATTTCATGGACCGCTGGCAATATGTCATCGCCGAGCAGACCGGCAAGACCTACGGCAAGGACGGGTTCGGCATTCCCGTATTCACGTACGAGGAACTGGCCGGCCTGGTGCTGGGCTACGATCCCTGGGACCTGGGCCTTCAGTTGCACCAGGTGGCCGTGGAACCTTTCCTGGACCGGATCGGCGTGGAATATGACCCGAAGGCGAAGTATCTGGGCGTGAACAAGGAGGACCTGCTCCGCCCCGAACTTCCCGTCAACCTGAAATGCTTTTAGAAGATGAAGGAGAACGTTGTTGTCATCGGCGGCGGTGTGGCCGGGATGGAAGCGGCGAGACAGTTGCTGCTCCTGGGGTACAACCCCATTCTGGTGGAACAGCAGGACCATCTGGGCGGCCATGTGGCGCAGTGGAACCGTCTGTTTCCGGACATGGCCCCCGCCGGGGACCTGGTCAGGCGTCTTTGGGAAGGAATCACCGACGCGAACATTTTCCTGGAGACGCGGGTGACCTCGGTCAACCGCCTGAAGGACGACTATCTGGTGATGCTCAGCAACGGCGTGAGCATTTCCTGCCGGGCCATCCTGGTTGCCTCCGGGTTCAAACTGTTCGACGCCGCCCGGAAAGAGGAGTACGGGTATGGCGTCTATGACCATGTCGTGACGAACGCCGACCTGGAGTCATGGTTCAACGGGAATGGCAACGACCGGATTCCTTCGGCCCCGCGGAGCGTGGGATTCGTCCATTGTGTCGGTTCGCGGGACCTCAAGGCCGGGAACAGCCAGTGCTCCAAGGTGTGCTGCATCACGGCGGTCAAGCAGGCGATCGAAATGAAGGAGCGTTTCCCGGAAGCCCGGGTGTACTGCTTCTATATGGACCTCCGCCTGTTCGGCAAGAAGTATGAGGATTTCTATATCCGCGCCCAGCAGGAATTCGGGATCCAGTTCATCCGGGGGCGTGTCTCCGAGGTGGGAGAGACCCTGGACGGCCGCCTGCAGGTGAAAGCGGAGGACACCCTGTCCGGGAAGCCGCTGAAAGTGCAACTGGACCTGCTGGTGCTGATGGCGGGGATGTCCTGCAATCCGGACGTCGCCGAACTGGCGCGGATGGCCCGGCTGGACATCGACAGCGACGGCTTCCTGCGGAGTCTGGACAACACGGCCGGGATCGATGTCTCGAACCGTCCCGGCATCTTCTACGCCGGAGCCTGCACGGGCGCGAAAACGGTCCCGGAGACGCTGGGAGAGGCCCGTTCGGCCGCTTTGGATATTCACCGTTATCTGCAGGGCCGATGATGGATTTCGGATTCAAACTCTCCAAGAGCGCCACCCTGGACCTGGACAAGGCGGACACCGGACGGTACGAGAGACTGTGCGCGCTGGAACCCGATGCGCGTATCTGCATGAACTGCGGTTCCTGCAGCGCCACCTGCACGGCCGCTCCCTTCAGCGGGATGAGCCTCCGGAAAGTGATCCTGGGACTCCAGCGCGGGCAGGACGTGCGGCCCATGCTCCAAGGGTGCATGCTCTGCGGAAAATGCTCCATGGTATGCCCCCGCGGCATCAATACCCGGCATCTGATATTGACTTTGTGCAGGATCTATGATTGAACGCTTCTCATCCGGCTTCCATCCGTTCGTGCTCCCTTTCCTGGCGGGCATGGTCTTCGTGCTGGGGTATTGCGTCTATGGCATCGTCAGGATCCTGTTCCAGTTGACAGGGGAGGACCGCCGGCGTTTCTTCCTGTCCCTCATCACCCCGCGGACCGCGCTCAAGAACATCCGGGACATCTTCTGTGACTGCCTCCTGCATGTGAAGTTGTGGAAGCGGAACCGGATGCTGGGCTTCATGCATTCGAGCATCGCTTTCGGCTGGTTCATGCTCATCGTCCTGGGCCATGTGGAGGTGATGCTGTTCCTCCCGGAGCGCATCCGCCTGTTCTATTATCCGATCTTCTTCAACTTTTTCGTGGCGGAGACGGATTCCACCATCCAGGGCTCGCTCCTGTTCTTCCTGATGGACTTCTTCCTGCTGGTGGTCCTGGTCGGCATCGCCCTGGCGATGGTCAAGCGGGTCCGTTCCCGCCTGTTCGGCCTGCGGCGCACGCCCCGTCCGTCCCTGCTGAACCGGGTGGGGTTGTACGCCCTGTGGGCCATCTTCCCGCTCCGGCTGCTGGCCGAGAGTTTCACCGCCCATATCAGCGGCGGGTCTTTCCTGACCATCCCTGCCAACTGGGTGTTCCGCCAGTTCCTGGGGAACGACCTGAACATGCTTCCGACCTGGTGGGCCTATTCCATCGCCCTGGGTGTGTTCATGTTCGTGCTTCCTTTCACGCGCTATATGCACATTCCGGCCGAGATGATGCTTATCCCGATGCGGAATGCAGGGCTGAAGATCCGGGGCGCCCGCAAGGGATTCGCCCGCGTCCAGGTGTTTTCCTGTCCGAACTGCGGCGTGTGCATCGACGCCTGCCCGATGAGCGCGGACAAGGCCAACCTGAAGGACTGCACCGTCTATCTGACCCGCCAGATGCGCCGGGGGAACGAGCGTCGGATTGCGGAAATCAGCGACAAGTGCCTGCTCTGCGGCAAATGCGAGGCCGTTTGCCAGGTGGGCGTCGAGGGGCCGAAACTCCGGCTGATGAACCGTGCGGAAAGGAACTATGCCGTGAAGGCCGATTATTCCGGGGTGCCCGTGACGGCGCTCTCCGAAGCCGCCCGGGGCGGGAAAGTGCTGTATTACAGCGGTTGCATGAGCCAACTGGTGCCTTCCATCGGCCGGAGCATGGAGTCGGTCCTCCGGAAGGCCGGCGTGGACTATGTCTGGATGGACCGGGAGGGCGGTGTCTGCTGCGGAAGGCCGATGATGACGGCCGGAAGGCTGGAGGAGGCGGCCGGGATCGTCCGGAAGAATACGGAGGTCATCCTGGGATCCGGAGCCGATACGATGGTGGTCAGTTGCCCCATCTGCTACAAGATGTTCACGGAGGAATACTCCCTGCCGGGTGTCCGTGTCGTCCATTATGTCAACTACATGGAGGAACTCCTGCAGGAGGGGCGTCTCGTCCCGACGCGGAGCGACCTCTGCTATGTCTATCACGACCCCTGCGAACTGGGCCGGGGCTGTGGCATCTATGAGGAGCCGCGCCGCCTGCTTGGCCGGCTGGCCGGCATCGCCGAAGCGGAGAAGAACCGCTCCGAAAGCGTGTGCTGCGGCGGTTCGCTCGGCTCCCTGACGCTCACTTTCGCCAAACGGGAGAAGATCACGAAGGCCTCCCTGGAGAATCTGTACGCGAGCAATGCCGACGCCATCGCCACGGCCTGCCCGCTGTGCACGGCCACGTTCGCCCGCTACGCCGACCGGCCGGTCCGGGACCTGGCGGAGATCGTGGACCGGCAGACCGAAGGAAAACTAAAACCTGCTGAGATATGAAATTCGAACCTACCAAGTATCATCTGAAGAACGTCGGGAACGGGCGTGAATTCGAGGACCGGGGATGGACCCTCGGCGACCCCGAAGGCGGAAGTCCCGCCCTGGTGCGGGCCGTTTATGAGAACAAGCGGTTCACGCCGCGGGACGACCTGGACGGCATCTACCGCTATGCGGAATGGATGCCCATCAAGCGGACGCTCCGCAAGTCCTGCGCCCCGGTGACGTACAAGTCCAAGGGACTCGCCCAGTTCCTGGGCCTGGAGAACCTGTACATCACGTTCTCGGGCTGGAATCCGCGGATCGGCGCGAAGATGCGTACCTGCTCGTTCAAGGAGACGGAGGCGTATTCGGTCCTTGCGCGTCTGGACGAGAAGGAGAAGCGGATCCTCGTGGTCCAGTCGGCCGGCAACACGGCACGCGCCTTCGCCCAGGTGTGCTCCGACAACCGCATCCCCATCGTCATCTGCGTGCCGGAGGACAACCTGCACGACCTTTGGTTCCGCCGGAGGCTGAATCCCTGCGTGAAACTCGTGGCCGCCCCGCATGGCTGCGACTACTATGACGCCATCGCCCTCGGCGAGAAACTCGCCAGCGATCCGCACTACATGTTGGAAGGCGGGGCGAAGAACGTGGCCCGGCGCGACGGCATGGGAACCACGCTGCTGAGTTGCGTGGAGAAGATGGGCCGGATTCCCGACGCTTATTTCCAGGCCGTGGGCTCCGGCACCGGCGCCATCGCCGCCTGGGAGAATGCCTGCCGCCTCGCGGAGGACGGCCGTTACGGCGAGAACAAGATGCGGGTGTATGTCGCTCAGAACGACCCCTTCACGCTGATGTACGACTCCTGGAAGGCCGGCTCCCGCACGCTCGCGGAACTGGATCCCGAAACGGGCCGGCACCGCTCCGAAGTGATCCTGGCGAGCGTCCTTTCCAACCGCAAACCGCCGTACAGCCTGGCCGGAGGCCTGTTTGACACGCTGAAGGCGAGCGGCGGGGATTTCTATACCGCCTCCAACAACGACATCGTCCACTGGCTGCTCCAATTCCGCAACCGGGAGGGGTACGACCTCCTGCCGGCCGCCTGCGTCGCCGTCACCGCCCTGGCGAAAGCCGTGGAGGAAGGCGCCGTGAAGAAAGACGAGTATATCATGCTCAACTGCACCGGCGGCGGTGTCCTCGGCGCGATGGCCAAAGGCTTCATGCTGAAGGCTCCCGACCTGGTCCTTTCCCCGGACCTCCCCGCCGAAGAGATCGTCCGGCAAGTCAACGCATTATTCTAAAACCCGAATCAATATGAAAACGAACCTCTCCGACCTTTGGAAAAAGGAAGACTGGCTGGCCGTCTGGATCGGCTTCGCCGTCATCGCCATCGGCTGCATCGCCGTCCTGACGGGCGCCTTCGATTTCGCGGCCGCCAAGTTCTCCACCTGGCATCTCTGGGAGAACGTAGCCGAGAAGAAATCCCTCCTGGCGCAACTTGACGGCGCTTTCTGGGTGAAACTCCTCCGCACCTTCCTGGTGCTGGGCGTGCTGTTCACCCTGGGTGTCAAGTTACAGGGCGGTAAGATCAAGGAATACATCCCTGCCTTCCTCGTCCTCTTCGTCCTGTCCGTCCTGGTCCGCCTCATCAGTGCGGAGTTCACCCTGAACCGCTACCTGGAATGGGCCTTCTGGGCGCTCATCGTCGGCCTTCTCATCTCCAACACCGTGGGCGTTCCCAAGTGGCTGCGCCCGGCGATCAGGACCGAGTTCTACATCAAGACCGGTCTGGTGATCATGGGCTTCTCCGTCCTGTTCAGCAACATCGCCAAGTTCGGCCTGTATGGCCTGGGTATCGCGTGGATCGTCACCCCGGTGGTGATCCTGTTCATGTGGTGGTTCGGTACGAAGGTCCTCAAGATCGGCAACAAACCGCTGGTCATCACCCTCGCGGCCGCGACCTCGGTCTGCGGTACCTCCGCGGCCATCGCCACGGGTGCCGCCGCCGGCGCCAAGAAGAACGACCTCGGCATCGCCATTTCCATCTCCATCATCTTCACCATCCTGATGATGGTGTTCGAGCCCATGATCATCAAGGCGACGGGCATGTCCCAACTCATGGGCGGCGCGCTGATCGGCGGTACGGTCGATTCCACCGGTGCGGTGGTCCTCGCGGGCAACGCCCTGGGAGCGGAGGCCGAGCAGGCCGCCGTCCTGGTGAAGAGCATCCAGAACATCCTTATCGGCTTCATCGCCTTCTTCGTGGCCCTGTTCTTCGCCACCCGGGTCGATAAGAGCGAAGGCAAGAAAGTGGGTGCCGGCGAGATCTGGACCCGTTTCCCGAAGTTCATCATCGGTTTCTTCGTGGCCTCTCTCGTGGCTTCCTTCCTGATCCAGCCGCTGGCCGGCTCCGACAGCGTGAAGGCGATCAACGGCGTGCTGGACCAGTACAAGAACTGGTGCTTCGTGCTGGCGTTCACCTCCATCGGCCTGGACACCAACTTCCGGGAGATCGCAAAGCAGATGCAGGGCGGCAAGGTGCTCTGGCTGTACATCGTGGGCCAGGTGTTCAACATCGCCCTGACCTTCTTCGCGGTGTGGCTGCTCCTGTCCGGCGTGCTCTTCGACATTCCGGTCCTGGACCTGTATAAGTAATGGCTCCTGAGCGGCGCAGACGCATTTACCGGGCGGTCACGATCCTCACGGTCGTGGCCGTCCTGGGCTGCGCCGTCTATATCATGGCCCGTCGGATGGGCCTTGCGCCCGGCTACGATTTCGGAGCCGGAGCGTACTATTATGCCGACATCCCCGGATTCGAGTCCGTCGTCCGGGATGATGCGTATCAGACGGAAGTCCCCCTTTGGGTTCACATTGTCCTGTTTCTGGGCTGGGGCTGGCTGATGTACCGGCTCTGGGTGTGGATTGACAGTCGTAAGTCCTGATGCTTACGATTTTATGGATATAACAAAAGAATTGTTATATTTGTCACTTGAATCGACTTAAACGATGATTATTATGAAGAAATTCTGCTTGACCGCATGTGCCCTGTTCGCTGCAGGCGCGATGCTTACCCTCTCCGCCCAGGAACAGGAGAAGGAGATGAAGACCGGATGGAGTTTCGGCCTCCTCCCGACTGCCACCTATTCCGTTGACAATGGCTTCCAGGCAGGAGCCTTCGGAGATGTTTACTACTATGGAGACGGCGGTACCTATCCGGATCCTCTTCACAAGATCAGTTGGGAGGCGTCCTATTTCACGCATAGCCATCGCATGCGCCTGTACCTCGCCTACGACTCCAAGTATCTGGTTCCCAACATGCGTATCAATGCGTCGGTCACATATATGAACGACCCCCTGTACAGCCTTTGGGGATTCAACGGCGGCGCATCCCTGGCCCATCTGGACAACCCCTACACCGAGTATTGGTCCAACCAGGCCACCGGCATCAATTATTTCGGCATGAGCCGGAACATGCTGCGTGTGCTGGCCAATGTCCAGGGCCGTATCGTGGATCATCTGAACTGGGCCGCCGGCGTCAATTTCTGGAACTGGAAGTTGGGGGACATGAAGGATACCGGATACAAAATGGAAGGCTCCTCGGACAAGCACTTCTATGACAAGGAGAAAACCCTCTACAAGGATTATCAGAAACTGGGCATCATCCATGCCGATGAAGCCGCCGGCGGGAAGGCCCTGGAGTTGAACGCCGGTCTCGTTTACGATACCCGCGACATCGAAGCCGCTCCGAACCGGGGTATCTGGGCGGAGGCTTACCTGAACGGGAATGTCCTGGACAAGCGCTACCTGAAAGCCTGCGTCTATTTCCGTCACTACATTGACATCCCGATCCACATCAAGGCCGGGGACCCTGTGTTCGCCTACCGGCTTGCCTGGCAGCAGACCATTGCCGGAGAGACGCCCCTGTACATGATCCAGAACAATCCGCTGCTGGTCCAGCGCAACATGATTTCCGAAGGCTTCGGCTCCTCCAACACAATCCGGGGTCTCCGTGAGAACCGCATCCTGACCGAGGGCTTTGCCTGGGCCAACACGGAACTGCGTGTCAAGCTCGTGAACTTCAAGCTCTTCAACCAGTTTTTCTACATCGCCGTGAATCCGTTCTTCGATGCTGGTATCATCACCAAGCCTTACCGGGCCGAAGCCTTTGAAAAAGCGAAGGCGAGCAATGCGGCCACCTACATGCCGCTGGCCAAGCTTTATGACGCGTCCAAGGTCCGCGATATCATCTACAGCGGCGGTGCCGGCCTGAAGATTGCGATGAACCAGAACTTCATCGTTTCCGTGGAACTGGCCAAGTGCTTCTACAAACCCCTGGATGCCGGCATGTGGCTGGGCATCGGCATCAACTACCAGTTCTAGGAACTGGTTGTCATTTCGAGCTAAGCCGAGAAAACTAATACGTCTCGAAACCGAATTTCAAACGCCGCAGGCCATCCAGCAGGGTGGCCTGCGGGCATGCTATGTTCAGCCGTTCGAACCCTTTCGCGTCGGCCCCGTAGATGGTGCCGGTGGACAGAATGAGCTTGGCCTCATAGCGCAGATGTTGCGCGAAACGTTCGGAGAAACCTTCGAAAGGCTCGTTGTCATGACGGGCGGCGCGACAGTCCAGCCACATGAGGTAAGTGCCTTCCAGCGGGAGGGCGGTTACCTGCGGGATTTCCTCCTTCAGGTACTTGTAAACCAACTGCGCATTGTCATAAAGATACTCGCGCAAGGCGTCCAGCCAGTCTTCCGACTCGTTGTAGGCGGCTTCCAGGGCCGCGCAACCGAACACGTTCACGTCGCAGCACTCGTTATCGTTGATGGCCCGGTCGATGCGGCGGTAAACTTCGTGATCAGATGCGAAGATATTGGCAATCTGGATGCCGGCGATATTGAATGACTTGGTAGGGGAGATGCAGACTGCGGAGTTCCGCACCAGTTCCTCCGGCAGGGTGCCCCACGGCGTGTAGTCATGGCCGGGATAGGTGAGTTCGCAGTGGATTTCATCGGAGATGACGAAAACGCCGTTTTTCAGGCAGATCCGACCGATGCGCTCCAGTTCCTCCCGCGTCCATACCCGGCCCGCCGGGTTGTGCGGATTGCACACCAGCATCACCGTCGTCTTGGGATCCGCCGCCTTTCTCTCAAGGTCGTCCCAGTCAATCGAATAGGTGTTGTCCTTGTAAATCAGCGTGTTGCAGAGTTCCCGGCAACCGTTGTTCCGGATAGCGGGAAAAAAAGCATTGTAAACCGGCGTCTGGACGATGACATTGTCCCCGACCCGTGCCATCGCCTTGATGCAGGCGGAATAGGCCGGAATCACGCCCGTAGTCGGGATGATCTGCTCCCGACGGATGCCTTTCCAGTCATGCCTCCGCTCAAACCAATTGCTGATTGCATCATAATAGGACTGCGGCACCAGTTCATACCCGAACACGCCATGGTCCAGCCGCTTCTGCAGCGCCTCCAGGATGGCCGGCGCCGCCTTGAAATCCATGTCCGCCACCCACATCGGCAGCGTATCCTCCTCAAACAGGTCCCACTTCACGCTCGCGGTGCCGCGGCGGGGGATGATTTCATCGAAATTATACTTTGTCATACCCTCTGTCATTCCGAGCGAAGCGAAGGAATCTAATATTCGACGATCTCGGGATTCGACGCGAGATCCACATCCGGTTCCTCCCACGTACCGATCTCGCAGTCCGCGGGGGCCTTGATGTTGTTGTCCAGGATGATTTCACCGTAGGAGTCGGCCATGATGCGGCCGGAGCGCGGGTTCTTCACGCTCTGGACCGGGCCGATGATGCTGGCTTCGACATCGGAGTATTCGAAGGCGAGGTCAGCGTCCTCTTCGAAGACACAGTTCTCAAGCAGCAGGTTCTCGCAGTAGCAGAGCGGCTGGGTACCGCCGATCTTGCAGTTCACCAGGCGGAGGTTCTTCGCGTACCAGCCCAGGTATTCCCCGTTGATGCGGGAGTCATAGACCGTCACGTTCTCCGCCTCCCAGAAGGCGTCCTTCGTCTCGAGGTCCGCATTCCGGATCACGACATCCTTCGCGTACTGGAAGGAATAGTTGCCCCGGAGTTTGAAACCGTCGATCTTGACGTCTTCCGCGTGCATGAAGAGGTAGTCGCCCTTTTCCACTTCCACGTTCCTGAGTTCCACGTCCTTGCAGTCCCAGAAGGTTTCCAGCGCATTCGGCAACTGCACGTTCTCCAGGTAAACGTCCTTGATCCGGCGGAACATCTTGGGCGCTTCCACCAGGGTGTCGTACATCTTGCAACCTTCTGAATACCAGAGCGCTGCACGGGCGCCTTCCCGGAAGATGCAGTTCCTCACGGTGAAGTCCTTCACCTCCCAGAACGGATATTTCCCGTTGAATTCACAGTTGACGGCTTCGATGTCCGAGCCTTCCTTGAGGGAAGATTCCCCGGTGCCGATGGTTACCCGCTCGATGCGGAGTCCGTGGCGGGCGTACAGCGGGCGTTCGCCCTCGAAATGCTGGTCTTGTATGATTTCCATGCTGATTATGTGTTCAATTCTACAAAAATAGTAATTTGTCACGGGATTACCAAACTGACATTTTGTCACAAAAAAGGACTTGGCACGGGCATTGATGGTATGGGCGGCGGACAAAAACTTAAAAAACGATATTATCATGATCCGTCCGTTAGGAACAAGAGTGGTCATCGAGCCCAAGGAGGCCGAGACCATGACCGCCGGGGGCCTCTACATCCCGGACAACGCGAAAGAAAAACCGCAGCAGGGCGCCATCGTCGCCGTGGGCCCGGGCTCCAAGGATGAGCCCATGGAGGTGAAGGTGGGCGAGACCGTCCTCTACGGAAAGTATGCCGGTACCGAGGTCACCGTCGATGGAAAGAAGTACCTCATCGTGAAACAGTCTGACATTTTAGCAATCCTGTAAGGAAGGAGATGCCCGGTCAAGCCGGGCATGACGATATACTATGGCAAAAGAGATCAAATTCAATACTGACGTCCGCGCCGCGATGAAGAACGGCGCTGACGCGCTTGCGAACGCCGTGAAGGTAACCCTCGGTCCCAAGGGCCGCAACGTGGTCATCGACAAGAAATTCGGCGCTCCCCAGATCACCAAGGACGGCGTGACCGTCGCGAAGGAAGTCGAACTTGAGGACCGCTTCGAGAACATGGGAGCCCAGATGGTCAAGGAGGTCGCCTCCAAGACCAACGAGCAGGCCGGCGACGGTACCACCACCGCCACCGTACTGGCACAGGCCATCATCAACGTGGGCCTGAAGAATGTCACCGCCGGAGCCAATCCGATGGACCTCAAGCGCGGCATCGACAAGGCCGTCGCCGCCGTCGTCGCTGAACTCAAGGCCCACAGCCAGCCCGTGGGCGATGACTATTCCAAGATCGAGCAGGTGGGCACCGTGTCCGCCAACAACGACGCCCAGATCGGCAAACTCATCGCCGAGGCGATGGCCAAGGTGGGCAAGGACGGTGTCATCTCCGTGGAGGAGGCCAAGGGCACCGAGACCGAGGTGAAGGTCGTCGAGGGCATGCAGTTCGACCGCGGCTACATCAGCCCGTACTTCATGACCAACGGGGACAAGATGGAGGCCGTCCTGGACGATGCCTACATCCTCCTCACCGACAAGAAGATCGCCAACATGGAAGACCTGATGCCCGTCCTGGAGCCCGTGGCCCGGGAAGGCAAGAGCCTGCTGATCATCGCCGAGGACGTCGAGGGACAGGCCCTCACCACCCTCGTGGTGAACCGGCTGCGCGGCACCCTGAAGGTGGCTGCCGTCAAGGCCCCCGGTTTCGGCGACCGCCGCAAGGAAATGCTCCAGGACATCGCCATCCTCACGGGTGGCGTGGTCATCAGCGAGGAGCGCGGCTTCACCCTGGCGAATGCCAACGTGCAGATGCTGGGCCGTGCCGAGAAGGTCACCATCACCAAGGAGAATACCGTCATCGTGGGCGGTGCCGGCGAGGCCGATGCCATCAAGGAGCGCGCCGACCAGATCCGTACGCAGATCGAGACCACCAAGTCCGACTACGACCGTGAGAAACTCCAGGAGCGTCTGGGCAAACTCGCCGGCGGTGTCGCCGTGATCTATGTGGGCGCGACCAGCGAGATCGAGATGAAGGAGAAGAAGGACCGTGTCGATGACGCACTGAACGCCACCCGCGCCGCGGTCGAGGAAGGCTACCTGCCTGGTGGCGGTGTCGCCTACATCCGTGCCGCCGAGGCCCTGAAGGGACTCAAGGGTGAGAACGAGGACGAGACCACCGGTATCCACATCGTGGCCCGCGCCATCGAGGAGCCGCTCCGCCAGATTGCCGGAAACGCCGGCATGGAGGCTTCCGTGATCATCAACAAGATCCGTGAGGGCAAGGGTGACTTCGGTTACAACGCCCGCACCGACGAGTACGTGAACCTGTACGAGGCCGGCGTCATCGACCCGACCAAGGTGGCCCGCGTCGCCCTGGAGAATGCCGCCTCCGTGGCCGGCATGTTCCTCACGACCGAATGCGGCATCGTGGACATCCCCGAACCCGCTCCGGCCGCTCCGGCGATGCCCGCCGGCGGGATGATGTAATCCTGGGAACTGACGATTATTGGGAGAGTTGCGTGGAAATTCCGCGCAACTTTCTTATTTTTGCAACTATGATGAAGAAAATGATCCTACTCGCAGCCTCGTTGCTGCTTTCCTGGGCGGCCTTCGGCCAGACCCTGTCCCTGAATGTGCCCGAGACCGTGCCCGAAGCGGCGCGTGAAGTCCTCGTCCAGCGCTTCACCCAGATGCTCCAGGGCGCCGGCGTGACCGTCGGCGAGGGCGGGGAGACCCTGTTCATCGAAGGCAAGGTCACCAACCGGATGGAGACGCCCGGATCGGCTTCCCAGACGGCCCTGAACATCGACATCCGCGCCTATATGGTCCGCGGTGGCGAAGTGCTGGTGGAGAACACGTGGCCCGTGAAGGGGGTCGGCTCCGACGAAAGCGATGCCTGGCTCCGCGCCGCGAAGCAGATCCTTCCGCGCTCGAAAGCCGCGGAGGCGTTCATGGAACAGTTGAAAACCAAATTCTAACCGTATGAAACATCCGTTTGCCGCCATCCTTCTCGTGGCCGCCGTCGTCGGCTGCGGGAAGAAAGACGCCGACAAGGGCACCTGGTATCCGGCCGAGATTCCCATCCAGACCCCCTGGACCGCCGAAGTATCACCGGCGAATGCGCACCCCGAATACCCGCGCCCGCAGTTGGTGCGGGAGCAGTGGGCTTCGCTCAACGGCCTTTGGGATTATGCCATCGTCCCGGCGGACGATCCGCAGCCGAAGAAGTGGGACGGGCGGATCCTGGTCCCGTTCTGCGTCGAATCCTCGCTTTCGGGCGTGGGCCGGCGCGTTACCGCGGAAGATGCGCTCTGGTATTCCACCACGTTCAAGGTTCCTTCCAAGTGGAAACGGCAGCGTGTGATGCTCAACTTCGAGGCGGTGGACTGGGCGGCCGAGGTCTATGTCAATGACCAACTCGCCGGCCATCATACCGGCGGTTACACCGCCTTCTCCTTCGATGTCACTCCGTTCCTGAAAGGTCGCGGCAAGCAGAAACTTGTCGTGAAGGTGCTCGATGCCACCAACTGCGGCGAGCAGCCTACCGGCAAGCAGGTCACGAATCCGAACGGTATCTGGTACACGCCCGTGACGGGCATCTGGCAGAGTGTCTGGATCGAACCGGTCCGCAGTGCGGCCGTGACCTCCTACCTCGCCGTCCCCGATGTGGATGCGGGCACCGTCGATGTGACCGTCTATGCCGACGGCGCCACGGAGAAGGATCGCGTCGAAATCTGGCTCCGCGAGGGCGGCGTCGGCTACAATGCCGACGAGCCCGGCGAGACTTCGACCGTCGCGTTCGCCTCCGTCGCTCCCGGCAAGCCGGTCCGCCTGACGGTCACGGACCCGAAATGCTGGTCGCCCGAGTCTCCTTTCATCTATGAATTGGGAATCCAACTCAAGCAGGGGAAGAAGGTGGTGGACGAAGTCCGTGGTTATACGGCCCTCCGCAAGTCCTCCGAGGTGGTGGACAGCCAGGGGTTCAAGCGCATGGGCCTGAACAACGAACCGTATTTCCAGTACGGTCCGCTGGACCAGGGCTGGTGGCCGGACGGCCTCTATACCGCCCCGACCGACGAAGCCCTCAAGTTCGATCTCGTGAAGACGAAGGACTTCGGTTACAACATGATCCGCAAGCACATCAAGATCGAACCGGCCCGCTGGTACTACTGGGCCGACGTGCTGGGCATCGTCATCTGGCAGGACATGCCGTCCATCGGCGGGACCGGCGGCGGCCGCTGGGAGATGTGGAAATGGGCCGCCCCCGAGGACGACCGCAACCTGACCGAAACGGCCAAGGCTACCTATTATAAGGAATGGGGCGAAATCATCGCGCAACTGCGGAACCATCCGTCCATCGTCGCCTGGGTTCCGTTCAATGAATCCTGGTCACAATTCGACACGGAGAAGGTGGTCGCGTTCACCCGTTCCTGCGACCCTACCCGCCTCATCAATTCCGCCTCCGGCGGCAATTCCTATCCGGTGGGCGACATCTTCGACAGCCACAACTATCCCAACCCGCAGATGAAGTTCACTTCCGGCGGCCGTCAGATCGACGTGCTCGGCGAGTACGGCGGCATCGGCTGGCCCGTGCAGGGGCATCTCTGGCAGACTGACAAGAACTGGGGCTATATAGAATACAAGAGTGGAGAGGATGTCCTGCAGCAGTACTCCGCCTATGCGGAAGACCTGATCGACATCATCCAGAAGGGCGTCTCCGCGGCCGTTTACACCCAGACAACCGATGTCGAAGGGGAAGTGAACGGCCTGATGACCTACGACCGGCAAATCGTCAAAATGGACGAGTCCCGGCTTCGCGCTGTGAATCAGCGGGTTATCGCGTCGATGAAAAAATAGGTTAAAAAATTTTTTAAAAAAGTCGCGAAAAAGTTTGTCAGTTCAAAAATTGTTTATACCTTTGCAGTCCCGTTCGGAAACGAGCGGGAATTTTTACAGCCCAGGCCGAAAGGCGGGCAACAAAAAAGTTCATTGAAAAGACTGAAAGGAAAGTACAAGCAAGTACCGAGAAATTGTAACAGATTTCACTTTAAACGAGCGTCAGTTTCTTAAGAGAAACAAGTGCCAAGGACAGGCTAGATTTATATTAAGAATATACAATGAAGAGTTTGATCCTGGCTCAGGATGAACGCTAGCGGCAGGCTTAACACATGCAAGTCGAGGGGCAGCGGGTGTAGCAATACATGCCGGCGACCGGCGAAAGGGTGAGTAACGCGTG
>JAEEGK010014183.1_pt1 | contig 17839 bp, 17 predicted proteins | sample 8958771 | NCBI WGS metagenome assembly JAEEGK01 (sample SAMN16246547, study PRJNA631951) | gut metagenome | biome: gut microbiome; feature: rumen; material: SC-attached | host: Bos | place: Iran: Karaj | collected 2018-10
GAAAGAAGGTTCAAAAGACGTACCCTATCACATTGTAAAAGAATACGTTGGCACCGACTTGGTAGGCATCCGCTACGAACAGTTGTTGCCCTACATACAACCCACCGATGGCGACGCATTCCGCGTAATCCCCGGCGACTACGTAACCACCACCGACGGTACGGGCATCGTGCACATCGCACCCGCATTTGGCGCCGACGACTTCAAGGTCGCAAAGGCGGCGGGCATCGGCTCATTGCTGTTGGTTGACAAGCAGGGCAAATTGGTGGACGGCTTGGGCGAATTTTCGGGCAAGTTCGTAAAGAAAGCATACGACGAGACCGGCGAGACCGACGTGGACGTTGACATTGTAGTCAAACTCAAAAAAGAAGGCCTCCTCTTCCGCTCCGAAAAGTCAACCCACAACTACCCCCACTGTTGGCGCACCAACAAGCCCATCATTTATTATCCCTTGGACAGTTGGTTCATCAAGTCAACCGCCGTCAAGGAAAGGATGATAGAGCTCAACAAGACCATCAATTGGCAGCCTCCCACAACGGGTTCGGGACGTTTTGGACAATGGCTCGAAAACCTCATCGATTGGAACCTCTCGCGCTCGCGCTATTGGGGCACACCGCTCCCGATTTGGCGCACCAAGGACGGCAGCGAAGAAGTCTGCATCGGCTCGTTTGAGGAGCTCATCAACGGCATCAACGAATCCATCGCCAAGGGCTTTATGAAGGAAAACCCCTACAAGGATTTTGTAGTTGGCGATTACAGCAAGGACAATTACGACCGCATCGACCCGCACAAGCCGTACATCGACCAAGTAATCCTCGTTTCCAAATCGGGACAGCCGATGTACCGCGAGCCCGACTTGGTGGACGTTTGGTTTGATTCGGGTGCAATGCCATACGCGCAGTTGCACTACCCCTTCGAAAACAAGGACAAATTCAGCAGCGTATATCCCGCCGACTTCATCGCCGAGGGCGTTGACCAAACACGCGGATGGTTCTTCACGCTCCACGCGATTTCGACGATGATATTCGACCAAATTTGCTTCAAAAACGTGGTCTCCAACGGCCTCGTGCTCGACAGCAAGGGCGAGAAGATGTCCAAGTCAAAGGGCAACGCCGTGGATCCCTTCGAGACCATCGAAAAATTTGGCGCAGACCCCGTGCGTTGGTATATGCTCACAAACGCCTCGCCGTGGGAAAACCTCAAATTTGACGTGGAGGGCGTTGACGAAATCCGCCGCAAATTCTTCGGAACACTTTACAATACATACTCGTTCTTCGCGCTCTATGCCAATGTGGACGGCTTCACATACGCCGAGCCTGACATCGCGCTCGAAAAACGTCCCGAAATCGACCGTTGGATTCTCTCATTGCTCAACAGCCTCATCAAGAACGTTGACGAGAGTTTTGCAACATTCGATATGACCAAGGCGGGCAGGATGATACAGGATTTTGTGACGGAAGACCTCTCCAATTGGTACGTCCGCTTGAACCGCAAGAGATTTTGGGGCGGCGGAATGACCGACGACAAACTCTCTGCATATCAGACGCTCTACACCTGCCTCGAAAAAGTCGCACAGCTCACCGCGCCCATCGCGCCGTTCTACGCCGACAAGATGTTTAGGGATTTAAACAGCGTTACAGGACACAATGTTACATCTGTACACACCGCCAATTATCCCGTTTGCGATGCTTCGGCGATAGACACCAACCTCGAAAGCCGTATGGAGCTCGCGCAGAAGGTAAGCTCGATGGTGTTGGCGCTGCGCAGGAAGGCGTCATTGAAGGTACGTCAGCCCCTCCAAAAAATCCAAATCCCGATTTTGGATGCTGAAATGGAACTTCAATTGGAAGGCGTCAAAAAACTGATTCTCAGCGAGGTGAACGTCAAGGAACTTGAATACCTCCGCGAGACCGCAGGCATCATCTCCAAGAAGGTGAAGGCAGACTTCAAGAAGCTCGGCAAAAAGCTCGGCAAGAATATGAAAGCCGTAGCCGCCTCGCTCTCAGCACTTTCGCAGGAGCAGATTCAGGAGTTCGAGAAGAATGGCAACATCGACATCAATGTTGACAATGATACAATTGTAAACATTTTGTCAAGCGAAGTTGAAATCACGAGCGAAGACATCCCGGGCCGCCTCGTAGCCAACGAAGGCAAGATAACGGTAGCCCTCGACATCAACCTCACCCAAAGCCTCATCGACGAAGGCTACGCCCGCGAGCTCATCAACCGCATCCAAAATATGAGGAAGGACGCGGGATTTGACGTCACGGACAAGATAACGGTGGAGATAGAAGCCCCCGCAGCCATCGAGGGCGCGCTCACCAACTTCAAGGACTACATCTGTTCGCAGACCCTCACGCAATCGCTTGTGCCGGGCGCACTCTCGGGCGACAACATCACCGAGACCGACATCGACGACAATGTGAAGGCAAAGATAAGGATCACCAAAATCTAATTGAAAAGGCAACCGGCTCCCCCACCCCACCAACGGAAAAGAGCCGGCTGCCTTTTTCACTTTTATTTAGGAGTGTCCTTACGGACAGAAATACTACAAATCTGAACAAATTTTACAAATCCTTTTTAATTGGGATTTATAAAGATTTGAACGATTTTTGAAAAGATTTGAAAAGTTTGATTTGAAAATATTTGAAAGATTTCCCGCGTAAGCGGCTAAAAACCAATGCCGCGTAGCGGCAAAAAAATAGATATTAAACCTAAATTATTATGTCAGAAGAAAAGACACGTTACACGGACGAAGAATTGGAGGAGTTTAAGCAATTGATCCTCCAAAAACTTGAACAGGCCAAGAAGTCATACGACGACTACTCGGAGCAGTTGCGCAACCGCGACAGCAGTCAGGTGGACAACACCGCCGACCAAGAGAACGCGCAGGAAAACCAATGCAAGGAGAGCATCTCGATTATGGCGGGACGTATGGAGAAGTACATCCGCAACCTCCAAAACGCCCTCATCCGCATCGAAAACAAGACCTACGGCATCGACCGCATCACCGGCAAGCTAATCCCCGCCGCACGCCTCCGCATCGTGCCGCACGCCACATTGGACGTGTCAACCAAAAACAGCCTGAACGAAAGGAGATAGGCGGCAACGGAAATTATTGTTTTTTCACATTAATTGCGAAACGATAAAGACAATACCGTAAAAATTTTTTATTAACTTTGCAGCCGTACATTTTATACGACTATAAAAAACAATGAATCCGATACTCAAACGCTCGGCATTGGTCATAGCAGCGATTATTTTGCTCGACCAAGTAGTAAAAATATGGGTGAAGACCCACATGTTTTTAGGTGAAAGCAGTTATCTGAACTGGGACTTCGGCATCCGTCAGGCGCAGCTACTCTTCACCGAAAATCCCGGTATGGCCTTCGGGTGGATGCTGCCCGGCAACGGCGGCAAGATAGCCCTTTCGATATTCCGTCTCCTTGCGATAGGCGGAATGATTTACTACATCATCTGGGCAGTCAAGCACCGCAACCCGCACAAAGGCTTCATCACCTGTATGTCGATGATTCTCGCCGGCGCTATCGGCAATATGATAGACTGTATGTTTTATGGCGTGGTGTTTTCGCAGTCGGGCTACTCCGCCAACACCGTCGCCGAATTTATGCCCGAGATGGGCGGTTACGCGCCGTTCCTTCAAGGCAAGGTGGTGGATATGCTCTACTTCCCCATCATTGACGCCAATTGGCCCGACTGGATGCCATTCGTCGGCGGCAAGCACTTCACCTTCTTCTCCCCTATTTTTAACATCGCAGATTCGGCAGTAACAGTCGGCGTGGCGCTGATCCTCATCTTCCAAAAGCGTTACTTCCCCAAGACCGAAGAGGAAACTGAGGAAACCGAAACCGTGGAGACCGTAGAGGCGGAAAAGGCGTGATGTTTGGATTTGTGCAGAAATTAGGCGATTTTATGTTTGGATTTGTGCAGAAATTGTACTGATTTATGTTTGGATTTGTGCAGAATTTTGGTCATTTTATGTTTGGATTTGTGCAGAAAGTTTTTTAATTTTGCAGAAAATCAGAACATTAAAAGATGGCTATTATGTTTGAAAGAAACGCTTTAAAATGGCTCCGAGAATGGAAGCAACGAGAAGACCGCAAACCCCTCGTAGTTCGCGGTGCGAGACAGGTGGGCAAAACGTCTCTTATTCAGCAATTTAGCAAGGATTTTGACATCTATCTGTCGTTCAACTTGGAGAATCCCGACGACGCAAGGCTTTTCTCAAAAGAGATACCCGCCAAAGAGCTGTTTCAACTGATGCTTTTGGAGCGGCACAAACCGCAAAAAGGCACTATCCTCGTATTTATCGACGAAATCCAAAACTCTGCATACGCCATCAAAATGCTCCGTTATTTCTACGAAGAACTACCTGAAATATACGTAATTGCAGCCGGCTCGCTACTCGAAACAATGCTCAACAAGCACATTTCGTTTCCTGTGGGACGGGTGGAATATATGGCTCTGCGACCTTGCTCTTTTTGCGAATTTTTGGGCGCAATAGGCGAAAACGAAATCCGCCAACTTATTGAAAACCTTGCAGTTCCCGAACAGTTGCACCCACGTGTAATGCGCCTTTTCAACACATACACGCTCATAGGCGGAATGCCGGCTGTGGTGGCTAACTATGCCAAACGCGGCGACATCGTTTCGTTGGATTCAATCTACCAATCGCTTTTGGCAGGCTACACCGACGACGTGGAAAAATACACCTCCACCGAGCCGATGCGTCAAACTATCAGATTTATAATACAATACGGTTGGCAGCAAGCGGCGTCAAAAATTACATTTGAGCGTTTTGGCAACAGCAACTACAAAAGCCGCGAAATCGGCGACGCTATGCGCACTCTACAAAAAACAATGCTCTTGGAACTTGTCCATCCCACAGTGGAAACATCCCTTCCTCTATCGCCCGACTTGAAGAAAAAACCGAAACTTCTTTGGCTCGACACCGGTTTGGTCAACTTCGCCGCCGGAGTTCAGTCCGAAATATTTGGCAAGGACGACATATCCGACGCTTGGCGTGGACGCATTGCCGAACACATTGTTGGTCAAGAGTTTTTAGCGCAGACGCCATCATTTTTGGAGACCCGCAATTTTTGGGTGCGCGAGGAGAAAAACTCGCAAGCGGAGATTGACTTCATATTCAAAAGCCGTCGCTACGGCATAATGCCCGTTGAAGTCAAATCGGGACACAACGCCCATCTCAAATCACTGCAACTCTTTATGCAGCAATCGCCCTGCACCTCTGCGGTACGTTTTTGGGCACAGCCAAAGAGTGAAGATAAAGTTGAACTACCATCAGGCAAAATATTCACACTCAACAACTTGCCGTATTATTATGCGGGGATGATTGAGAAGGTGATGCAATAAGGATTTTAACACAAATTAAGATTATGGTATTCTGATAATCGCTATATTTGTGATGATAAAAATCAAGGAAATGGCAGCAGAAGAAACCATAGACATAAAAACCATAGAAGAATGGCAACGGATTTTGGACAAAACGTCTCAGATAGAGGATAATGAGACGTTTTTAGATTTGTGTCATTATAAAGACGAAAGATTTGAAGAGATATGCAGCCGAGTTTTGGCTTTCTTTCTCAATCCCAACAAGAAACACGGATTTAGGGATCTTTGGTTCAAAGCATTATGCAAGACTATGAAACTTAATAATATAGATGTTTCTCAAATCAACATAAAAACAGAAGAATATACATACAATACAGATGACAAAGAAAAAGGAAGAATAGACCTTGTCCTGAAAAACCCGACATTCGTCATTGCAATTGAAAACAAAATTAATGCTAAATTGTATAATAAGTTAAAGAAATACAGTGAACACATAAATAACACATATAACTACATAACAGAAAATAATAGACATTTTTTTGTTCTAACCGCACATACTCTATCAAAAGATGATAAGGAAACGTTAGCCAAAAAAGAAAATGAAGAATATAAAGTCATTAAATACGATGATTTATTTAAACACGTTGAGTCGTTAATAGGAAAATACGTTGCAAAAGGCAACTCAAAATATCTATATTTTATGTTCGACTTCATACAAACCGTCAAAAACAGAGCAAATATGGAAATAAATGAATATGACAAGTTTTTCACAAGAAATCGGAGAGAAATAGATGCTTTCCTTGCTACGTTCGATTCTTGGAAAGATAATAATCCAATCTCCGATTTGGAAAAACGTCTAAACAATAAAGAATGGAAATCTCTTAATGGTTGGAATTTGCGTGTCTTCTTCACAGACGTTAATATTGCATCGAATTATGAATTCGATAGCAATAATAATCCTTATGGAAAATTCCGCATATACATAACTACTGGGAATAGAAAATGGTGGGAAAATTACAAGAATATAATTGAAAAAAAGTACCCAAAGTGTCATTTGGATAACGGTGAAGAAAATACAGAGAATCGCGTCTATTATCACTTGAAACCAATCGAATTGAAGGATTTTAATGACGACTTTGACGCCTATCAAGAGGAAATAATAAAGAAACTCAAAGAGTGCTATGATTTTCTCAAAGGACTAACAGAAAACCAACAGTCCTCCACCCCTGAAACCTCCGGCGCAACCTCATAAAAACATTGTTTTTTTGTTTGGACTTGTGCATAAAGTAGAACAAACTATGACGCTAAAACGTGCCTTCTCAGTTGCTGCGGCAACAATATTGCTTGACCAAATGATTAAAATTTTGGTCAAGACAAATATGTTTTTGGGTGAAAGCAGTTTCAAAGATTGGAATTGCGGCGTCAGTCAGTTGCAACTTATCTTTGTCGAAGACCCGCCTATGCCATTGTGGTTGATTATTTTCAGGTTTTTGGCGATTGGAGGTATCATCTATTACATCATTTGGTCTGTCCGCAACAAGAAGCCGCATCAAGGCTTTATCAATTGTCTGTCGATGATAGTTGCCGGAATAATCTCAAATATGATAGACGTAATGTTTTACGGCGTACTGTTTTCAGCATCGGGCAACACTGCGGACGCCGTCGCAAAATTTCTCCCCGAGACAGGCGGCTACTCCTCGTTTATGAACGGCTATGTAGTTGATATGCTGCATATTTCGCCACTATCCAAAGTCTATAACATTGCAGATTTGGCAATCTTTGTGGGTATTGCGCTGATTGTGATTTTTGGAAAGAGATATTTTCCCAAATTTTCCTCGTCGTCTAAAAAATAATTATTACCTTTGAAAAAATTTTACGACTATGAAATTAGCAGAAGCATTACAGGAACGCGCCGATTTGTGCAAGAAAATCGACCAATTGCGCTATCGCCTCGAATCTAACGCAACGGTTCAGGAGGGCGAACAGACGGCGGAAAACCCGGCGGAACTTTTGGAGGAACTCAACACCGCCATCGACCGCCTCGACTACCTCGTGTCAAGAATCAACCTCACCAACTGCACCGTGAAGGCTGACGGCAAGACTTTGACCGAAATCATCTCCGAGAAAGACAGTCTGACGAAAAAACACTCGATTTTGAAGAATTTGGTGTCGAGCGCAAGCAACATCACCAACCGCGCCACACGCAGCGAAATCAAGATAAAACGCACCGTTGACGTCAAAGAAATCCAAGCCTCGGCAGATGCCGTCGCAAAGCGGATTCGCGAACTCGACAACATCCTCCAACAAACCAACTGGACGGCGGATTTGGCGGAATAAAAAATTAGTTTTTTCGGGGTGAATGTCAACTCAGTGAAAGAGTTATGTTTCACAACAATAGTTTGCAAAACTAATCGCCCCTGCGGGCTGGGTAATCCATTATCGTTACGCCCCTTACAGATTACAAATGTACGGAGTATCAATCATTGTCAACACCTGACATTAACCGAAAAAACAGCGGTCTCGGAGGCTTCGGCTTTCGAGGCCGTTTATTTTACAATCCACGCATTTATACCGTTCCCCTTGAAACTACTTCATATACATTGTCGGCAACATTATCCAACAACACGTGGGCAATGCCGTCGATGTATTTATTTGGGATTGCGCTGTAGCCGAATTTAGCGCCCAAAATGGAGCAGGCAATTGCGGCGTTGGTGTCGGCGTCACCACCCTCGTTAACTACCGCCAAAAGCCCCGATTCAAAACTTTCGGAATGAAACAAACACCACAAGGCACAACCAAGAGCCTTCAATGTGTAGCCTATTGAATTACTCTCGTCCAAGTCCAAATCTGCAATAGACAACGAATTGTAAGCCTTGTCAATATACTCAATTACACGACTGTCGTAATATTCCTTATCTTTGACAATATCCTTTATTTCACTGTATGTCAATTGCTTGTCGTTCCAAACCAATTGATGAATTATTTCGGAAACAATCACGCAAGAACATATACAACGCGGGTCGTAATGCGTCAATTTGCAGACGTCCTCCGCAGCCTTGGCAACATCATTTTGCAGAACTCCGATTATAGAAGTACGCATCAACGCACCATTTGCCGCACTTTTTTTTCCTGAACGCAGCCAAATTATTTCGGAAACTTTATGGGGATATTTTAGATAATCGCTGTCAGAAAGCACCATATATGTATTTCTGCCGATTCCACAGGAATTTGGGTCTAAAAACCACCTTAAAAAATTGCTGGCAATAGTAGTTATATTGATGCAACCATCTGTTATAAAGGCATCTGCGATACATAACATCATATCGGTGTCGTCAGTCCATTGACCTTTTTTCCATCTACTGCGATGCATGTCCTGTATGATTTGGCTATAATCAGACAGACCATCAGGATAATAATACTCAACCTCTTCTTTGCTCATAAATTCAGAGCCAAGACCAAGTGCATCACCGATGGCCTGACCAAAGATTACACCTTTGATTTTATCTTTTATATCCATTTATAAACAATTATAAATTAATTAATAAAATCAATTGAAGTAAAGCAAAGCATCAAATAATTGCGCCCTCCCCTACTCCACCTCGTACTCCATAATATAATCGTTCATATAATATCCGCCGCCGAAGACAAAATCGCCCTGCGAGGCGATGTGCATCCCGATGTGGAGGTAAAACTGCACGGCGGGGTTTTCGCGGTTGACGTTGAGTTGCAGGCGTTTAGAGGGTGGATTTTGGAGTTTTGCCAACGCGAGGGCATGGTCGAAAAAACGTTTGCCGAGACCTGTCTTTTGGGCGGAAGGCATCACGTAGAGTTTTTCGATCCTGAAAATGCCGCCGTCTATCGGAAAACAACTCAAATAGCCGCAAATCTCGCCCTCGTGATTTTCAGCCAAATAAAAATCCCTGCCATTGGAAATCTGTTGCCTGAGGCCGTCAATGTCGTACATCCTTGACAACATATACGCCGTCTGTTCTGCGCCAATTACAGGCGTAAAAGTCTGAGTGAAAACCACTTGAGCCGCCTTGTTGATGCGCTCGGCATCGGCGGCAGTGGCTTTGCGAATTGTGATGGACATTGTGTTTATTTTTATCTCTCCAAAAATGTTTTTATCGTTCTGCGAACACGCAAATGTATCCGTCGGGGTCTTGTACGGCAAATTCCCTTGTGCCGTAGAATGTCTTGTGAAGGTCGTTGACAATTGTGAAATTGTTTGACTTGGCGGCGGTGTAGTTGTCGTCCAAGTTTTCGGTCTTCATGAAGAGGGTCAACGTGGCGCCGAGCGGTTTGCCTGCCAACGGGGCAAATTCCTGCATGCCGCTGTCTTTGTCCTGCAACATAATTTCTACATCGCCACTTGCCACCGAAGCCCAAATTGGGTTTTCGGCGTCAGGAACCACTTGTCCGACCTTGAAGCCAAATTTCTCATAAAATGCAATCGACTCTTTGACACTTGTTACAAAGAGGTTGGGGCTTAGTTTTATCATTTTTAATCGTTTTTGAAGTAAGTTTATATTGGTACAAAGATAATGTTTTTTTCAATTATCCAAACATCGGTTCTACATATTTCTGAATAAAGTCAACCCTGTCTAAAACCGTTGGTTTAAAGTAACTTGTAACGCCGCAGACAAAGTTTTTGTTTGGGTTGATGTATATGACGTTGCCGCTGTTGCCTAACGCCGCGTAAATGCTTTTGTCAGAGTCGATTATCCACCACAAAAGTCCGTAACTCATATTGCCGAACTGTTGGATGTTTTGGTGAGTGGGTTCTACCATTGTTTTAATCCATTGGGCTGAAACTATTTGTTCGCCATTGTAGTTGCCGTTGTTGAGACACAAAAGTCCTATTTTTGCCAAATCTTCTGCCGACATACACAATCCGTATCCGGCAGTGGCAATGCCTTTTGGGTCGCCAAACCAAATGTGTTTTTTGGGAGTTTTTGAGATGGTGAACTCCTTGTGTTCTTCGGCTGTTGCCGCCACGTAATGCTTATGTTGCGCAATCGACAATGGCTCAAATAGATACTTGTTGGCAAATTCTACGGGAGTGCTGCCGGTGGCTTTGGCAATGATGCCCGTAAGCACATGCAGACATACGGTATTGTATCTGAAATCGTTGGTGATTCCTTTGCGACCTCCCACAAAATCAAGCGAGGCGGCGGTCCAATCTTCGCTCGAACATACCTTTACCCAAGGGTCGTGCTTGCATTTGAGCGGTGCGGTCATCGTCATCAAATGCCTAATGCTCACGTCAAAGATTGTTTTTTCGCCACGTTTTACCTTGTAGTCGGGAAAATAATCGAGAATTTTGTCGTCGATACTCCCGATGAGACCTTTGTCAACACAGATGCCAATAAGCAACGACACAATGCTTTTGGTGGCAGACATTATGTGCACGGCATCGTTTGGTAGGTAATTGTTCCAACAATCGGAATACACCATTTTGTTGTCTTTCATTGCCGCAATTTGGCAGATGTTCGGTTGTTCCGTTTCAATTAGTTTATGCAATTCGGATGTTTTCATTCAATAATTTCAAATTAATAAGACTTAATTTTAAAATCAAATCTACAAAAAACAATCGGAATTACCAAATTTATGTTTGAGTGGTATGAGCAAATTTTGCACATACCTTATTTATTAAACTCACCCAAAATCTCCTTAAACTCCTGCGGAATTATAGTTAGAATTTTGTCGGTGATGTTTTGCGGAATGGCTTTGTAATATGCCTCTGCGATGCCGCCGGTGATGCAGGTGAGCGTGTCGGTGTCGCCGCCAAGCGAAACTCCAAGCCTTATCGCGCTCTCGAAATCGTTACTTTCCAAAAACGCTATAATAGCCTCGGGCACAGTGCCTTGACACGAGCCATCAAAACTATATGTTGAACGTATCTGGGCGCAGGTGCGGTCGAGGTCGTAACCGAAATTTTTGGTGATGTAATCCTTGATTTCCTGCTTCGACTTGCCGGTGCGGGCGAGGAAAATAGCCGCTGCCGTTGCCTGTGCGCCCTTGATACCCTCGGGATGGTTGTGAGTGATTTCTGCGGAGCGTTTTGCTATCTCCAATGTCTCCTCCAACGTGTCGAACGCCCAGCCGACCGCCGAAACGCGCATCGCCGAGCCGTTGCCCCAAGAATTGTATGGGCGGCGGCCAGATTTCAGCTTGCAGTCGGGAGTCTTCTCGTCGTAAACATTCAGTGTATCAGGGTGAAACAACCATCTTACATAACCGCCGCCGTAGCCGCCCATCGGGTGCGGATAACGCTTGCCGAAGTCCACAAGGCACTCCTCCAACTTCTCAAATGTGTGTTCGGGGTCAATCAGAAGCCATTTTGCAACGGCAACCGTAACAATGGAATCGTCGGTAAATTCGCAATCGGGGTCAAAAAGCTCAAAATCAACAGACTTGTGATTATTAAACTCGTAAACAGAGCCCACCGTATCGCCTATAATTGCACCTAATATCATAATAATCCGTTTTTAAAATCAATTTGTGTAAATATAACGCACAAATACATACAATTATTATTGTATATACAAAAAAAACTTCCCGAACTTATGCAGTCCGAGAAGTTTTTTATGGTCAATTGCTTTAATTACAATCAATTAAAGATTCTGTGCGAGCCTGATGCCTACGCCGCCAGACGACTGGTTGGGAGCATTGTGTCCACGGAGTGTGAGGCGGAGGTCTTCGGTCGGTGATGTCCAGCTGCCGCCACGGTAAACGCGGTCAGTACCCTTGTCGCCGCCCTTGGGATCGCTATCGGGAGAATTCTTGTAGTAATTCTTGTCGTAAATATCCCAGCACCATTCCCATACGTTGCCGGACATATCGAAGAGGCCAATCTCGTTAGCAGCGAGCTTGCCTACGTCGTGGGGCGAATTTTGTGAATTGACCTTGCACCAAGCCACAGCCTTCACGTCGTTGCTGCCGGAATAGACAAACGGCTTGCCATCCTTACCGCCGCGTGCTGCGTACTCCCATTCTGCCTCGGTGGGCAGACGGTAGCCCTTTGCATTCTCGTTGCATGTCACCTTGAACGACGCACTGTCGCGCTGAATTTCGTAGTATTGGTCGAGACGCTCGCAACGGGAGAGCCAGTTGCAAAACATCACAGCAGCCTCCCAACTTACGTTGTAAACTGCAATCTTGCCGCGCCTGCCGCTGGCATCCTTGGGCTTCTTCCATCCTGTGGCGTCACAGAAAAGGTCAAACAGATCAAATGGAACCTCGGTCTTGCTCATCTTGAATGATTTTACAGTTACCTTATGCTCCGGTGCCTCGTCAGAGAGTGCCGCATTCTCCATATAATTGTTGCCCATATAGAACTGGCCTCCCTGCACCGTAACCATCTCGACCGCCGGCTCCTGCGCAAATGTCTGCACAGCAAACAATGCCGCAAGTCCTGTCAATAAAAACTTCTTGTTCATTTTGTTCAATATTTAAGGTTTGTAATTAGTAATCCTTGTACCAAAATAGTTGCCAAATTATCAATTACTTGAATTAAAAAATTTGACAGCACCATTATTATAACGCAATTTTCTCAATTTAATTGAGGGCGACTGCGTCAAATCGCCAATTTTTTTGTTGTCAACGCTACTTATCGTCGCATCGTCCGACATCACGACCTCGGGCCAGTCGCGCCTGAAATCGTCGTCGGCACGTGTTTTGGCTGTGGCGTCCATACACAGGCAACCGCCGCGCCCATTGTCGATTACGAAACAATCCACCGCCGGGTCAACGTTGCCAGCCGCATACCATACGACCAGATTCCAATCGTCCAACGGCAGCCCGTCGTCAACAAATACTATAATCTTCGCCTGACAGCCGCCTTCTTCCGACAGCATAAACTCCGCGATATTCCTCACGGGCGTCAACTTGTCGGAAACCGGCACTACGTGGATGTATTTGGAATGTGAGCATCCCTGCCCGCCATCATCCGCAGGCAACGACGCCTGCACTCCACCAGTGCAATCCAAGCACATCTTGCCTCCACAGGCAAACCGCCGCGACGAATGATCCAACACGTCGGATACTCCGCCATTGTCGATATATACGTCCCTCATCGGCACAAAACGGCTCATCGCATCGTCAACAAACCGTCGGTAATCCCTCAAATCCTCGTCGCCAGAATAGACCACGAGAATCTTGTTGAACATCATCTGACCCGCTCCCCACATCGCATTCTTGATTTTGAGCGCGTTGCCAGGGTATTGATTCTTTATCTTGACAAGCGTCAGATTGTGCTCCACACCAGCGGGCGGCATATTCAAATCCAACATCTCGGGCGCAAAAGCCATCGTAATCGGAAACCTGAATATCTTTTCTGTCGCCAACGAAATGTAAGCGTCCTCCATAGGCGGCACACCGACAATCGTCGCAGGATACACAGCGTCCTTCCTGTGCGTGATGCACGTGATGTGGAATTTCGGATAATAATCCGCCAACGAATAGAATCCAGTGTGGTCGCCAAAAGGCCCTTCCAACACCAATTCTTCCTGCGGGTCCACATAGCCCTCAATCACAAAATCGGCGTCCTCCGGCACGTAAATCTCGGGCTGCGTGAGGCATTTGACCAAATTGACAGCCTTGCCGCGCAGAAAACCGGCGAGCAGATACTCGTCGATGCCGTCGGGAAGCGGAGCCGTGGCGCAATACGCATACACAGGGTCGCCGCCAAGTACAATCGCACAAGGCATCCGGCGTCCGATTTTTTTATACTGCTGATAATGACGCGCCCCGGTCTTGTGCAAGTGCCAATGCATCGCAGTAGTCTTGCTGTCAAGCAGTTGTATGCGATACATACCGACATTGCGGATGCCTGTCTCGGGGTCAATGGTATTTACCATCGGCAATGTAACAAACCTGCCGCCGTCGTATGGCCAGCATTTCATTACCGGCAGAGTAAAAATGTCGATTTCCTCGTCCACCACCTCCTGGCACACTCCCCTACCCTTTCGCTTCTTCGGAAAACACCCGCTGATGTCTTTCAATAGCGGCAACGTCCGGAGTTTGTCGCCAAAGGTGTTTTTAGGAGCCGACAATGCCTTAAACAACGCCGCCATCTCCTCCGATTTCTCACTCGGGTCGTCCTTGCAGTACAACGCCTTAGCAATGCGTCTTTCGCTGCCATACATATTGACAATCAACGGATAACGAGTGCCATTGTTTTCAAAGAGCAACGCCTTGCCGCCGCCGGGCTTCTTCATCTCGCGGTCGGCTATTTCCGTAATCTCCAATTCGGGATTTACGTACTCCGACACACGCACGAGGTCGCCCGCACGCTCCAAGTCATCAATGAATGAACGGATGCTATTCATATCCACTAACTACAAAAAAATGCGAAGCCTCATCTCGTTGCCAACACGCAGAAATGAAACTCCACACTTTTATAATAAGTTGACAATCCACCTATTATATGTCCTCATCGGGGTCTTCCTCTACCTCTATCATATTGATAGGCATATCAACAAGGTCACGGATTACCTCACCATATTCGAGGATGTCGTCGTCGGGCCAATACCAATTGACAACAGTAGTCGGGTCGGCGTTGTACAAGACCTTCAACTGTTTTGTAATGGTAATCAGCCACTTGGAACTCGACGTATTAAAATAGTCGTACTTGAAGTCGATCACCGTGCCCTTGCAGGGGTTTTCGGTATATTTGATGATCCACTCCACAAGCGGCAGATAGAACGACTCGGAGTCTTCCATCAGCGACTTTCCTTCAAATGTGAGCACACCATTGACGGGGTCAAAATCGATCCTCGGCGAATTTGTCTCAGGCTTTATCTGTATTCTTTCCATATCAATAGATTTCCAATTTCACCGCTAAGGTATAACATTTTTTTGAAACGACACACCTTTCGACAGTTTTTTTTTGTTAAATATAACGTTTTTTTTACATCAATATCTATGCCATTCGACACAGCAATTTTGCATTTGAGCAATTAAATTATAAAAGTAAATATTTAGATAACAATAGTCAACAATATATGACAAAAGCATTTCTCTATCAGACAAATAATTAGTTAATAATATTATGGGCGGCGTTGGTGGTGATAATACCAAAAAAAATTATTACCTTTGCAAATCAAAAAAAATCTTCAAAGACAGACAAAAAAATGTTAGAATTTGACAACGTAACCCTCAACAGCGTCATCCTCCACAAGACCGGAAACAAGGCGCGTGAAGGGCAACTGATACTCTCCGACTCCACGCTCGACCTCGGAGAACACATACAGGGTATGCTGATGCAGTTTTTCCTCGGACACTTCGCCGAGGAGGAAGCATTCTATAACTTCTGCGGCGAGGGCGGCATCGAAGCCAACGAGGTCTATACCTCTGTGAAAAACATCTTCCAAAACCCCGATTCTTTCGTGGAAGAAAGCAAAAACATCGCCACAAAACTCTACGACGCCGGCGAACACCCAAAAATCAAGGACGGCGACCTCTACATCGCATCCTTTAAGGACATCGTGGTTGACGGCGAACTCGTGGACGCAATAGGAATTTTCAAGTCAGAAACAAAACAAGACTTCCTGCGCATCAGCACCGGCGCAAACGGATTCGACATCAAGATAGAAGAAGGCATCAACCTCAACAAAATCGACAAGGCGTGCCTCATCTACAACACCGAAGAAGATTTTGGTTATAAAATCAACATCATCGACACCACAAACAAGCAGGAGGCTCAATATTGGCGCACCGACTTCCTCGGCATCGAGCAGCGCAAAGACGACTTCTACCAGACGCAGAAGTATATGGAACTCTGCAAGGATTTCGTCAAGGAAGTTTACAACGAGGAACACGAGGTCGATAAGCCTCAGCAAATCGCAATGCTCAATAAGTCAGCCAATTACTTCAAAGAAAATGAGACCTTCAACAAGCAGGAGTTTGAGGAAGAAGTGCTTTCTCAGCCCGAAGTGATTGAGGCTTTCAACGACTACAAGCAGCAATACGCCGAGGAAAAACAGGTGGAATTCCGCGAAGATTTTGGCGTGAGCGAGACCGCCGCAAAGAAGCAACAGTCGAAAATGAAAAGCGTCCTTAAACTCGACAAAAATTTCCACGTCTATATACACGGCGACGAGAGCCGCATAATGAAAGGCGTTGACCCCGAAACTGGAATGAAATTCTACCAACTTTACTACGAAAAGGAGGAGTAACGATGAACTACTTTATTAATATAGAGACCTCCACCGACACTTGCTCTGTATCCCTGAGCAACGACAGCGAGGTCATCGACAGCCGAGAAAACCAATCGCGCAACCACGCCTCCACCCTTGGTCTTTTCATCCAAGAATTGTTGGAAAGCAACAATCTGAAAGTCAAGGATTTGTCAGGCGTTGCAGTGAGCAAGGGCCCAGGCTCTTACACAGGTCTGCGCATCGGCACATCCACGGCAAAAGGTATGGCGTATCAGGCGGGCATCAAACTTTTGGCTATCGACACCCTTCAAGCAATGGCATTGAAGGCAACAAAACAAATAAGCAACCCCGAAGTTATCATCTGCGCCACCATAGACGCGGGCAGAAACGAGGTCTATTCGGAATTGTTTGACATAGAGAACCGCCCTGTGCGTCAATGCGTTGCAGAAATAATCACGGCAGAGAGTTATGCAGAAACGCTCGCCAAGACTCAGATGTTTTTCGTAGGCAATGGGGCGGAGAAGATTAGCAAAATTATCCAAAACCCAAACGCCATCTTCTTGCCGGAGATTAAGCCCTCGGCGGTGTATATGGCGGAGTTGACGGCTAAGGCTTTCAAGGACAACGACTTTGCAGATGTTGCGTACTTCGAGCCGTTTTACCTGAAAGACTATGTGGCTACCGTCAGCAAGAAAAACGTTTTAAAAACCACAGTATGAAAACACGTACAAGAACATTAACCGCCGCAATAGCGTTGTTGTTGACATTCAGCGCATTAACCTCCAACGCGCAGGTTGGAGTCTCCATCGGCACCAACGAAAAGGTAGATTACGAAATCTACTACGCATTCGTTACGGGCGCGAAGATGACATTGCAGACCAATCTCGTAACTGAAAACGGCGAAGAACTCATCCACCTTGTCGCCAAGGGCAACACCGTAGGCCTCATCGACAAGATTTACAACATAATGGAGGACTACGAATCGTGGGCTGACAAAACTACGCTCCTGCCCAAACACGCCCTCAAAAATGTCCGCGAAAGTGCTGAATACAAGCGATATATCACCTATCAATTTGACCACGAAAACCACACCGTCAATAGTTCGCGCTCGGGCGAAAGCAAGATTGAGCCAGATTGTTTTGACATCGTGGCGGCGTGCTACAAGGTTCGCGCAATGGACTTGTCCAACCTTACTATTGGTCAGACTATCAAGGTCAACACTTTTTTCAGCGAGGAAAATTGGCCGCTCTACCTCAAATACGCCGGCATTGATGACGTCAAAATCTCCAAATTGGGCAAAATCA
>JAEEGK010014184.1_pt1 | contig 17838 bp, 9 predicted proteins | sample 8958771 | NCBI WGS metagenome assembly JAEEGK01 (sample SAMN16246547, study PRJNA631951) | gut metagenome | biome: gut microbiome; feature: rumen; material: SC-attached | host: Bos | place: Iran: Karaj | collected 2018-10
AATAAATGATAAAAATATATTAAATATATAAAAATTCAAATATTTTAAAATTTACGATTGGGGATTGGGGATTGGGGATTGGGGATTGGGCACAATCCCCAATCCCCATTATATACTTTTATTAAATAAAAAAACTTTTCAAATTGAAATAAATAAAATAAAATATTTAAAATTATTTAAGATTTAAAACATTTGTTTTCAATGATAATTAGAAATTATTTTTTTTTTAATATATTTTTTTATTAATTATATATCATTTATTAAAAATAATTAATAGAAGTATGTAATTATTTAATTAAATGTCATTCTTGTTTCAAAAAAAAGTTAAGGGTGATAAAAAAGTCAATAAAAATAATGATTTTTTTTCGGAAAGTTTACTTATTTCTGATTTAGATAAATTTTTCAATCAAATTTATTATTATTATTATAAAGGAGGTTATGGATGTATGAGTACTCAAATATATTTAGATAATATAATATATCTTTTTACAATACATTTTCTAATGTTTATTTTATTTTTTATTGAATGGAATAAATTAATTTCACCAGAAACAAAGACTTTAGAAAATATTGAACTCTCAAATTTTATTTCGTCTAAATATTTTTATAACCATAAATATTTAGCTTATGGGTTTTATTTTTTATTAATGAATTACTATTTATATTTCTTTTTTAGTTCATTAAATAAGATAAGTTCATTAAAAAGAATTTATCAAATTTATCATCATAAATTACATTTAAGAACAAAAAATTTAGAATCACTTTATTTTGATGATATATTAACACTTTTAATTATATTACAAGAAAAAGAAGGATATTGTAGAATTAAAGATAATTTAACTAAATATGATATAATTGCCAGAATTAATAGAAGAGAAAATTATATTATTGCAATGATTTCAAATAAAATAATTTCATTTCAATTATTTGGAATAAATTTATTCTCAAATTATATTTTGGATTATGTTAAAAATAATTTTATGAAATTTATGATAAAAGATAAAGAAGTAGAAATAAATAAAAATTTTTATAATCCAAACTTTTTCAGGATTAAAATTTTAATTCAAATAATAATTCAAGTAATAACAATTCCTTCAGAAATAATTTTTAGAATTATATTTTTTTTATTTAAAAATGCTGATAATTTAAAAACAATAGATAAAATAACAAGAAATAAATGGACAAATGATATTATATATCAATTTAAAAATTATAATGAATGTAAACATCATTTAGAAAATAGAATAAATAAATCATATCGTCCTACTGAAACATTTTTAAGTTGTTTCAAACAAAAAATGTTCTCAATTATAGGAAAAACATTTGTATTAATATGTGGTAGTTTTTTTTTGTTATTTTTAATTTTGACCCTTTTTGTTGATATTAAAGTAACTAATATAAGTATATTTGGTTATAATTTCTTATTATTTATTATGATAATTGGAATATTAATGGGAATTTTTAATGATTCTAATGTAAATAATGAAAATAATACTTTAGAAAATTTCCCTTTTAAATTAAAACAATATAAAGAAATGTGTAGTAATATTATTAATGTTCCTTCAGATTGGAATAAAAATGAAATTTATAGAAATTATCAAATTATATCTACAAATTTTAAAAATAATATTGTATTATTTATTCATGAATTATTATCAATTATTTTATTTCCTGTATTATGGTTTAAATTATTTTGGAATTATCAATTAATTATTGATTTTGTAAAAAATAATAGTGTAAATATCCAAGGTTTAGGGACTGTATGTTCTTTATCTGTTTTAAATACTAATTCTTATATTGTGAATAATGAAAGAAATACAGAATATTTTTTAACTAATGAACAAAAAAGATTTAATGATGCCAAATTTATTAATAGTATTATTTATTATGAAAAAAATTTTTTGAATGAAAATAAGCATAATAATATTAATAATAGTAATAATAATGATGATAATGAAATTGATGAAATGTACTCTAATGTGAATGAAGATGTGTCTCTTAAAATCAATGAAAATAAAGAAAATAAAACTAAAAAAATAAATAAATCAACAGAAGAATGTGTTTGGGAAGTTTATTCAAAAAATAAAAAACTTACAAAAGAAGATGAAAAAGAATTCTACAAAAACATTAATTATTATATAACATCTTACAATGGATTAAATTTAACCCAAGTAATAGAAAAAATGTATTCAGAAAAAATAAATCATATTATGATATAAATAAATAACAAAAAAAAGAATAGAAATATTATAACAATTTAAATTAATATTATAAAAAAAAACTTTCTTAAAAAAAAGAAAAAAATAAATAAAATATTTCAAAATAAAAAAAAATTTTAAACATTAATTTCAATTTTACTAACTTTAACTTTTTTAAATCCTTTAGGTTTAGCATCTAATTGATATCTTTTATTAAAATTATAATGTGTTTTAAGAAATCCATGATTCCCTTTATGAATCATACTATTTTCATCTTCAATTTCATATTTTTCAACTTTCTTACTTTTCCCTAAAGCCAAATTAACATCATTATCATTTTCCAAAGTTTCATTTTTTTCCAAATTTTTATCATAATTATCAAAATTCTCACTTTCTCTAAAATTAACATCCTTAACACCATCATCTTTCATTTTTTCTTCAGTTACTTTTTTTTTATCTAAAATTTTTTTTAAAGGTTGTGAATATAATCTCTTAATCATTCGATTTTCTAAAGATTTTAATCTTTTATTAAATCTAATTTCTGCTTGACTTAAAGCAAAAGGACCTTTATGTTTAAAAGGACCATTTGATGTTCTTAAAAAATCAGTTAATTTATATGAAGCAAGTGGTTTCTCATCATGTGATAGACCTGTTCCTCTTAAAATATATGAATCACGACCTGCTCCATCTGAATAATATTTAAAAGGTGCTGCCATGTGAAAGAGAGTATGGAAATTTGAATATCTTGGATATTCGTAATCTGCTTTACGAGATATTGAATATTCATTTGTTTTCCAGAAACCTCCATTGTTGTATCCTATGTAACGATCACGACCTAAACCGTCTGGGACGTATAAGTTGAAACGAGGACGTGCTGTACGCCATAGTGACATTTTTTTTTTTTAAGTTTTATTATTTGTTTTTATTATGTTTTTATTTTTTTTTTATATTATAATTTTTGTAATTTTTTTTTTTTTTGTTTGTTTATATTTTTTTTTTTTTAATGAATATTATAAAGAAAATTAATATTTTTATTATAAATTAAAAAAAAAATGAGACTTAATAAAATAATTCTACTTCTATTATTTTTAAATATTATTAATACAGAAGTTAGAATTTTAGATACTCAAAGTGATGATGATTTAAAATGTATATCAAAAAATCCATCAGAAGCAAAAGATTGTCAAGAAATTGAAATGTCATCAACAAAAAAATGTTGTTTTTTCATAATACAAAATTCTAAATTATGTGTTCCATTATCAATAAAAACATATGAAGATTTAGTATTAAGTAAAAAAGAATATTTAAAAACTTATTGGCCAACTACAAATAGTTATTCATGTGATTGTGGATTAAATATTGAAACTTGTAAAAAAATAATAAATCCTACTCAAAAATTAGCTTGTACTGGAAGAAAAATGGAATCTCCTTATTCATGTTGTTTTATTAAGGAAATTGTAAATGATAAAACTTATAAAAGTTGTTATCCTATTGATGCTACTCAAAAATCTAATATTGATGATTTTGCTATTAAATATCAAAATGATAATAATTTACAGGAAGAACCAAATGTTATTTGTCTTGGAAATTATATTAATTATTCTTTTCTTTTATTTGTATTTTTTGGAATTTTATTTTAAAATAATTTTAAATTTTTGAAAAATAAGGTAATAATTATTATATAATATTTATTTAAAATTATTTAGATAAATACTATTTTAAGTTATAAAATAAATTATTTATGAGTTTAAGAAAATAAAAATGAATAAAAATTTTAATTTTATTTAATTTTATTTTATTTAATTTTTAAAATTTTTATATATAAAATATATTATTATATCATATTATGGTATAATACCATATTTTTTTTCAAATTGATTTAAAGTTAATCCTCCAGTAAACATTAATTTTCCTTTATCAATTTTATTATTATATTTCTTAAAAGCTTCATTCCAATTACATTTTTTTAATACTTTAACTGCAATTTTATCAGTATCAGTTTTTTTAAATTCTTGTCCATCAATAACAACATTTTCATCTTTTTTAAATTCTTCATAAGTTTCATTTCTATAATTAGTTTTATAATCACTTGAAGAATCAGAACTAACATCATCATTAGGAGGAGCAACAAATGCTATTCTTTTTAAATCATTTAATTGATCATTTGTAACATTAATTGCGTTTGTATCAGCTTTAATAGAATTAAAATTCATATTAAATAAAAGTGGATTTGAATTTGCAATTTCTTTTGTAATTTCTAAATCTTGTAAAATTTTTTTATTTCCTAATAAATTAAAACCTTGATTTGTATTTTGATTTGATAATTTATTAATTGGAATTATTGCTTGTTGCATTATTTTATTTTCATAATCTTCATTTAATGATTTATTTTTTATTTTTGGAAAACCAAAATGAGTTTGAGTTAAATTTCTTAAATGAAAACCATTTGTAATAGTTGAATAAAAATTATCTTTTAATTCTTTTATATTTTTTTGTTGATTTATATCTTCTTTACTCCAAGCTTTAAATAAATTATGATTCATTGTTGATGTTTTAAACATTGTTAAATTTTCCATTGCTTTAAAATGAGTTTTATTATGTAAATCACCTCTTATAAATTTTGCTTTATTTTGATTATCTAATCTTTTATTTAAACCAAGAGTAATATAAAATTTTCTTTTTTTCATCATATTTCTTCTTGATTCTAATATTTTATTATGTAATATTTTTTTTTTTTCTTCTTCATCATCATAATTATTTTTTTTCTTTTTAATATTTTTATCTGAATTATTTATATAAAATCTATATTTTTTAGGTGTTTTTGTATCTTCATCTGATGATGAATAATCTGAATGTGCAGTTGTTACTTTTGTTAATTGATTTAATGGAATATTTTTTTCTATTTCTAAAGCGTCTCTATCTTTTAATGTTTCTTCTACTCTTTCTAAATCAGTTCTTGCTTTAAATCTCATTAATGGTTGAATAAATTTTTTACCTTTATTTAATTCATTATTTTGCTTTCTTTGATATAATTTTTCTTTTCTTTGTTCTAAATAATCATTTATTCTTTCTTTATCTGTTTTATATTTTGAAAAAATAAAACCTTTTTTATCTAATATTTTATTTGAAGTATCTGCATATAATGCTTCTCTTGTTGTCATATATTTATTTTTATCTTTTTTTATTATTATTGGATTTTCTGCCATTTGTAATACAAAAGTATTTATTCTTTTTTCGTAATTGTTTACTAGTTTATCCATTTTTTCTATTTTGAGTTAATTTTTTTTTATTTTACTTTTTCTTTTAGCTTTTTTAATTTCGGATATTTTTTCCTCTTTTTCTTTTGCTTCTCTTTCTTTTTGTAATTTTTGATCGATGTAATAGTTATACATTTTATATTATTATATAAAATTTATTATTAAACTTTTATTTATGAAATAAATTTCATTTAAAAATTTTTTAATAATATATTAATTGGATATTATTTATAAATGAATTTATTGGTAATAAAAATAATATTGGATATTCGCTTTTGATATAATATATATTTTTATATATTAATTTATCATTTTTTATTTCAGCTTTATATATATAATTATTATTCAAATAATTTCCACAAAAATATAAATTGTTATTAAATAAATTTGAAATATAATTTATTGATTTTTTTTGAAATGAAATTTTTCTAATTATTAAATGATTATTAATTTTTATTAGATAAATAAATTTTATTCCACCAACAATAATATTATTATATATTAATTGAATATTATTTTGATTATTTGATAAATCTAATGATTTAATTATATGATTTGAAGTAAAAGTAATTTCATTTAAAAATATTATTGAGTTGTTAATTAATTCACACATAATTTCTTTTTTTATAGGAATTTCAATAATATTAAAGATTGAATAATTACTTAAAAGTACATTACTTTCAATAAAATATTTGTCTTGTTTTTTATCTAAAGAAAGGATTTTTATTGTTTTATCATCACAACAACATATTAACTTTTGATTGTTCATTTCAATACATTTAAAGATTGAACTTTTTGAAATTTTAATACTTTGATGAATAAAAAAATATTTATTATCATTAATATATATTATTGAAATAATACCATTTGGTGAAGAACAAATTAATTTATTATTTTTTGTTATTGACAAATAATTGTTTCCAGTTTCCAAATTTATTTCTTTTATTAAATGATGATTATTTATATTATATAGATGTATTGATTTTTGATAATAAAAAGAAACAACAATAAAATTTAATTCCTTTAAAATTATCATACATGTAATATCTTTGGCATTATTTTTAAAATGTATAATTGATTTTTCAAAATTAAAAATAATCTTATTATCAATTTGAATATTTGAATTAATATAATTTGTATATTTTACTTGTTTTTTTGACATCTCAATATTTAATATGTAAAAATAAAAACTGATTTATCTTTTTCATTATTTGGAAAAATTTTAAAAATTTTATAAATAAAATAATAAAAAAAATAATATAAAAAAATGGAAACAACTCTTTCTAAAATTTTATTTGATTTTTGTTATGAATACAACTTAGAAATATCTCAAGTTCAACCAGTAATAGATAAATTAAATTCAGAATTTTATTTTAGATTAAAGGATATGAAACATTTAACAATTCAAAAATGGAAAGATTTAAATCTTCCAGAAAATTTATACAACATCTTAAATGATAAATATCAAAATAGTCTAAATAATAATAAATCATCAAAAAAAACAAAAGAAGAAAATCAAATAAATGAAGTAAAAGAAATAGAAAAAAAAAATTATAAATTTACTAATTTAAATAAAATTAATGAATGCAATTTTTCAATTGGTGTAGGTTTAGCAAAATTTAAAAATGTTATTAAACAAGTTGAAAATTTACCAGTTAATTTAGATGAATTAGAAAAACTTTTAAATTCTTTAGAAGAAAAAATAAATAATAATGAAACAACAATGGTAATTTTCAAAATGATTGATGATATTATAAATAATATTAAATCATATCCAAATGAAGAAAAATATAAAAAAATTAATATTGATAAAATATTACAAAAATTCCCTTATAATGAAATAGAAAAAATATTAACAACTTTAAAATTTAAAAGAATACCAGAAACTCAATTTATGAAATTTAATAAAGATATTAATTTATTATCACAACCTTATTTACTTATACTTGATAAAAAAGGTAAAATTGGAAATAGAAATAATTTAGATAATAGTCAAAATAGTTTATTAGAGAGTAATAATAATAATAATTTAAATTCAAATAATTCAAATCCCTATAATCATTATTCAAAAATGTCTTATGTTCCAACTACTTCTACTCAACTTCAAAATAATAATATTAATACTGAGCAAACTCCAATAATTAAAAGGAAATTTACTACAGAAAGAGTTGGTGATGTTAATGGAATTCCTTCTTATACTGTTCAAATAGAAGAAACTACAGTTTTTAAATCTAGTAGAAGAAATAGAATTGTAAATAAAAATTCGATTAAATCAAATAATTCAATTAAAAATAAAAATTCTAATGTAGTAAATAATCAAATGCAAAATCAAAATAATATAAATAATCTAAATCAAAGTAATATGAATAAAATGAATAATCAACAACAAAATAATATGAATAATCAAATGCAAAATAGTATGAATAATATGAATAATCAAATAGGAAATAATATGAATAATATGAATAATCAAATGCAAAATAGTATGAATAAAATGAATAATCAAATGCAGAACAATATTAATAATCAAATGCAAAATAGTATGAATAATATGAATAATCAGATACAAAATAGTATGAATAATATGAATAATCAGATACAAAATAGTATGAATAATATGAATAATCAGATACAAAATAGTATGAACAATATGAATAATCAAATGCAGAATAATATGAATAATTTCAATAATCAGATGCAAAATAGTATGAATAACCAAATGCAAAATAGTATGAATAATATGAATAACCAAATGCAGAATAATATGAATAATATGAATAATCAGATGCAAAATAGTATGAATAACCAAATGCAAAGTAGTATGAATAATTTCAATAATCAAATGCAAAATAATCAATATTTAAACAATCAATATCAACAAAATCCAAGTTTCAATAATCAATTCCAGAGCCAAAATTATCAACAAAACTTTAATCAACCAATATCACAAAGACCTCAATCTCAATATGGATATCAAAATCCAAATAATATGAATTTTGGTCAAAATCAATCAATGAATAATCCAAATTCAATGAGATATAATCAAGGAAATTATTTTATGAACCAACCAAATAAAAATGTAAAGATTTCACATTCTCAAGTAATAAACAATAATAATAATATTAATATAAATCCAAATTCAGTTCTAGGAAAATTACAACAAGCAAATAATAATTCAATGAATAATATGAATGTTCAATCAAATTTTAATAAAACTCAACAATTAAATACATATAATAATAATCCATTATATCAAGAAAAATCAATTCCTGAAATTTTAATTGATGAAAATACAAGAAGAAATAATATTATTTTACAAACAAGAATTGATCACAATCCAAAATGTTTCTTTTTAACATCATTAAAAAATATTCAAACTTTATTAAAGAAATATAGTATTGCACATATTCATAAAGAAAATGATCCTAATTATCTTGATTATATTAGTAATGTTATTAGGAATCAAACTAATGAAACAAATAAAAATGAATCTAATAAATTAAAAAAATTAATGGAAACTCCAATTATTACTCAAGGTGATTGTTATTTTGTTTTTCCTGATAAATATGTGATAAAAGGAGTTTTTTGTTTATATGAAACAATAATGAATATGTATGATTTTGTTAAAATTTATTTAAATAATAAAAATGAAAAGTTTGTTCTTTATTTAAATAATAATAATAAAATTGATTTAATGAATGCTGATATTTTAAGTATGAATTTTAATTTTCCTATTGCTTTTAAAGTAGTTTTTACAAATAAATATTCTGGTTTGAGTGAAAAGGAATTAAATAAACTTAATGTAAATTTGATTTAGATAAAAATATTTTTTTAATTTTATTTAATTTATTAAATGATGAGTTTAATTTTTTAAAGGTATTAATTATCGTTTTTAATTTTAGTAATTTTTTATATATTTATTAATTATTATTTATTTTAATTTTATTATTTATTGTTTTTTCAATTTCATCAAGTGATTTATTTAATTGTATTTTATTATCTTTTATAAGTTCATTTAAATACTGAATTCCATGATGATTAATATTAATTGTTGCAAATTCAGATGAAGAAACAATTATTTGTAATTCATTAATTATATTTTGATTTTGTGCAGTTAATAATAAAATATGGTTTTTTAATTTATCATTTTCTTCAATGTAATATTGTAAATTATTTAAATCACTATTACAACAACAAGATAAATTTCTTTTACAATTTTTTTTATTATTACTACAATTTATATTTTGTTTTTTTATTAAATTTGAATTTTGAATAAAAGTATTAAAACAATTATGTTTTTTTCTAGGAGTTTTTCTATTAGAACTTTGATATGTACTATTATCAAAATAATTATTATCAAATAATTTATTATTATTATTTCTGGATGTAAAATTATTTTTAACTGTATAAATAATATTCTGAGAAGAATGATTTTTATTTTTTAAATCACTACAATCTTTTTCAGGAGATTGTTTATAATTAATTGAAGTATTTTGATCTTCATTTCTTGAATTATTTATTCTTTTTGGTGTATTTGCAAATGAAAAAGGTAGATTTTGTTTATACGAATTTGAATCATATGTCATATTTATATTTCTTTTTGGGGATTTGATTTTATAATTTATATTTGAGTATATTTTATTTTCATCAGTTAAAAAATTATTTTCTTTATTTATTTGTATATTATTAAAATTCTTTTTAAAGGATATTTCAGAATTGTTATTATCATATTCTGAATTAATGTTTAAGTTTTTATTATTATAATTATTTCTTTTATTTATATTTTTAGTTAATTTGGTTAAATTATATTTATTTTGTTTCGAATTTTTTTTTTCTTCACAACTTTTGTTTATATTTAAATTATTAATTTGATTTTTATAATTTTCATTAATATTTTTTAAATCATTTTGATATTTTTTATTAATAATAGTAATTTTATTCTGAAAATTATTTTTTAAAGTATTATTGATTTCTTTTTGCTTTTCAATTTCAATGTTTAAATTATTAATATCATCTATAGCTTTTTTATAATCTTTATTTAATTTATTATTTTCTTTTATTAAACTATTATTTAATAAATCCATTTTATTTAATTGAGATTTAAGTGTAACAAAATCTTGATTTAAAGTAATATAATCTTTGTTTATATTATCAAAATTTTTATTAATTTTATTAATTTCATTTTCATTATCGTTTATTATTTGATTATATTTCAAATTTTGTTCTTTTATCTTCTCATAATCTTGATTAAATTTCTTTAAAGTTTCATTTAATGATTTTATTTCTTTTAAATTTTGTTCATTTTCCTGTTTTAAATTATTAAATAAATTTTTATGTTTATTTAAGTTATTTTCCAAAGTTTTATTTTCAATTTTTAAATTTGTATTTTGAGTCAAAAATTTTTTATTTTCTTTTTGAATAATTTTGTTATTATTTAATAGCTTTTCAAATCCATTTTTCATATATTCATTATCATTTATAATTTTTGAAATTTGATTTTTTAATTTTTCATTTTCTTCATATAACTTTTTATTTAAAGATATTTTATTTTCTAAATCTTTTTTAATTATTTCATTTTCTTTTCTTATATCAGATATATTTTTTTCATAAAATTCATTATTTTCTTTTAATTGATATTCAATATTATTTTTTGCCTGAATTAATTTTATATTTCCCTCATTTAATTGTTTATTAGATTCTTCTACAGAGATTAAATTATTTAATTTTTGTTCAACTTCAAAAATTTGTTTTTTTAATTTTAGTATAATTAAATCTTTTCCTTTATCATTATTTTGATGACAATAGCATAAACAATCATTTTCAGACATAAATTAAATTTTAAATTTAAAAAAAAATTATTAAATAATAAATAATTTTTATATTTTTTTTTTCTTTTCTTTTTTTTTAGGAGTAAAGCAATTAGTTAAAATTCCTAAAAAAATTGCAACATTTAATATTAATTCTTTTCTTATTCCATAAGTATTATTTGATTCAATTACACTTTCTGGTAATAATGGATTATATATAATTAAAGTTAAAATTAAAAATTGAATTCCTGCAATAAATTTATAAAAACCTCTATTTAAAAGAATACTTAAAATTGAAGTTGCAATCATTATTGATAAATAAATTTTATAACATAATTCAAAGTAAACTTGATTTTCTAAAAATTTATGAATTTTCTTATTTTCTATTTTCATATTTAATTTAGAAACTACATCAACTAATCTTTCTTTAAGTCTTAATGAAGATAATTTTGAATCTTTTAATTGAAATATTGAAATTGTTAATATATTTTGAAAAACTAAAATTCTTAAGATTAATTTAATTACACTATTCATTTATATATTTATTCAATTATTTTTTTTATTAAAATTATATCATCTAAGATTAACAAATATTTTAATTTATTTTAAAAATTATTGACAATTTTAATAAAAAAAATTTATTTTTTATTGTGATTCCTAAATTTTAAATTCCCTAAATTCGAAAGATAGTGATTCCTATTTTCCAATAAGTTAAATTAAAATATATTAAAGGTAAATAAAAAATTTTAATTAATGTTAGAAACTAATCCAGTTATCTATACTTCAAATTCACAGTATCATATAACTAAAAACAATGGAGAAATTAAAGAAAATCCAAATGATGAAAATGATACAGAAAAAATAATAAATATAAAAAACCAATTAAATAACAATTACATAAGTGAAAATAAAAAGAAAAATAGAACAATTACTAATTCCATAATAATTAAAGATAAAGACAAAAAAATAAATATACGTAATTATTTTAGTAAAATGCTAATAATATTATTAATTGTTTTGATTATTACTGGAATAATTTTAATTATCATTAAAAAAACAAAAGGTAAAAAAAATAATAAACCAAGTAATTCAGATATAATTAAAGGAAATAATGGTGAAATTTTAATATGTAAATTAAAAATAGAAAAAGACATTTGTTTAATTTTTAATGAATCAATATCAACAAAAACAATAATTGAAGTAGATAAATCATCAAAAGATGAAGATTCAACAATTGAATCAACATCAAATCCTTTAATACATAATTATTTAATTAATATTTATGATCAAAAAGAAATGTATGATAAATCTATTTTATATTATGGATATGTTTTATTATTAAGAGAATATATGATAATTGGAGAAGATTTTATTGAATATATTGGTGGAAATAATATATTTAATTCATCTGAATTTGAAGATGCAAAAACATATAGGAATTTAAAAATTGAAAAATATATTAATAAAAATAAAAGTAATAATTCAGATAGTTTAAATAATAATGATAATAATTATGATTCTTTAATTAATAATTTAGAAATATTAAATTTATCACCTTTAGTTAAATTTTCCTTTTTTGAAAATGGTACCATGAACCAAATATTAAAACCAAAATTAATAGATGATTCAATGTATTCAAATATAGAGAATTTCATATGGAAAAGTATACCTTCAGTTTCAGAAAATTTATATTCAAAATCAAGTGATTCAAAAAGATTACTTGAAGAAAAAAGAATAGTAAGAGAATATTCAAAAGATAAAAATTCAAAATCAATAAATTTAAAAGAATCAGAATTAACTGAAATATCTTTTATAAATGATTCAAAAATAATTTCAGATACTGAAGTTAAAATAAACCAAGATGGTATTATTACAGAAATTAAAGGTTATGCAATATCAGAAATTGTTACTAATATTAATAATGAAAATGAAAAAGATTCTTCAGATGATTTCTCAATTCAATCTGATTTTGATGAAGAAGATAATAATAAAATTAATGGTCCAACAAAAAAAATAAAAAATATAATTGAAACTATTATGCATATTAAAAATAATACAATTAATGAAACTGTAAAAGAAACTATTGAAAATATTATTAAAGATGAAAATATTGAATTTGAAAATGTTTATTTATTTAATGGAAATTTAAATGATATATCAAGAAGAAGAAGAACAAAGAAAATTAATAATAATATTTTTGATAAAAAAGTATTTACTGGAAATTTAAATGATTTTCCTGATATTAGTACATTAAGAAATTTAGATATTGATAGTTATTCTATTCCAATTAAATTTAGTTATTCTATTTTTAAATCTGATCTTGGAGGAGTTAAATTTGGAATGAGTGCTTTAGTAAGTTTTTATCCTCAAAATTTAACGTCTTATATTATAATATTATTCAATACAAATAATGAGAATAGAATATTATTTGAAAAAGAAGAGTCTTCAAATATTACTAATGCCTTTCCATTAATGAAAAATATTATTATTGAAGTTTCAAAATATTTAATTAGATTAGTCAACTCTATTAAGAATAAAAGTAATACTTGGGTTAATATAATAAATAAAGAATTTAAACAAATAACAGATAATCTAAAAAAATTTGAAGATATTTCAAATGTTTTTGTTGAACCTTTAAATGAAATAATTCAAAAAACAAAAAAAGTTTCCCAAATATCATTTAATAATATGCACAAGAAAATTAATGAAAGTGAAACAAAATTAAATCAATTAAATAATAATATATACTCAAATGTAGAATCAAATAATAATCAAATTAATGAAGAAACAAAAAATGATTTTAATAATTATATAGAAGAAATGAATAATTCTATTAGAACATTACATAATTATATTATTACATTTATTGATGGAATAAAACAAAAATTAAGTACTTTTAATGAAAAAACTTTAGATATTTCTATATATTATTCTATTATTGAAGAGATTGAATTATGTGATAATGTATATTCTCTTTTAGATAATATAAATATAAACAATGCAATTTTAAAAGAAAAAGGAGATTTCAATTTATATATTGATGAAATATTTAACGTAGAAATAGAAGAAATTTTAAATAAATTTGAAATTATTTCAAAAAGATTACAATTTAATGAAACTTTAAAAGAATGCATCAAAGAAAATAATAGAAAAGATATGATAAATAAACTAAATACTTTCAGAATAAAAATATCAAATATTATTTCAAATATTCAAAAAAATATTAATAGTACTTATAATAAAATTTTAAATGAATTATCTTTAACAATTATCACAAATTATAAAAATGAATTTATTACTAAAAAAGACGAACTAATTAACCAATTAAACATAATAGTTAAAGAATCAAATAATTTCTTTTCTCATACTAGAGATCTTGAATCAATTAATACTATAAATAATAATATATTTAAAAAAAGAAAAGAATTATTTTATGAGAATATAATAAAAAATATTCAAAATATTCAAAATTCATATTTAACTGAAAATAAACTAAAATTATTTGATTCTGAAATATCAAATATATCTAAAGGAATTATAAATGAAATTTTATCAAATAAAGAAAATAATTTCCCAAATTTAATAAATTTAGTTGATGAATTGTCATCAAAAATTATTGATATAGATACAAATTATATGTCAGATAACTTATATTTAAATATATTTGGACTTTTTAACAACACAAATTTAATTAATTCTATGTATGAAAAATATTATCAAGAATTAAAAAAAGAGTTTGATGAACTTAATTACACTTTCTTCCAAAAAATATATCTTGCAGATTTTGAAAATTATATTACAGAACCAGATGAAGTAAAATTCCTTTTAAATCAAATGTTTGAATCACAACTTACACAAAAAAATATTATTAATTCAAAAGTTACTTCATTAATATATACATATATTAATTTAATGATTTCTTATAGTTATCATAATTTTATTAACATAATTCACAAAAATATAGAATATATTAATAAAAGTATTCCAAATAATATTTTAAATGATAATACATTAACGAATCTTAATTATTATAAAACAAAAAGTAATGAAATAATAGAACTAGAAAATTCTCAATTTCAAAAATTAATAAATGTATCTAATCAATCATATAATTCAAATACAGATCCATTAAATATTTTATCATTAACAACAGAAAATGAAAATGTTTTTTCAAGATTAATTTTGGAAATTAAATTAATGGTTGATATTAAATTTTCAGTAAAATATGATAAAAATATTGGAAAACCTTTACCAGAATTATCAAATAACACAAAAGAAAATTATTTAAATGCAATAACAAGACATGGAGTAAATATTTTAAAGTCAATTTATTTAAATAGTCAAAATATTATTTCATATGATTCAATTAAAGGAATTTCTTCTAATGATTATATAAATGAATTTATTTTAAATTATAATAAAGAACAAATTATTTATGAAATTCAATCATATTTAAATAATATTTCATATGAAGGATTATCTATTATTAATCCTAACTTAGAAATTAATAAGAATAATATTAAAAATATTTTTAGTATGAATATAAATGATGAAATAAGTAATGGTAAATTAAAACAATTAATTGACCAAATTTTTGTTATTGATGATACATTAAAAAAAAAAACAAATATAATAAGACAAAATTTAAATAATAAAATTGAATCTTTATTTTTAAATGAAAAAAAAGTAGAAGAATCTTATTATTTTGATGTAGAAAAAATTACTATTACATCAAATGAATATTATAAACTTTTGGAAAGTAATCTTGAAGAAAACAACCAAAAAATAATAAATCAAATCCAATATAATTCAAATTTTCAAAAACCAATTTATGATTATTATATTAAGGATCAAGAAAAATTTGTCAATTATTTAATTAATATAATTTCTGAAATAACAAAAATTTATTCAAATTTTTCGATATTAAATGATACATTAAATTACCAAAAAATTTCTTTAGAACAAGTTAATTTTACTGTAAAAACATTTAGAGATAACTTTTCTAAAAATTCAGAAATGATTTTACAAAATGCATATTCAGATTTCTCAAATAAAATAATAAAAACATTACTTGATGAACATAAAGATAAAATTTTAAGACAATATAATGAAAGTTATGAAATTTATTATTATTATATGATAAAAAATTCAGAAATTGAACCTAATGAATTAATTCAAAATATTTCATCATTTTCAAATGAATTAAATAATACTTTTATTAATTATTTAAATAATTATTTAAATGATATGACATTATCATTAAGTTCAAATTATTTTAATGAATTTTTAAGCAATGGAAGAGATGAAAATTTAAATATTTTAGATACAAAAAATTATAATATTGGAGATTTAGAAAATGATTTAATAGAAAATGGAAATAAATTGAAAACATTATGTAATGAAAGATATCAAAGAGAAAAGAATTTATTGACAGATGAAATATATTTAATGATTGAAAATATATATAAAAATAATATCAACAATTTTATTAATTCATATGGTAAAATTTATTTTGACAAAGTTTATAATGAAATATTCACTGAAAGAATTTTATATCAACTTGATTTTACTAAAAATCAATTTATTAGTAATAATGAATTTATGAATAATTATATTCAAAAAATAAATAAAGTACAAGATTTAATTTATTCTTCATTAGAGAAGTCTTATGAAGATATTAAAAAAGATTTTACTAATAATTTAATTACTAATTTAAAGAATATATTTTATACTGAAATTGATAGATTTAACATAGAATCAAGTGAAACTATTTCTAATTTTTTCTTGGAAGAAACAACTAAAATATTAAATAGTGACATTATTAAAAACACATTTAATCCAAATATTATTGAATTTATTCCTAAATCTTTTAGTGAAGGATTTTATAAAAAAATGAAAAATTATTATTTAGATATTCAAAAAGAAAATATTGAAAATTTCAAAACTAAATGTTTAAATGAAATTAGTAAGAAAGGAAATGAAACAGAAACATTAATTAATAATATGAAAACAGCAACTTATAAATTAATTAAAAATAAAATTTTAAAAACAAATGATAAAGATATATTAGATATGGAATCTTTAATTGATGAATTTATTAATAATAAATCATCTATAAATGAAGAAATAGATAATATTTTTATTAATACTTCAGATAATAAAAAAACATCCTTACAGAATTTATTTTCAAATACTATAAAAAATAAATTAAATGAAATAATATCAATATATGATAATTCCCAAAATGAAATTCAACAAATTTCAAATGATGATATTGATTCATTTAAAGATTATTCAATTGATGTAATTAAAGATTTGAATATAGAATCAATTATTCAAAAAACAGAAAATTCATATTCAATAATTGAAAAAACAAGGAATGAAATAAAATCATATATTTTAGATATAGTTAATACTTATTCTGATTTAATAGAGAATCAATTTAAAAAAGATTTTGAAAAAATAAATAATCAAAATGAAAATAGACGATTAATAACATCAAATAATTTAAAAAATAATAGAAAATTAGAAGAGAATGATAAAATAAAAGTAACTAATATTCAAATAGTAAAAGAT
>JAEEGK010014186.1_pt1 | contig 17837 bp, 13 predicted proteins | sample 8958771 | NCBI WGS metagenome assembly JAEEGK01 (sample SAMN16246547, study PRJNA631951) | gut metagenome | biome: gut microbiome; feature: rumen; material: SC-attached | host: Bos | place: Iran: Karaj | collected 2018-10
TGCGGGGGATGGAACCTTCGCCATCGGCACCGTAAGGGCGGATTTCATAGCCGATTATCACGGCGCCGGTCTCCTCTTCCACTTCTGAAGAGACTATTTTGAAAGAGGTCTTTTTTGAGGCCTCGACCACCTTTGCGCGGATTTCTTCGCTGGGATAGTCGCCGGCGGCGATAGTGTCGCGCAGCATATCGGCAATATCGCTGGTGCAATACCCGGCGGCGGCCGCATAGTCCATATTGAAAAAGCTGGTCAAAAAGTCGCCGGCAACGGCCGCTGCCTTGTCGGCCTTGGGCGTGCAGGAGCACAGCGCAAAAATGGCGATAACCGCAGTGATAAGAATTCTTTTCATAGAGACAAAATTAGGCAGTTTATTCTACAAAACCAAGGGTGGCTACGCTCACGATGAAATGTGGCTGGAGCAGGCGGATGCACTCCTTGAGGGTGGCGCCGGTGGTCAATACGTCGTCCACCAGCAGGATGTGGTTTATGCCGGATGCCTTCAGCCGCGCCGCCTGCTGCGCGTTTAGCGAGAAAGCTCCGGAGACATTGCGCCGGCGCGACTGTGCGCTGCGGCGCGTCTGGGTTGAGGTGTAGCGCCGCCGGCGCAGCAGGTTCCCCGCCACCGCAAGGCCGCCAAGTTTTTGGGCCACGCCGCGGGCGATGATTTCCGCTTGGTTGAAGCCGCGCTTCCATCGTTTAAGAGGATGCAGCGGCACCGGCACCACCGCCTGCACTTTGCCATAAAGCCCGCCGCCGGCCATATAGGAGCCCAGCAACCGCGCCGCCCACAGCCCCAGGTCCCGCCGCCTGCCGTACTTGAACTTGCGCACGATCTCGCAGTAGGGGCTGTCGTGCCGATAGAAAAACAGCGCGGCGGCGTTGGACACACGGCAGTCGAAGAGCCTCTCCATAGCGGCGTTTTCGCTATAGTTCCAGAAATATGTGAGCGGGATGTCGCTCCGGCACCGGTCGCAGACCAGATGCTCTTCAGAGGCCAGAGTGCCGCCGCAAACGGCGCAGCTGCGCTCAAAAAACAGGTCGCGGAGCCCGGAAAGGCTGCATCGCATCAAGTCAAAGAATCTTCCCTTCATAATCTTAAATTCGCTAGTCTCAAAGATAATAGTTATCTTTGTATGATTATGTTCGATTTTCTGAATATTTCTTTCGTGGACATTCTGGATGTGCTGCTGGTGGCAGTGATCATCTATGAAGTGTTCAAGCTGATCCGCGGCACGCAGGCGATGAATATCTTCATTGCCATATTGCTGCTGTACGCCGCCAGGGCGCTGTTCGGGGCCCTGAATATGACGCTTTTGACGCACATTATGGACGCGGTGCTGGGAGTCGGCCTGATAGCCCTGATAGTCATTTTCCAGCCCGAGATCAGGCGGTTTCTGGTAAGGATAGGCTCGGAAGTGTTCTCTGCCCGCCGCAGGGGCGGCGGATGGTTCCGCAAGCTGTTGGGCGGGGCTGCCTCAAAGGCGCAGATGAGCCCCGCGGCTCTGGACGAAATCACCAGCGCCTGCTACCGAATGTCAGAGAGCAAGACGGGGGCGCTGATGGTTTTCAAGCATTCATCGTCCCTGGAGAACATAATTGAAACGGGCGACACTATAGACGCCAATATCAACCGCCGGCTCATAGAGAACATCTTTTTCAAGAATTCCCCGCTGCACGACGGGGCGGTGATAATGACTTCCGAAGCCATTGTGGCGGCCCGCTGCACCCTGCCGATAAGCGAGAGATCCGACATAAATCCCCGCTACGGGATGCGGCACCGTGCGGCGGTGGGCATCACAGAGAGCACCGACGCAGAGGCGGTGGTGGTTTCTGAAGAGACGGGCGAAATATCGTATGTCAAGGACGGCATAATCAAAAAACTGAACAGTATCACAGAGCTCAGGATAGCCCTGGAAAATTCATACAAGTAAAATGCGATCTCTGGAAAGGAAACTGGGTTTTGACATCGTTCGGGAAATGGTCCGCGGCAAGTGTGCCACGGAAGGGGCCCGGCGCCTGGTGGACGAAACAGGGATAATGACCAAAGAAGAGGAAATTGTGCAGGCGCTCCGTCTCACCGACGAGATGCGCCTGATTTGTATGTTCGAAGATACTTTCCCTTCCGACGGTTTTGTGGATATGCGCCAGTTTTTGATGCCGCTCACCAGCGAACTCAGCTGCATTTCCCTGCCCAACCTGATTCTTTTGCAGAAGGGTCTGGATGCCATCCGCCGCATTGTGGCCTTTTTCAAGGGCAGCAGCGGCGTGTACCCCTGCCTCAAGAAACTCTCGGAGCCGGTGATGCTCTATCCTGAGATACTGCGCAAGATAGATTCCATAATCAATAAAAACGGCGAAGTCCGCGACAGCGCATCGCCAGCCCTGGCGCAGATCCGTGCCGATCTCAAGGCCAAGGAGAAGTCGATATCCCGCACCATAGCCGCCATCCTGAAAAAAGCGCAGGCCGACGGCATTGCAAGCGAAGACGCCGAGGTTGTGGTGCGCGACGGCAAGGCGCTGATTCCGGTGAATGCCTCTGACAAGCGCAAGCTGCAGGGCATTGTGTGTGACGAGTCGGCCAGCGGCCGCACCTCGTTCATAGAGCCCATTGAGGTGGTGAACCTGAACAACGCCGTGCGCGAGCTGCAGTTTGAGCAGCAGCGCGAGATTCAGCGCATCCTTATGGAATTCAGCGATTTCCTGCGTCCCTATCTGGACGATTTGCTGCTGAATGCCGACTTCCTTATCAAGATAGATTTTATCCGCGCCAAGGCGCTGGTGGCTATGGATATGATAGCCGGTATGCCGGTGGTTTCCACTTCCGGAGAGCTGATTCTGCGCAAGGCCCGCCACCCGCTGCTGGAGCGTGCGCTGCGCAAAGAGGGCAAGGAGATTGTGCCGCTCACGCTCACCCTTACTAACGACCGCCGCATCATTTTGATTTCCGGTCCCAACGCAGGCGGCAAGAGCGTGTGCCTGAAAACAGTGGGTCTGCTTCAGTATATGTTCCAGTGGGGCCTGCTGATACCCACCTCAGAGGTCTCCGAAATGCTGATTTTTGACAGCATATTTGTGGATATCGGCGACGACCAGAGCCTTGAAAACGACTTGAGCACCTATTCTTCTCACTTGAACAATCTGAAGAATATCCTTGAGAGCGCCACTTACCGGTCGCTGGTGCTTATAGACGAGTTTGGTAGCGGTACCGAGCCCACCGCCGGCGGCGCCATTGCAGAGGCGGTGCTGGATTCGCTGGCCGGCCGCGGAGCCTACGGTGTCATCACCACGCACTATACAAATCTCAAACTGTACGCCAGCAATTCCACCAATGTGGCCAACGGCGCAATGCAGTTCGACGCAGAGGCCATAAAGCCGCTGTTTACCCTGGAGCAGGGGCTGCCGGGCAATTCATTTGCCTTTGAGCTGGCCCGCAAGATTGGTCTTCCCGACGACATCATAAAGAGTGCAGAAGAAAAGGCGGGCGGCGACTTTGTGGATATGGAGCGCCAGCTGCGCAAGATTGCCCGCAACCGCCGGGCGCTGGACGAGAAGCTAAGCCGCGTAAAGAATGCCGACCGCACCCTTGAAAACCTCACCGACCGCTACGAGAAAGAGCTCTCAGAAATCAAGACCCTGCGCAACAGCATCCTCTCCGAAGCCAAGGCCGAGGCGCGCGAAATAGTCGCCGGCGCCAACCGCCAGATAGAGCAGACAATCCGCGAAATCCGCGAGGCCCAGGCAGAGAAAGAGAAGACCAAACAGGCCCGCGCCAAAGTCACCGAGCTGCAGCAGACACTCTCTGAAGAGAAGCCCCGCACAGAGGCCGACGACCTGATAGAGAAAAAGATGCAGCAGATTCTGGAGCGCCGCCAGCGCCAGCAGGAACGCAAGGCCGAGCGCGCCCGCCGTGCAGGGGAGGAGCTTCCCAAACCGGTGGTAAAGGCGGCAGAAAAGCCAGATCCGCTCAAGGTCGGCGACAAAGTCCGCATCAAGGACAGCGATATGGTGGGAGAAATCATCCAGATCTCAACCAAGAAAGTCTCCGTGGCGGTGGGCGGTCTCACCACCAAGACCGATATCGGCAAGGTAGAGCGCATCAGCGCCAAAGAATTCAAAGAGGCCTCCAAGGCCACCGCGCCGCGCAAATCCACTTCCGGCGGCGTGGCAGTAAAGGGTATGGAGAGCATTTCTCAGCGCAAGATGAATTTCTCGCCGCAGATTGATGTGCGGGGCGAGAGGCTGGAGAGTGCTCTGAACATTGTGACCCGGTTTATAGACGATGCCACTATGATTGGCATCTCGCAGGTCAAGATTCTTCACGGCAAGGGGACCGGCGTGCTGCGCGAGGAGCTCCGTAAGTATCTTAAAACCGTGGCCGGAGTGCTGGCCGTGCACGACGAGGCGCTGGAAATGGGCGGCGCTGGAATAACCGTGGTAGAACTTGCATAGTAATGCGAGGTGTATTATATTCGCGGCGCACTTTGATCCAAGAATTTTGATTAAATACAACCATATTAAATCATTATGAAACAAATCATCAAGAGTTTACTGCTTTCCCTGGCAGTAATGTTCTTTGCCGTTCCTGCATTTGCGCAGGTTACGACTGCTTCTATCAGCGGCCGCGTCACCGATAAGGACGGCGCTGTCCCTGGAGTGACGGTTATAGCTGTTTATGAGCCTACCGCTACTTCTTACTATGCAGTTACCGACAAAAACGGTAACTACCGTATGAGCAACGTCACAGCCGGCGGTCCCTACACCGTTTCTTTCGAACTCCTTGGCTATCGCGAGGTAGAGAACAAGAACGTGTATGCTCCTCTGGCAGAAAACGCAATTGTGGACGCTGTTTTGGAAGAAGAGAACATCCAGCTCGAGGGCGTGGTACTGGTTGCCGACGCTTCCGAGTCCGGTATGAACATCAAGCGTTCCGGTGTCGGTACTAACATCAGCCAGCGTACTATGGAGAACCTGCCGACCTCTACCGGCCGCAGCCTCAACGATGTTCTCCGTCTCACCCCTCAGGCTACCACAGGTGTCGGCGGCTTCGCAGCCGGCGGCGGTAACTACCGTTCTTCTTACATCACTGTCGACGGCGCTGCTTTCAACAATGCCTTCGGTATCGGTTCCAACCTGCCTGCAGGCGGCAGCCCTATCTCTCTGGACGCCATCGAGCAGATGACCATCAACATCACTCCGTTTGACGTTCGTCAGAGCGGTTTCACCGGCGCATCTGTCAACTCCGTGACCAAGCGCGGTACCAACGAATTCAAGGTGAGCGTTTATGACTATTACACCACCGACAGGATCCAGGGTACCAAGTATGCCAAGGCAAACGGCGAAATAGGCGAACTTTCCCGTCCCGACAAGGCTGTTTACAGCAACACCGCCGGTATAAGCGTGGGCGGCCCCATCATCAAGAACAAACTGTTCTTCTTCATCAATGCGGAATATGAGCCCAAGACCAGCCCCGCAACCACCCGTCTGGTCAACGACGGCAGCTGGACTCCCGATGCAGGCGGCAGCATAACCCGCCCCACCCGCGAGCAGATGGAGACCATCAAGCAGTATCTCTCCGACAAATACGGCTACGACCCCGGTCGCTACGAGAACTTCTCTGTGGGTACTCCCCTGATCAAGTTGCTGGGCCGCGTCGACTGGAATATCAACCGCAACAACAGCCTGATGCTGCGTTACACCCAGGTTACCCGTAAGACCATTTCTTCTCCTTCAAGTTCTGTCAATCCCCTTGGTGGCGGCGTGGACAATATAGGTTATGACCGCAATACCGGCGGCCGTTCAGGTATCTCTACCGCCCTTCCTTTTGAGAGTTCATACTACTATTCAGAAGATAACTTCTATTCATTTGCCGGCGAGCTCAACAGCCGTCTCTTTGATGGTGAGTTGAACAACCTGCTGCGTGCAACCTATTCTTACCAGACCATTCCCAGAAGTTTCTACGGAAATACTTTCCCCTCTGTGGATATTATGGATGGAAGCAGTGTGTACACCACCTTTGGTCCCGACCCCTTCACCTATGGTAACCTCCGTGACGTTGCCACCATTGTGGTAACCGACGAGGCCACCTTCTCTGCCGGCATACACAATTTCCTGTTCGGTATGCAGTACGAGCACAACCGCACCAAGAACGGCTTTATGCAGGGCGGTTCCGCTCAGTATATATATGGCAGTTGGGATGATTTCGTAAATGACCGCACTCCGGTTTCATTCCTCATCACCCACGGTAACAACGACGAACTCAAGCAGGTATTCCCTTCATTTGACTACAACCAGTTCTCTGTATATCTGCAAGATGAGATGAACATCAGCGAGAGATTCAAACTCACCGCCGGTGTCCGCTTCGAGTTCCCCATCTACCCCGGTATCGAAGGCAACGAGAACAAGAACTTCACCAAACTGTATGAGGAATATGGCAGATACCGCACCAGCGATATGCCCAGCGGCGGTATTAACATCTCTCCCCGCATCGGCTTCAACTGGGATGTACTTGGCAACCGCAACCTGATTGTACGCGGCGGCACCGGTCTCTACACCGGCCGTATGCCTTTCGTTTGGATAGTATCCGTGGCCGGCAACAGCAACTGCCTCCAGAACCAGGTTCAGATGAAAGCAAAGGATATCCGCGAGTCCACCGACGGCAAGGTCAACGGTGTGAACATCCCTCACTTCCACACCTCGATAGACGAGATCACAAGCGAGATGTACGGCGGCAGCTTTGTCCGCAACGAGAATCTGCCTGCCCCCAGTGCAGCAACCATTCTGGACAAGGAGCTCAAGATGCCTGTCACCTGGAAGGCTTCCATCGCAGTGGACGCAACTCTGCCCGGCAATATCAAGGCCAGCGTAGAGGGTATCTACAACAAGAACCTCGTGAGCCCCGTGGTACACGCCACCGGCTATACCACCACCACTATGCAGCTCCCCGGCGAGCCCGGCACAAGAACTGCATACGAAACCATTCCGGCATTGAGCAAGAACCACGCTTACCTGATCACCAACTCCGCCAAGGGTGTTCCTCAGGGCTACTACGCTTCCCTGACCGGCAGCCTCAAGAAAGACTTCAACTTTGGCCTCAGCCTGATGGCAGCCTACACCTACTCTGTATCCAAGAGCCTGAGCGATGGCAATGGCGACCAGATTTCCAGCGCATTCACCGAGACCACCTACACTAGAAACGGCACCAACACCGACGAACTTGGCTACAACAGCTTCGTGTCTCCCCACCGTGTAATTGCCAACGCCAACTACACCATCAAGGAGGGCCGTCACCTGGCCACCAACATCGGTCTGTTCTATGAGGGTTACAACTTTGGCTATGCAGGCGGCTTTGGCGCTTCCCGCTACAGCTATGTCACCAACACCGACTACACCGGTTGCGCCGGCAGTGCCAACCTTATCTACATCCCCACCCAGAGTGAGCTGGCATCAATGCCTTGGGGTGATTTGATGAACAAGGAGACTCTGGTACAGGCCGCTGCCGAAAACAAGGCCGCTTACGAGGCCTTCATCGCAGGCGACAAATATCTGAGCAGGCATCGCGGCCAGTACGCTACCCGCGGCGGCGCAGTTATGCCTTGGTTCAACCAGCTTAGCGCAAAGGTATCCCAGGACTTCATCTTCAACATTGTCGGCAGGCCTCATACCCTGCGTCTGGGTGTTGACGTAAACAACCTGGGCAACCTCATCAACCCTGCCTGGGGCAATGTCAAGCAGATACAGTCAATTTCTGCTATATCTTACGACAAGAAGGCAGGTACTTACACCTTCAACAGCCCTCAGTGCAAGTTTGACACCTACGCAAGCTATTTGTCAACCTGGAGCATCCTCTTCAGCGCACGCTACTTCTTCTAGTCGATTGACTTGACATAATAAAGGGTCTCCGTTTTTCCGGAGACCCTTTTTTATTTTCAGATTATTTAAGTCTTATCAATATGGGGAGGTGGTCGCTGTAGCCGCCGGAGAAGGTATTGCCCTCGTAGCTGCGGTAGGGCTTGCCGTTCTTCATCATAAAGTTGCGCTGGAAAATGTGCGCCCAGTAGTGCTTGTCAAATTTGTCCAGGGCAAGGCCTTTGGCGTGCGGATAGCCGGCCGCTGCAGGCAGCAGGTTCTGGCTCACTATGATGTTGTCGAACAATATCCAGTTGTGGTTGTGGATGCTGGTGCCAAGGCCGGCCTTGTGCATTGCCCACATCGGGTTGAAGTAGTCGCCGGGAGCCACGCCTTCTATCCTCTCGCGGGCGCGCAGCAACTCGCTCAGCGACGGTTCGTCGGGGGTGTCGTTCATATCTCCCATCACCACCACTTTGAGGCCCGGGAATTCCTTGGCCTTTTTCTCTGCGTGGGCGCGGACGGTCTCGGCGCCGGCCCGGCGGAATCCCTGCGAAGAGTACACGCCGCCGCGGCGGGAAAGGAAATGGCACACATAAAAGCAGAACATCTCCCCGTCCAGACGGCCCCATACCGACAGGATGTCCCGGCCAATGTATTCGCGGCCGCTGCGCAGCATCAGCTTCACCGGCTCGCTGCCCACCAGCTTGAAGCGGTCGGGGCGAAAAAACAGCGCCACGTCCACGCCGCGGGCATCCTTGCTGTCGTAGTGGACATAACGGTAGTTGGCGGGCTCCATACGGCGCTGGCTCAGAAGGTCCTCCAGCACAGTGTCGTTCTCAACTTCGGATACACCCACGATTGCGGGAAACCCTCCCGGCAGGGAGGCGACGGCGGCAAAAACGTTGCTCAGGTTGTTCAGCTTGGTCTGGTACTTTATGGCATCCCAGCGCTTGTCTCCCATAGGGGTGAACTCTTCGTCGTCTATCCTGGCGTCTTTGGTGGTGTCGTAGAGGTTCTCCAGATTGTAGAACATTATGTTTAGACTTGCCGCCATTGAGAGAAAAAATGTAACTTTGAGCAAATTTAGGAATAATATCTAATGTCGGAAATCAAAGATATCAATTTATGGTCCGAAGGCCAGCGCAAGATTGACTGGGTGCGGGCACATATGCCCCTGCTCAATGATATAGAAGAGCAATTTACTGCGGACAAGCCGTTTGCGGGCGTCAAGGTGGCCGTTTCTGTCCATCTGGAAGCCAAGACGGCCTATCTGTGCCAGGTTCTGGCGGCGGGCGGCGCCGAGGTATATGCCGCTGCAAGCAATGTCCTTTCTACCCAGGACGATGTTGTTGCGGCGCTGGTAAAAAGCGGCGTGAATGTATTTGCAGTGCACGGCGAGAGTCCCGAAGAATATGACCGGCACATCCGCTGCATTGTGGAGCCGGGTCCCAATGTGATTATTGACGACGGTGGCGACATAGTAAGTATGATCCACAGCGAATATCCGCAGCTGATAGAGAATGTGTGGGGCGGGTGCGAAGAGACCACCACCGGCATCAACCGCCTGCTGGCGCGTGCCCAGAAGGGTGAATTGAAATTCCCTATGGTGATGGTAAACAACGCCGAGTGCAAATATCTGTTTGACAACCGCTATGGCACCGGCCAGAGCGTGTGGGACGGCATTATGCGCACCACCAACCTTATAGTGGCCTCCAAGACAGTGGTGGTGGCGGGTTACGGCTGGTGCGGCAAAGGCGTGGCAATGCGGGCCAAGGGCCTGGGCGCCAGCGTCATCGTCACGGAAATAGACCCCATCCGGGCAATGGAGGCGGTGATGGACGGCTTCAAGGTGATGACTATGGACGATGCTGCGCCGCTGGGCGATTTGTTCATCACCGTCACCGGCTGCTGCGACATTGTGTGCGAGCGCCATTTCCGCGCTATGAAAGAGGGCGCAATCTGCTGCAACGCAGGTCATTTTGATGTTGAGGTGGATGTGGCAACCCTTCGAAAGATTGCCACCGAGACCAAGGTTGCCCGCAATAATATCGAAGGCTTCAAGGTAGACGGCAAGTGGATTTATCTGCTTGGCGAAGGTCGTCTGGTGAATCTTGCTGCAGGCGACGGTCATCCGGCTGAGATTATGGATATGAGTTTCGCCATCCAGGCTCTCTCTGCCGCATATATCGTGCGCAACAAGGGGATGCTGCCTTCAACAATGCTGGTAGTTCCGGAAGAGATAGACAAGTTTGTGGCGCGCAAAAAGCTGGCCGCCTGGGGCGTAACCATAGACACCCAGACAGAAAAGCAAAAGGCATATCTTGAGAGCTGATGCGCTACACCCACATAGCATTTGACATAGACGGCACCCTGATTGACACTCAGGATACTTTCACATATTCGTTTGCCAAGACCATAGGCGAGATCAAAGGGATGGATGTGCTGCCCGACGATCTGGTGCAGTACTTTGGCCTGCCCAGTATGGTGGGCATAGAGAAGGTCGGCTTTCCCGACCCGGCGGTGGCGCTGGATCTCTGGGAGAAATACTACCGGGAGATGGCGGCCACCAAAAGCAAGCCCTATCCCGGCATCCACGAAGCCATAGAGAGGTTGGCGGCCGCCGGCCTCAAAATGGGAATCATAACCTCCCGCAGCCGCGACGAGTTTGAATACGACCGCAACCTGGATCCCTGGCGGAAGCATCTGTCTGTTGTGATTTGTGCCGATGACACAGTGAAGCACAAGCCCGACGGCGAGCCTGCCGAGGCCTTTGCCGCTGCGGCCGGTGTGGCCCGCAGTGCGTGCCTCTACGTGGGCGATACCCCTATGGATGCCCTCTGCGCCGCCAATGCGGGTATGGACTTTGCCCTGGCCGACTGGCGGGGCGATGCCGGAGATGATATTCAGGCAAAATACCGCTTCTCTTCTGCCGGAGAGTTGCTGAACATAATACTTCAATAGTATGAAACAGTCGTGTAAATACGCCCTTTTGGTCCCCACCAGTATGGGGCTGAGACTTTGTCCCGATGCAGGGCAGCCGATAGCCGCAAGCGACACTTTCCGCCTGCAGGCCACCAGCGCAGAGACCAACGTGGCCAGCGTTGTCTCTTATCTGGGCCTTCCCGTAAAGGTGCTTACATCGTTTGTGGCAGGCAGTCCGTTTGCCTCTTTCATAAAGCAGTCGCTGCGTTCCCGCGGAATGGACTTCGAGGGGCCGGAAGTGCCTCAGGGCGGCCCGTGGGGCTATCGTCACCAGATAAATGTGGCCGACAGCGGCTTTGGCAGCCGCGGCCCGCGCGTGTGGAACGACCGTGCCGGTGAGGTTGGCCGCACACTGGACTCCAAGGACTTTGACCTGGAACGCATCTTTGGCGCCGAAGGGGTGCAGATAGTGCATCTGTCGGGTCTTGTGGCAGCTCTGAGCCCCCAGACAGGGCAGTTCTGCCTGGATATAGTGCGCACCGCCAAAAAATACGGCACGCTGGTCAGCTTTGATCTGAACTACCGCGCATCTTTCTGGGAAGGCCGCGAGGCGGAGTTGAGGGCGATTTTTACAGAAATCTGCGAAAAAGCCGACATCCTTATGGGCAACGAAGAGGACTTCCAGCTGGCCCTGGGCATCTCCGGCCCCGAAGCGGGAGGCTGCGGCCTGACCGCCAAGATGGACGGCTTTAAAAATATGATAGCACTGGTAAGCGGGAAGTTCCCCGGCGTGAAGGTCTTTGCCACCACTCTTCGCGAGGTTATAGACGCCGGCGAGCACAACTGGGGCGCCCTGCTGCGATGTGATGGCAAATGGTTCACCGCCGAGCCGCGCAGGATACACGTCCTGGACCGCATAGGAGGCGGCGACGGCTTTGCCGGCGGTCTGCTCTACGGCCTGCTGAAGGGCTGGGAAGCAGAGAAATGCCTGCAGTTCGGATGGGCTGCGGGGGCTTTGGCCACCACATTTCTGACCGACTACGCGCAACCCGCCGACGAGGCTCAGATATGGAGCATCTGGAGCGGAAATGCCCGTGTCCAGAGGTAAGATTATCCGTTTTAAAACGTTTTAATATGCTTTTTTACGCCAGAGGCTCGGAGAATGAGGTGCTCACGCAGGACGATGTCCGCGAAGCGCTTTGCGGCGTGTTCACTTCTCTTGGCGCAAAGCACCGGGTTCTGGCCATTCCGCCAGACTTCACCCGCCTGAATTCCCTGGGAGGAGAAATCACCGCCATCGTCAACGATTATTACGGCGACACCCTCACCGATATACTTCCGGCCCTGGGCACCCACAGCCCTATGACAGAAGAGCAGATGGACATAATGTTCGCGGGCGTGCCGCACGGCAAATTCCGCGTACACGACTGGCGCGGCGGGGTAGAGGATGTGGGAGAAGTCCCGTCAGAATATATCCGTGAGATCTCCGAAGGGAAGGTGGGCTACAGCATCAAGGCCCAGATCAACCGCCTGCTGCTGGATCCCGGCTTCGATTTGATACTCTCCATAGGCCAGGTCGTGCCTCACGAGGTGGTGGGTATGGCCAACCACGCAAAGAATATTTTCGTGGGAGTGGGCGGCACCGACTTTATTGGCAAGAGCCACTTTCTGGGAGCCAGTTATGGGATGGAGCGTCTTATGGGGCACCCCGGCGGCCCGGTGCGCGATGCACTGGAGTATGCCAGAACCCATTTCCTGGGCAACCTCCCGATAGTTTATATCCTCACTGTAAGGGCATCGGAAAACGGCCGTATGGTCACCAAAGGGCTCTTTGTGGGCGACGATTACGAGTGTTTTCGCCAGGCGGCGGCGCTTTCTCAGAAGGTGAATTTTGTGCAGCTGGACCGCGAAATAAACAAATGCGTAGTATGGCTGGATCCGGCCGAATTCAAGAGTACCTGGCTGGGCAACAAGGCCGTTTACCGCACCCGTATGGCCCTGGCCGACAATGCCGAGCTGCTGATTCTGGCTCCCGGCCTCAAGGAGTTTGGAGAAGACGCCACAATAGACAAACTGGTGCGCCGGCACGGCTATCACGGCACGCCCAGCACCCTGGCGGCAGTAGAAAGCAACCCCGAGCTGAAAGCGAATCTTGGCGCCGCAGCCCATCTGATTCACGGCAGCAGCGAGGGGCGGTTCAGCATCACCTATGCTCCCGGAGGCGGCCTCACGCAAGAAGAGATAGAGAGTGTCGGCTTCCGCTATGCGCATCTGGAGCCGATGCTGGAGCGCTACAATCCTGAAAAGCTTCACGACGGCTGGAACACGCTTGAAGGCGGAGAGGAGATATACTTCATTTCAAACCCTGCCCTGGGACTATGGGCATACAAAGAGCGATTCAAAGAATAACACTATATGGAACAGAAATCTGACATCGGACTTGTGGGTCTTGCCGTGATGGGCGAGAACCTGGTCCTGAATATGGCCAGCAAAGGTTTCACGGTGAGCGTTTACAACCGTACCCTTGCCCGTGTAGACAATTTTATGGCCGGCCGTGCCGCAGGCAAAAGCATCACAGGCACTCACTCCCTGGAGGAGTTGGTATCCACTCTCAAAAGCCCCCGCAAGGTCTTTCTGATGGTGAAGGCGGGCGATGCGGTGGATAGCCTCATAGACCAGTTGATTCCGCTTCTGGAGCCGGGTGATGTGATTATAGACGGCGGAAACACCCACTATCCCGACACCGCCCGCCGCCGCGAATATGTAGAGCGCCGCGGCCTGCTGTATATCGGCACCGGTGTCTCGGGCGGCGAAGAAGGCGCACTTAAGGGGCCCAGTATGATGCCCGGCGGCAGTCCCGCAGCCTGGCCGCTGGTAAAGCCCATCTTCCAGAGTATCAGCGCCCACACCGCCGACGGCTCTCCCTGCTGCGACTGGGTGGGCGAAGGTGGCGCGGGCCACTTTGTAAAGATGGTGCACAACGGCATCGAATACGGCGACATACAGCTCATTTGCGAGTGCTACCAGATTATGAAAGACTGTCTGGGAATGAGCAACGAAGAAATGAGCGCCACCTTTGCCGAGTGGAACCGCGGCGACCTGGACAGCTATCTGATAGAGATTACCCGCGACATCCTGGCCAAGAAAGACGAAGAAGGCCGCTATGTTCTGGACTATATACTTGATACAGCTGGCCAGAAAGGGACAGGCAAGTGGACCGCAGAGGCGGCTTTGGATGCCGGTATTCCCCTGACACTCATCACCGAAAGCGTGTATGCCCGCAGCCTGTCGGCGCTCAAAGAAGAGCGTGTGGCGGCCTCCGGGATTCTTTCCGGGCCCTCTGCAAAGAGTTTCGAGGGTGATAAGAAAGCATTCCTGAACGACCTGCAGCAGGCGCTTTTTGCCTCCAAGGTGGTCTCTTACGCGCAGGGCTTTTCGCTGATGCGAGCCGCAGCCGCAGAAAATGGCTGGGACTTGAACTATGGCAACATCGCCCTGATGTGGAGGGGCGGCTGCATAATCCGCAGCGTGTTCCTGGGCAAGATCAAAGAGGCCTTTGATGCCGACGGCGCCCTTGCCAACATTATGCTGGCGCCCTATTTCGCCCAGAAAATGGCGGCGGCGCAGGATGGCTGGCGCAGGGTTATTGCCCGTGCTGTGGGGAGCGGCATTCCGGTGCCCACGCTCTCGGCGGCTCTCTCTTACTACGATGGCTACCGCAGCGGGCGTCTGCCCGCCAATCTGCTGCAGGCGCAGCGTGACTATTTTGGCGCCCACACCTACGAGCGCACCGACCGTCCCCGCGGCGAATTCTTCCACACCAACTGGACCGGCCACGGCGGCGACACCACCTCCGGAACGTATAATGCATAGCGCTATGAAATATAATTTTGATGATCTTAAGGGCCGCAACTGCGTGATTACCGGCGGCTTTGGCATAATTGGCCTGGCTCTTTGCAAGGGGCTCGCCGCATCCGGTGTCAATCTGGCTGTGATCAGCCGCAAGGCCGGCTCCAGCCCCAAGGCAAAGGAACTTGAAGATGAATTCGGCATCAAATGCATAGGCATCAGCGCCGCTGTCACCGACAAGGCCGCGCTGGAGAATGCGCTGGAGAAGGTTCACGAAGAGCTGGGTCAGGTGGATATCCTGATCAACTGTGCGGGCGGCAACGCCCCGGAGGCCACTAGCAAGGTAGAGCAGATTACCAGTGCCGACCAGCTGCCCGATTCTTTCTACGGCCTTGACCTCTCGGGTTTTGGCAAAGTGTTCGACATCAACTTCCAGGGCACCGTGCTGGCCACAATGGTCTTCACCCGCGAAATGATAGAGGCCGGCAGGGGCGTCGTGCTGAACATCTCCAGTATGAATTCGGTGCGCCCGCTCACCAAGATTCCGGCATATTCCGCCGCCAAGGGTGCCATAAACAATTTCACCCAGTGGTTTGCGGTGCACGTGGCCCCTATGGGAGTCCGCTGCAATGCCATCGCACCCGGCTTTTTCCTCACCGACCAGAACCGATTCCTTCTTACCGACGAGGCCACGGGAGAGCTTCGCCCGCGCGGCAAGAAGATAGTCTCCAACACCCCCGTCCACCGTTTTGGCGAGCCGGAGGAGATAGTGGGCACGATGCTCTATCTCCTGAGTGACATTTCGGCTTTTGTCACCGGCGTCATTATCCCTGTGGACGGCGGCTACAGCGCTTTTGGCGGAGTTTAGCAGATTTTTTGTAACTTGCATCATATGATGCGGTTTCTAAAGGTTTCGTTTGTGGCGCTGGCGGCAGTTTTGTCGCTTGCGGCCAGTTGCCGTCCAGACCCTCCGGAGCCCCCGGAACCACCCATCGTAATCCTGGACACTTCATACGATTTTTCTCCGGAAGGGGGCTCCGTGACGCTGACGCTCACTATGGACGAGGCTTGGACCGCCAAGGTGCCCGGCGGCGGCAAATGGTGCAGCCTGAACCGGAAATCCGGCGGGAAAGGCGAGGCGACCGTGATAATCACAGTTTCGGGAAATGAGACCTATAGCGGCCGTTCGTGCCAGGTGAACATTACGTCTGCGCATTCCATTGCCAAGATAGCTATCAACCAGGAGCAGCTGGATGTCCTGACAGGGCAGCCAGATCATTTTGAAGTGCCGGCAGAAGGCGGCGACTTTGCTCCGTCCATAACGGCCAATGTGCCTTACGACGTGGAAGTTTCCGAAGACTGGGTGTCCTGGGAAGAAGGCAGGATCATTGTGGCAGAAAACACATCGGAAGAATCCCGCACGGCCAAAATTACCCTTAGCGGCGCCGGGAAAACCTTTGAATTTACCATAGACCAGGTGGGAGTGACGCCCCCCGAGCCCCCGGACGAAGTTGACGGCGCCGTGACGGTGATTCAGCAGCATACCGAAGGCGCCGGTGTCCCCATTGTCTTTATGGGGGATGCCTTTTCTCGCGAGCAGATAGAAGATGAGACCTATATCGGCCTGATGCAAAAAGCGGTGGAGGCTTTCTTCTCGGTGGAACCGTACGCCACCTTCCGGGGCTTGTTTGACCTGTATGCCGTGAATGTGGTGTCGGACTATTATGAAGACTTCCGCAATCCCGGCTCCACGACCCTCGGAACCTATTTCGGGGAGGGGGCCTTTGTGGGCGGCGACCACGCAAAGTGCCGCGAATATGCGCTCAATGCCATAACGGAAGATGATATTGACAACGTCCTTGTGGTGATTTTGATGAACCGCGAGGTTCACGCTGGCAGGTGCTATATGCAGCTGGTGAATACCACCGGCGGAGATATTCCCTCTGACGAGACAGAAGATTGCGCCAGGGGAATTGCTTTCGCCTATCTGGCTTTGGGCACCGACGATGCCGATTTCACCGGGCTGGTCCGCCACGAGGCGGGCGGTCACGGTTTCGGACGCCTGGCAGATGAATATTTCTATGAAGGGGTGGGGGCCATTCCTCAGCAGACGGTAGAGCAGTATAAATCTGTCCAGACTCTGAACCACGCCTATATGAACATCGATTTCTCTTCAGAAGCGGAGAGTGTGCTCTGGGCCCGATTCCTTCAGGATGAGCGCTATCAGAACGAAGATCTGGGCGTGTTCGAGGGGGGCGGCACCTATGAAACCGGGGTATGGCGGCCGTCGCAGACCAGTATAATGGTTTCCAACGAAGGAGTGTTCAACGCCCCGTCTCGCGAGGCGATATACTTCCGTATCCACAAGATAGCCTACGGTCGTGAGTGGGAATATGATTTTGAGAATTTTGTGCAGTACGATGCCGTCAACCGTAAGCAGGATCCTGAAGAGGAAGAGTCGCCGACCCCGTCTCCGGCCCGCAGAAAGTCATCTACTCGGCATCAGCCTTGCCCTTCGCCAGACGTTTGTCTCGTTTTTTCTTCTCCCTTCCGGCAGTAGATTTCATATACTGTTTCCACTGCTCCGGGGTAAAGATTTTTTGATACTGAGTGTCGAAAAAGTCTCCCCAGATATCCATAACACGCTGGTATGAATCTACTTGAGAGGCTCCTGAAGCCTTTACTTTTTTAATTTCTTCGTTGTAGATAGGCACAAAGTGCTGCAAAAGAGTATCAATCTGGAACGCCTGAAAATCGTCCAGGTTGTAACGGTCAATCAGATTTTCTACCTGTTTGGCAATTACTTCATCCGGAGTCAACGGCTTTTGTTCCTTCTGCTGCTGGGCGGAACAAACGGTAGTGAAGAGGAAAAAAATGAGAGCCGAAGCGGCCAGATACCTATGAATAACGCTCATTTTTGCTATCTTTGAAAGATTTTGTGCTATTGCAAAGTTACAATTAATATGATTATCAGAAAATTTTATGCCATAGTGCTGGCAGTCGTGCTTTCCACGGCGTATTCCTTTGCCTGCACAAATGTGATTGTAACCTCGGGCGCCTCTGCAGACGGCTCCGTGATGGTAACTTACGCAGCCGACAGCCATCAGCTGTACGGTGCGCTGGATTTCAAGCCCGCCCGCACCTTCAAAGTGCCCGAGATGCTCAAGGTTTATAACTGGGACGAAGGGAATTATATGGGCGAGATCCCCCAGCTGATG
>JAEEGK010014188.1_pt1 | contig 17833 bp, 18 predicted proteins | sample 8958771 | NCBI WGS metagenome assembly JAEEGK01 (sample SAMN16246547, study PRJNA631951) | gut metagenome | biome: gut microbiome; feature: rumen; material: SC-attached | host: Bos | place: Iran: Karaj | collected 2018-10
TCAAGCTGCCCGAAGGCGTTGAAATGGTGATGCCCGGCGACAACATCGACATGGAAATCACCCTGATCACCCCCATCGCTATGGAGCAGGGACTGCGCTTCGCTATCCGTGAAGGCGGCCGTACCGTTGGTTCCGGCGTTGTGGCGAAGGTCATTGAGTAATCAAATCAGGAGGGATCCCAAATGGCAAACGCCGCCCGTAACAAGGTTTGCCTGGCTTGCACTGAATGCAAACAGCGCAACTACAACAACATGAAGAACAAGAAGAATACTCCGGATCGCATTGAGCTCATGAAGTATTGCCCCTTCTGCAAGAAGCACACAACTCATCGCGAGACCAAGTGATCCAACACCTATCAAGCTGTGAGGATGTGAAAGAAGTGTCTGAGACGAAGAAAGCGGTTGAAACCGCCGAGAAAGCCGTCCGGAAATCCGGAGAGAGCAAGCTGAGCAAGATTATCAGCTGGTTCGCCAAGCTTCCTGCACGGATCGCCAAGCCCTTCAAGAACATGTACTATGAGCTGAAGAAGGTAACCTGGCCCAGCAAAGAAAAGCTGATTACCTATTCCATCATCGTGCTCGTATTCATGCTCTTCATGGGTGTTGTGATCGGTCTGCTGGACATGGGCGCGTCCGCATTGGTTAAGATGCTGGTCGTGTAACATAGGAGAGTATAGACATGGCTGAAAACAAGAAGGAGCCTTGCTGGTACGTTATCCACACCTACTCGGGCTACGAGAACAAGGTGAAGGATACGCTGGAAAAGTCCGTGGAAAACAACGGAATGCAGGACCTGATCCTTGAGGTTCGGGTTCCCATGGAGGAAGTTGTTGAAATCCGGAACGGAAAGCGCGTCAAGAGCACCCGTAAGGTTTATCCCGGCTATGTGCTGGTGCACATGATTGAAACCAGCGAAAGCTGGTATGTCGTGCGGAATACCCGCGGCGTTACCGGCTTTGTGGGACCGGATTCCAAGCCTGTTCCGCTGACGCAGGAAGAAGTCGACATGATGCTCAACACTGAGCAGTCCAGCGTGGACTTCGGCTTCGCGATCGGCGAGCATGTACGGATTCTTTCCGGTCCGCTGGAGAATTTCAGCGGTGTAGTGGAAGACGTCGATACCGTACGCGGCAAGCTGACTGTCAAGGTGCAGATGTTCCTTGGCCGTGAGATGCCCGTTGAGGTTGATCTCGACCAGGTCGAGAAGGAAGACTGATCTCCGCTCCTGTGATTCTGTTAGTTGCAAAGGGAACAGCCCTTTGAGGCTGTTCCCATGCATCGCCCTGTCCGTTGACGGGGTGCGACGTGGGAGGAAGCCAAGCGCTTCCGCTCTACCACAATTTTTATGGAGGTGCCACTCAAATGGCAAAGAAAGTACAGGCTTACATTAAGCTGCAGGTTCCTGCCGGCAAGGCAACGCCCGCACCGCCTATCGGTCCCGCTCTGGGCCAGCATGGCGTGAACATTCCCGGATTCTGCAAAGAGTTCAATGACCGTACCGCCAAGGAAGCCGGTCTGATCATCCCCGTGGTGATTACCGTCTACACCGACCGTACCTTCACCTTCATCACCAAGACGCCTCCGGCGCCCGTGCTGATCAAGAAGGCTCTGAACCTGCAGAAGGCCAGCGGCCGTCCCAACAAGGAAAAGGTTGGACAGCTGACCAAAGAACAGGTTCGTAAGATCGCGGAAACCAAAATGCCCGATCTGAACGCCGGCAGCATCGAAGCCGCCATGAGCATGGTAGCCGGAACCGCCCGCAGCATGGGCGTGACCGTCGAAGAATGATGCATTGGGGCGCACAGCCCCTGACAATGTGGGAGGACAATGTGCCGCTATGACCACATGGGAGGAATAAAAGAATGAAACACGGCAAGAAGTATAACGACAGCATTAAGCTGATCGACCACCTGAAGCAGTATGATCCCGAAGAGGCTGTTGATCTGGTTCTCCAGACCGGCAAGGCCAAATTCGACGAGACCGTAGAAATCTCCATCCGCCTGGGCGTTGACCCCCGTCATGCTGACCAGCAGGTCCGCGGCGCGGTGGTTCTGCCTCACGGCACCGGCCGCACCATCCGCGTGCTGGTCATTGCCAAGGGCGACAAGGCCAAGGAAGCTGAAGAAGCCGGTGCCGATTATGTAGGTGCTGAAGAAATGATCCAGAAGATCCAGCAGGAGAACTGGTTCGAATTCGACGTCTGCGTTGCTACACCCGATATGATGGGTATGGTCGGCCGCATCGGTCGTGTGCTGGGCCCGAAGGGCCTCATGCCCAACCCGAAGTCCGGCACCGTGACCATGGACATCGCCCGCGCGGTGAACGACATCAAAGCCGGTAAAGTGGAATACCGTCTGGACAAGACCGCTATCATCCACTGCCCGATCGGCAAAGTGTCCTTCGGCAAGGAAAAGCTTCAGGAGAACCTGAACGTGCTGATGGATGCCGTTAACAAGGCCAAGCCTGCGGCAGCCAAGGGAACCTACATGAAGAGCGTTTACCTCTCCAGCACCATGGGACCCGCCATTCGCGTGAATCCGCTGAAGTTCTAAGCAATCAAATAAAAGTGCTTCTGACATTTGTCAGAAGCGCTTTTTTTGATTAATGAATACTGAAAACTTAAAAATGAATACTTAAAAATGGCGGAAAGGACAGCTTCCTGCGGGAAGCTGTCCTTTTGATTTGATTATGAATTATGAATTGTGAATTGAAATCGGGGAACGGTTGTGGAACGCGTTAAGCTCATTTTGGAACAGCACATCCGTACAATAATGCATCGGGCGGCGGAAATGCCGGCCGAATAATGAAATCCGGAGGAATGAACCGATGTACTTTGACGCAATCGCAAAAATCGTATCTGAACGCACCGGCTGTGACGTAGCTGACATTAAGCCGGAAAGCAAATTCGCCGAGCTTGGGATTGACTCCCTGGATACCGTTGAGCTGCTGATGAACCTGGAAGATGAGATCGGGATTGAAATTGAACTGGATCACAAGGTGGAGACTATTGACGACCTGGATCAGTTTATCCAGAGCAGGCAGGGATAAAATCCATGATCAAATCAGCAATTTGTGACCTGCTGGGCATTCAGTACCCGGTATTCCAGGGAGGTATGGCCTGGATTGCGGACGGCCGCCTGGCGGCAGCGGTTTCAGAAGGCGGCGGTCTGGGTATCATAGCGGCTGGGAACGCACCGGGCGACTATGTGCGGCAGCAGATCCGGGAAGCAAGAAAGAGAACGGATAAACCCATCGGAGTCAATATTATGCTGCTCAGCCCGTATGCGGCGGAAGTGGCCGGGGTCGTGACCGAAGAAAAGGTTGAGGTTGTCACCACCGGCGCCGGCAACCCGGCCGGATACATGAATGAATGGCTTGCGGCAGGGATTAAGGTGATACCGGTCGTTGCGTCGGTAGCTCTGGCAAAGCTGATGACCCGCGTCGGCGCTTCCGCCCTGATTGCGGAAGGCGGAGAAAGCGGGGGTCATGTGGGCGAGCTGACGACCATGGTGCTTGTTCCGCAGATCTGTGACGCAACGGAACTGCCTGTGATCGCTGCCGGCGGAATTGCCGACGGCAGAGGCGCTGCGGCTGCCTTTATGCTCGGAGCATGCGGCGTTCAGATGGGCACCCGCTTTTTAAGCGCTGCGGAATGCGCCATTCATCCCGCCTATAAGGAGAAAATTCTGAAAGCCACGGATCTTTGCACAATGGTGACAGGCAGGCGCCTGGGACATCCGGTCCGCAGTCTGCGCACTCCCTTTGCCAGGGCGTATGCCAAGGCGGAATACGGCGGAATGCCGGATGAGGATCTTGAAGCACTGGGAACCGGTGCGCTGAGGCTTGCTGTGCAGGAAGGCGACAACGAAAAAGGCTGTTTTCTTGCCGGACAGATTGCCGCCATGGTGAAAAAGGAACAGCCTGCGGCTGAAATTGTCAGGGAAGTGATGGAAGAGGCGGAACCGCTTCTTCTGAGGGCGGCGCAATGGGTAAAATAGCATTCGTTTTTTCCGGACAGGGAGACCAGTATCCGGGAATGGGCAGGGAACTGGCGGAAATGGACGCTGCGGCGGCAGCTGTTTATGCCGCCTGTGACACAATCCGCCCCGGAACCTCGCGTCAGTGCTTTGAAGGCACAGAAGAGGAACTGAAGGAAACCCGGAATACCCAGCCCTGCCTGTTTGCCGTGGAACTCGCGGGAGCTTTTGTCCTGATGAACCGGGGGATTATTCCCGACGCAGCGGCGGGTTTTTCCCTCGGTGAGGTAGCGGCGGCAACTGTCAGCGGCATGTTTGACCTGGAAACAGGATTCCGTCTGGTTTGCAGGAGGGGGAAGCTGATGCAGCAGGCAGCCGAACAGCAGGATACCTCCATGGCGGCGGTTGTGAAGCTGACGCCGGATCAGGTGGAAGACATCTGCGGCAGGTATCCGGACGTTTACCCGGTAAACTTCAACTGTCCCGGTCAGGTGACCGTATCAGGACTTACCTCACGGATGGCGGATTTTTACGCGGATGTGAAAGCCGCCGGCGGCCGGGCGATTCCCCTGAAGGTGAAGGGCGCTTTCCATTCGCCGTTTATGCGGGAGGCGGCCGGGCAGTTTGCCCGTGAACTGGAGGGAGCTGCATTCCGGGAGAGAAGGATACCGCTGTATTCCAACATGACGGCGCTGCCGTATACGGAAAAGGCTGCGGATCTGCTTTCGGGACAGATCTGCAATCCGGTTCTGTGGGAGAAACTGATCCGGAATATGATCGCGGACGGAGTGGAAACCTTCATTGAAATCGGTCCGGGAAAGACCCTTTGCGGCATGATTCAGAGAATCAGCGCTCAGGTCAGGGCCTGCAGCGCGGCGGAGTATCTGGCAGAGGTGAACGGAAAATGTTAAAAGGCAAAACAGCAATTGTGACCGGCGGTTCCCGCGGGATCGGCAGGGCCATTGCGTACAAACTGGCGTCCATGGGGGCGGATATCGCAGTCCTCTATGCTGGAAACGCGGAAGCGGCGGCCGAGGTGTGCCGGAAATGCCGGGAGGAATACGTCGTGAAGGCAAAAGCCTACCGGTGCGATGTTTCCGATTTCGCGGCGGTGAAGGAAACTGTCGCGCAAATCCGGGCGGATTTTGGAACAGCGCATATCCTGATCAACAACGCGGGGATTACCCGGGACGGTTTGCTGGCTATGATGAAGGAAGAGGACTATGACGCTGTGGCGGATACCAACCTCAAGGGCGCCTTTAATCTGATCCGTCACTGCGCCGGCCTGTTTATCCGCAACCGGGAGGGCTGTATTATCAACATCACTTCCGTGGCGGGGATTATGGGCAACGCGGGACAGTGCAACTATGCCGCTTCCAAGGCAGGGCTGATCGGACTGACGAAATCCGCAGCCAGGGAGCTGGCTCCGAAGGGGATCCGGTGCAACGCGATTGCTCCCGGCTTTATCGCAACCGATATGACAGGCAGTCAGACAGAGAATCCGCTGCTGGGAACCATTCCCCTGGGCCGGATGGGACAACCGGAGGATGTGGCGGAAGCGGCGGCCTACCTGATAACCGCGAAATATGTAACAGGTGAAGTCCTCCGGGTGGATGGCGGTATCGCAATGTAAGGAGAAAGAGAATGAGTGAAAACAGAAGAGTTGTCGTGACCGGAATCGGCGCGGTGACGCCGCTGGGAAACAGCGCGGCGGAGACCTGGGAAAGCATGAAAAACGGGAAAAACGGTATTGCGCCCATTACCCTTTTTAATACGGAGAACTTTAAAGCAAGCCTGGCAGCGGAAGTCCGGAATTTTGATCCCAGGGAGTATCTGGAAGTGAATGAAGTCCTCCGCACAGACCGCTATGCGCAGTTCGCGGTGGCAGCGGCCAGGCAGGCGGCCGATGACAGCGGCGTGGAGGGCACCGTGGCGCCAGAGCGTTTTGCCGTCATATTCGGCACAGGGATCGGCGGGATCGGCACCTTTGAAAAGGAGCATGCCAGACTGCTGGAAAAAGGCGCCCGGCGGGTTTCCCCGCTGCTGATCCCGATGATGATCAGCAATATGGCGGCAGGACTGATCGCAATCCGCCATGACTGCCGCGGCTCTGTGATGCCCGCGGTAACAGCCTGTGCCTCCGGTTCCAATGCCATCGGAGAAGCCATGCGCCTGATCCGCCACGGATACGCGGACGCGGCAATTACCGGCGGAACGGAAGCCGGGATTATTCCCTCGGCTATCGCCGGATTTGCCAATATGCAGGCGCTGTCTGTTTCCTCCGATCCGGATGAAGCTTCGCTGCCCTTTGATAAACGCAGAAGCGGTTTTGTGATGGGGGAAGGCGCAGCCGCACTGATCCTGGAGGAGTATGAGCATGCGAAAGCCCGGGGAGCGGAGATTTACGGAGAGGTATGCGGCTACGGCTCCACCTGCGACGCATACCATATTACGGCGCCGCATCCGGAAGCCCGCGGCGGCGCACAGGCGATGACGGACGCGATGCGGGAAGCCGCCTGTACAGACCGGGATACAATCTATATCAACGCGCACGGAACCGGCACCCCGATGAATGACGTGATCGAAACCCTTGCGATCAAAAAAGCGCTGGGGGAGGATAGGGCAAAGGCGGCTTATGTCAGTTCCACCAAATCCATGACCGGTCACATGCTCGGAGCGGCTGGCGCAGTGGAAGCCCTGGCCTGTCTTCTGGCTCTGAAGGAAGGCGTGATTCCGCCCACCATCAACCTGAAGGAACAGGACGAAGCCTGCGATCTGAACTGCGTTCCGAATATCGCGGTACAGGCCGGCATCACCCTGGCACTGTCCAATTCCCTGGGCTTTGGCGGCCATAACGCGTGTCTTGCTTTCAGAAAGGTGTAAGGAAATGAAGGAAACGGATATCCGAAAATATGCGGAACTGATGAAGGAGCTGGGGCTGACAGGACTGGAACTGACGGACGGTGACAGTCGGGTGCGCCTGGAAAGGTCTGTTCCGGCCCAGACGGGTGGAACGCTGTATGCCGTTCCGGAAACGGTGCCTGCCGGGCAGCCCGCCGCGGAAAACCGGGACTATATCAGCGTGAAATCCCCGATAGTCGGCGTGTTTTACGCGGCGCCCGCGGAAAAGGCGGAATCCTATGTGAAAGCGGGAGATTCCGTCAACAAGGGACAGATTCTGTGCATTATCGAGGCGATGAAGCTGATGAATGAAATCGTCGCGGAAGAAGACGGCGTGATCTCCGAGGTCTGCGTGACCAACGGACAGGTCGTGGAATACGGTACAGAACTGTTCAGGATCAAGAGGTAAGGCTGTGAACAGAGAAGAGATTATGCGGATCCTGCCCCACAGGGAATGCATGCTGCTGCTGGACGACGCGGAGAGCCTGGAAGGCATGGCTGTAGGACATTACACGGTCCGCGGGGATGAGTTTTTCCTGAAGGGGCACTTTCCCGGAAATCCGATCGTACCCGGGGTGATCCTCTGCGAAATCCTGGCGCAGTCCGCCTGCGTTCTTCTGAAAGATGTGATGACGGAAGGACAGCTGGCGGTCTATACGGGACTGAACAATGTAAAATTCCGTTCCTCCGTGAAGCCGGGGGACAGGATTGAAACGCACTGCGCCGTGAGCAGGGTGAAACATCCTTTTTATTTTTTTGAAGGCACGGTGAGCGTAGACGGAAGACGGTGCGTGTCCGCAGAATTCTCCGTTGCGATTACAGGAGCGTAAAAGATGTTTTCAAAAATACTGGTGGCCAACCGCGGAGAAATTGCTGTCCGGATTATCCGGGCCTGTAAGGAAATGGGAATCGCCACGGTGGCCGTATATTCCGAAGAAGACAGGAATGCGCTGCATGTGGCGCTGGCGGATCAGAGCTACTGTATCGGCGGGGCTGAAGCGTCGGGAAGCTACCTGAATGAAAACCAGATCATCAGTACCGCCGTTCTGGCGGGGGCACAGGCGGTTCATCCCGGTTACGGATTTCTTTCCGAAAACCCTCATTTTGCCCGCCTCTGCCGGAAGAACGGCCTGGTCTTTATCGGGCCGGATCCTGAAAAGATGGAAGTACTCAGCGACAAGGCAAAACTGAAGGAGCTGATCCGCGATACAGGGCTTTCGGTGATACCTGGCACCAAGGCTGTGGCTTCCCCGGAGGACGCCAAAAGAATGGCGGAGCGGATAGGCTATCCGGTAATGCTGAAGGCCTGCGCGGGCGGCGGCGGACGCGGAATCCGGCTGATCCACTCGGAGGAGGAACTGGAGGACGCCTATCTGCAGGCAACGTCTGAAGCAGTGAGCGCCTTCGGTGACGGCAGCGTCTATCTGGAGAAATACATATTCCCGGCGCGGCATGTGGAACTGCAGATTCTGGCGGACGAACACGGAAATGCCGTCTGCCTGGGAGACAGGGACTGCTCCCTGCAGAGACGGAACCAGAAGCTGCTGGAGGAAACCCCTTCCCCCGCGGTGAACGACGAACAGCGCGGAAAGATGATTGAACTTGCGGTGGAAGCGGTTAAAAAGATCGGCTATGTGGGCGCCGGAACGCTGGAATTTCTGCTGGACCGGGAGGGTAACTTCTGGTTTATGGAAATGAATGTGCGTCTGCAGGTGGAGCACTGTGTTACGGAAATGCTTACAGGCATTGATATTGTGAAGTGGCAGATCCGGATTGCGGCGGGTATTCCGCTGAACTTCCGGCAGGATGAGATCCGTATGAAGGGATCCGCGGTTGAGTGCCGGATCAATGCGGGAAGCTGCGGAAAACTGAAAATGCTTCACGTTCCGGGAGGTCTTTCCGTACGGTTTGATACCTGCCTGATCGAAGGGATGGCAGTTTCTCCGTACTATGATTCCCTGCTGGGCAAACTGGTTGTGTATGCCGGCACCCGGGAGGAAACCCTGCGCAAGATGCGGGCGGCTCTGTGCGAGCTGGTGATCGAAGGGATCCAGACCAATATTGTGGAACAACTGCAGATTGTGGAGGATGAACGCTTTATATCAGGCCATTATGATTTAACCTTTATGGGAAACAGGTGATGAGATGCCGTTGCTGAATTTTATGAAGCCCATGAATCAGCTGGAGGAAGGCGGAAGGAACGCTGCTCCGGTTCAGTGTGACGACGGGGAACCGGAAAAGAAGTGCCCGAACTGCCATAAGGAAATACCCCTGAGCCGCCTGTGGCTGAATGATCTGGTTTGTCCCTGCGGATACCATTTCAGGATGAAAGCGCGGCAGAGAATCCAGATGATCGCCGACGAAGGCAGTTTCCGGGAACTGTTTTCCGGAATACAGGCAGACAATCCGCTGAATTTTCCGGGATACAGGGACAAGATTGAAACAGTCCGCGTGGCAAGCGGTGAAAAGGAAGCGGTGGTCTGCGGCACGGCAACGATCGGCCGGCAGAAGTGCTGTCTGTTTGTGATGGAATCCTATTTCATGATGGGCAGTATGGGAAGCGCCGTCGGGGAAAAAATCACCTCCCTGTTTGAGCATGCGGTTCAGTACCGTCTGCCGGTAGTCGGGTTCACCGTATCCGGAGGCGCGCGGATGCAGGAAGGTCTTTTATCCCTGATGCAGATGGCAAAAACAAGCGCAGCAGTCCGGCGGCACAGTGACGCGGGATTGCTGTATGTCGCCGTGCTGACGGATCCCACCACCGGCGGAGTGACGGCAAGCTTTGCGATGGAAGCCGATATCATCCTGGCGGAACCCGGCGCAACGGTGGGTTTTGCAGGGGCGCGGGTGATTGAGCAGACGACGAAGAAGAGCCTTCCTGAAGGCTTCCAGACAGCGGAGTTTGTGCTGGAACACGGGTTTGTGGACAGCATTGTTCCGCGGTCCGGACAGAAGAAATATGTGGCCGAAATCCTGAAAATGCATGACGGGAGGGCGGTCTGATGAGCGAAACAGCATACAAAAGGGTCAGGATTGCCCGCAATAATGACAGGCCTACGGGACAGGATTACATCCGGCATATTTTCAAGGGTTTCCTTGAGTTTCACGGCGACCGCCGCTATGCCGACGATCCGGCCGTGATCGGCGGGATCGCCAGGCTGGAAGGCCTTCCCGTGACCGTGATTGCCATTGAGAAAGGCCATACGGCGAAGGAACGCACTTACCGGAATTTCGGCGCTCCCAACCCGGAAGGTTACCGGAAAGCTCTGCGGCTGATGGAGCAGGCGGAGAAGTTCGGCAGGCCTGTGATCTGCTTTATCGACACCTCCGGCGCCTTCTGCGGAATCGGGGCGGAGGAAAGGGGACAGGGACAGGCGATCGCGGAAAACCTGATGAGAATGTCCACGCTGTGCGTACCGGTCATTTCCATTCTGATCGGCGAGGGCGGCAGCGGCGGCGCGCTGGCTCTGGCAGTGGCGGACCGCGTCTGGATGCTTCAGAACGCAGTCTATTCGGTCATTTCACCTGAAGGATGCGCCAGCATTCTCTGGAAGGATCCGGCGAAGGCGGAAACTGCGGCGGCAAGCCTGAAGCTGACGGCGGAGGACGCCAAAAGCCTGGGCGTGATTGAAAGGATTCTTTCTGAGAAGGAAATCGGGGAAAAAGCATTCTATGAGCGGATCCGCAGGCTGCTGAAAGAAGAGATTGATCAGCTTTCAGAGGATGCGGACCTTGTAGGAAAGCGCTATGAAAGGTTCCGCAGAATCGGCACCGGTGCGGTGATGAAGGAGACAATATGAGTATCTACCAGAAATTCTGCCATGAGATCACGGATGAAAACGGAATGCTGAAGGAATTCAGACTGGATTATCCGGATAATTTCAATTTCGGCTATGATGTTGTGGACCGGACGGCAGAGGAAGCCCCGGACAAGAGAGCGCTGGTGTGGTGCAACGCCGAAGGGGAGGAACATGTTTTCACCTTTTCGGATATCAGGAAGTACAGCAATCAGATGGCGAACGTGTTCAGGGATGCCGGAATCGGCCGGGGAGACCGGGTGATGCTGATCCTGAAGCGTCACTATGAATACTGGTTCGCGGCCGTGGCCCTGCATAAGCTGGGGGCGGTGATGATTCCTGTTACGCATATGCTGACGGTCAGCGATCTGGTATACCGGATGAAGGCGTCCCGGCCGAAGGCGGTCGTCTGCGCCGCGCAGAACAAGGTGCCGGAGAAGGTGAGGGAAGCGCTGGCACAGTCGGCGCTGACGGCCAGGCTCTGGTGCGTACAGGCAGAAGCGGAGGGCTTCGAGAATATCACCGCTGCCATGCAGACGGCAGGGACGGAACTGGAACGCACAGACACGAAAGCATCCGATCCGATGATCCTGTATTTTACTTCCGGCACCACCGGATATCCGAAGGGGGTTATCCACGGGTACAGCTATCCGCTGGCCCATATTGTCACGGCGAAATACTGGCAGCAGGCGGAGGAAAACGGACTTCATTTCACCGTGGCGGAAACCGGCTGGGCCAAAGCGTCCTGGGGGAAAATATACGGCCAGTGGCTGGTGGGATGCGCTGTGATGGTCTATGATTTTGACAATTTTGAGCCTAAACAGCTGACCCAGATTATCAACAGGTACGGGGTTACCTCTTTCTGTGCGCCGCCTACGGTATACCGATACCTTGTCCGGAAGGGTATTCCTGAAATGCCGACGCTGAAGCACGCCTCCACCGCGGGGGAAATGCTGGCGCCGGAAGTATTCCGCCGGTTTACGGAGCGCACAGGGCTGGAACTGAGAGAAGGATACGGCCAGACGGAAACAACCCTGCTGCTTGCCAATTTCAAAGGGACGGAAGCGGTGGAGGGATCCATGGGCGTTCCATCTCCGCTTTATCATATTGAGCTGCGCAATAAAAAAGGCGAACCCGCGGGAACGAATGAGACCGGTGAAGTCGTTATTATTCCGGAACAGCCCGGCAGGCAGACCGGTGTGTTCACGGCATATCTGGACAATGAGGAACAGTATGCGTATGTATGGCGTGACGGGGTGTATCATACGGGGGACGCGGCCTGCAGGGATGAAAACGGACGTTACTGGTTCCGCGGGCGTTTTGATGATATCATCAAGACAGGCGGTTACCGGGTGGGCCCTTATGAGGTGGAAAATGTCCTGATGGAGCATCCGGCCGTAGCGGAATGCAGTGTGATCGGCGTGCCGGATCCGCTCAGGGGTCAGGCGATCAAGGCGGTCATCGTGCCGGGACAGGAATACACGCCCACCCGGGAACTTGAACACGAGATCAAGGAATTTTGCAATCTGAGACTGGCCGAGTACAAGTGGATCCGGCTGATTGAGTTTGCAAAGGAAATGCCGAAGACCATCAGCGGAAAGATCCAGAAGAATATACAGCGGAAACAGGCGTTTGTACGCTGAATGAGGAGCGTGCAGGAAGAAAGGTTTCCGCAGCCCCGCAGGCGGCGGAAAAGCGGAGGAAGACGCCGAATTCAAAGATCTGCACAAGTTTTGCAGCCTCTGCAACGGCTTCAGAACCCGGTCCGCCTGTGCGAAAGGAGTTGAGATGAACCGAATGCTGAACAATATGGAGGAGATACTCAGCCGGCAGATCAGCGGCTTCCATCAGTATATGCTGAGCGATCCGGCGCATCTGACGTATGTGAGCCGGAATCTCTGCGCCATGGTTGGCTGTACGGAGGAGGAACTGCTTCATGAAAGCAGGGATCTGTATGTGCAGCTGGTTCATCCGGCAGACCGGGAGAAGTATGCCGGATTTATCCGTCAGCTGTCGGAGAGGGAACAGACCCTGACAGAGGAGTACCGCCTTGTGAAAAAGGACGGCACCGTTATCTGCGTGCGGGATACGTTTACCTCCCGTAAAGCGGAGGACGGTACATATACAGGCACTTCGGTCCTGACGGATATCAGCGATCTGAAAAAGGAAAACAGCGATCTGCAGTTCCTGAACGAAACCATTCCCTGCGGGTTTATGAAGTATACCTGCGAAAAACAACCCAAGGTGACCTATATCAACCAGAAAATGATTGATATCCTGCGATGCCCGGCCGCACGGGAGGGCGAGCTCGATTACCTTGAAATGTACAGGGGAAATATCTTCCTGATGGTTCCGATGGAGGAACGCCGCAGGTTTTCAAAATATCTGAACCGTGTTTACTCGGCCGACGCGCCTATTGCCGGGGAGATTACGCTGCTGCGCTGCGACGGGACGCGCGCCTATGTGTTCGGCTGGGTCACGAAAACCGTTAACGAGGAAGGGACGGAGGAATTCCAGAGCGTCTGTATGGATATCACCGCGCGGCACCAGATGCGTCAGGCAGCGGAAAACAGGCGCTACATCAAGGCGCTGACAGATGTGTATGACAAGATCTTTGAATTCAACCTGGATTCCAATACGGTCAAATGCCTGCACTGCAACGACGGGTCTTCCTACAAAGTGTTTGAAGATATTCCCATGCTGATTGATGAAACGCTGGATAAGTGGATCCCGGACGCTGTGGATCCGGAATCCAGAGAGAGTCTCCGCTCCTTCTTCCGGGATTTCTGCCAGAAAAAGCTGTATGAGCCGGACGCCAGACCGCCGCAGATTACTTATATGGCCAGATCCTCCAGCGGGGAGATGAAACAGTACAGCGGCGTGTTTATCAAGGTGGATGATTCGGTCAGCTATTACTGCTGCCGCCGGATTCAGGAGACGGGGAAGGAACGGATCCTGCAGACGGAAAACGATGAGCTCAAAAAGAAAATGACAGACCTGGTCATGCAGTTCTCTGACGGTATCGCCGCGTTTGAAATCTCGGCGGAGGGGCTGGTCAAGCCGCTTTACGCCAGCGATAATGTACAGGAGTTCTTCGGATACACGGAAAAGGAATGGCTTCCCCTGACGGAAAAGTATACGCCGATTGAAAGCTTTGTGGCTTACAGTGAAGCGGCGTATGAGGACTTTGCTGAGCTGCTCAGAACCGGAGAGGCTGAATACAGCTATTTTGACTATACCACCGAAACAGAGCGGAAAATCAAGGCGATCTGTTCCCCGAAGGAATCCGGCGGAAAGTCTCCCCGGTATGTCATGCTTTATCAGGTGGAGGATACGGAAAGGGAAGGAAAGAAAACCCTGCCGGAGAACCGCACGGTTCAGATCCGCACCTTCGGCTATTTCGACGTGTTTGTAGGGGAGAAACCTGTAGCGTTCCGCAACAAAAAATCAAAGGAGCTGCTGGCCCTGCTGGTTGACCGCAGGGGAGGCTATATCACCTCGGAGGAAGCCATCGGGTTCCTGTGGGAGGATGAACCGGCCAATACGGTGACGATGTCCAGATACCGCAAGGTGGCGCTTCGCCTCAAAAACACCCTGGAGGAATACGGTATCAGCGACATTGTGGAATCGGTGGATGGAAAGCGCAGGATCGTAATGGAGAAGGTGCAGTGCGATCTTTATCAGTACTGTTCCGGAAAAGAAGAATATGCCGGCCTGTTCAGGGGCAGTTATCTGACGAATTACAGCTGGGGCGAAACGACGCTCGGAGAACTGACAAACAATCTGGAGTGAGCAATGAGTAAATATATTCATAAGGTCCATTATTACGAGACAGACAAGATGGGCATTACCCATCATTCCAACTATATCCGCTTCATGGAGGAGGCGCGGATGAACTACCTGGCGGAAAACGGGTTCACGATGGCCCGCCTGGAGGCGGAAGGCATAGCTTCCCCGGTTGTTTCGCTGTCCTGCGATTACAAGGTTCCGACCACTTATGACGATGAGATCGAGATTGAGGTGAAGCTTACCCAATATTCCGGCGTGAAGATTTCCCTTTCATACGTGATGAAAAATCTCGGAAGCGGGGCGGTCGTGGCGGAGGGAACCTCTGTACACTGTTTTATTGACAAAGCCGGCAGACCGGTGGCGGTGAAGAAATACTGTCCGGATCTTGACGCGGTTATGAAGGAAATCCTGAAGGAACCTGCCTGAGCAGGTTCTTTTTTTATGGGAAGGACAAAATGATGATGTCCTACCGGACAGAATTGATGAAGAAATCAATTTCAGGCAAAACACGGATTAAGGGATGTTTTCATGGATCTGACGGGGAAAACATAAGCGGCGGACAGGAATTTCCGGTGCAAAAACTGCTTTTTGCGCAAAGGAAAAAACTGCAGGGAAGGAGAATTATAATAAGTTCGATATTTTTGTAAGCGGGGAGATTGGCATGAGACTGAATCCTTTGCTGATGGAAAAGCTGGCGGGCCAGGAGGAATACGCGGCCGGAAGAGATCTGGAAGAAGCCGGCGCGGTAAAGACGGCAGAAGAAGACAAGGGCATGATCCGCTATACTGTGGCGGACAGGGGACTGCAGGTGGTCACCCTGACCAGGCGGCTGGTGATTCACTGCGACTGCGACGTATTCCTGCATAAAGGATGCTGCAGGCATGCGGTAGCCGTACTGTTTTACGCCGACCGCCGCAAGGTGCCGGAAAGCATGATGAAGAAGCAGGCGCCGGAAACCGCGGCGGAGCTGACCGATATGATCCTGCGGGAAATGCCTGCGGAGGCGAACGTCCGGCTGGAAGTGACCCTTGTACTGCCGCAGAAGGCGGGACAGGAGCTGCGGATCGGCCTGCGCACCGGCGAAAAGAAGCTGTATGTGATCAAGGATATCCGTGGTTTTCTGGCGGCGGCCGATGAGAACGAGGTGCTGCAGCTGGGCAAGGATTTTACCTGGCAGCCGGAGTGGATGCGATACACGGATGACGATATGCGGGTGCTGAATGTGCTCCGGAAGCTGTGTTCTGCCCAGGACGCCGCGGCGCACAGCGGCAGTTCGTCCGCGAACCGGCTCATGAGACTGCCGGATCCCTTTGCGAGGGAACTGCTGGATCTGGACGGGGATATCGTGCTGCGGATTATGGACCAGAGCGGTAAGATCACGCACTGCAAGCCGCTGAGCGGCGTACAGGTGCCGCTGCACTTCGCGGTGAACCTGGGCCCCCGGGGGCTGCAGGTCAGCGGAAAAATTCCGCCGGATCTTCAGCCGGTAACGGCTGACTGCGCCTGGGTCATGACCGGCGGCAACCTGATTCGGACGGAAAAGGAACAGAAACAGCTGATCAGGCTGATCTATGAAAACCAGTATGAGGGACGCTGCATCATGGAATACCCGCTGGATGACACGGAGCGGGTGATCGGCGAGGTGCTGCCGTACCTGAAGATCCGCGGCGCGGTGGAAATCGGGGAGGAACTGCGCCAGCGGCTGGTCCGCCTGCCGCTGAAGAGCGAGGTTTACCTGGATAAGGACGGAAAGAGCGTGATCGCTTCCGTCCGGTTCTCCTACGGGGAGATTGCGCTGAATCCCTTCGGCGTGGAAAAGAAGAAGATTACCCTGGATAAGGGAGAGCAGCTGCTGCTCCGGGACGCGGAAGGGGAACACCGGGTGCTGGATATCCTGGCCAATGCCGGTTTCCGGGTCGGGCGGGAGAATATCCGCCTGAGCGGAACGGATGCGGTCTTTGATTTTGTGGGCAAGGGCGTCAAACGCCTGCAGGAAGTCAGCGAGGTTTTCCTCAGCCGTGATTTCAAACGGATTGTACCCCGGCGGCCGATCCTGTCCGGCAGTATCCGGATGAACGGCGACCGGCTGGAGCTGCTGCTGACCCGGGACGGCGAGCCGGTGGATGAAATCCTGGAGCTGATGGAAGCTTTGAGCCGGAAACGGCGGTACTTCCGTCTCCGGACCGGTGAGTTCCTGGATCTGAATGACCTGGCCAACTGGCAGGAGACAGCCGCGGGCATCTATGAGGCCGCGGTACGGGATGGCAACGAGCTGAACCGGGATACGATTGTGCTCCGGGCCTACCGTGCGGGATACCTGACCAGCATGCTGGAAAACAGCGGCGTCAAAAGCGAAATGGACGAGCAGGTCAAGGCCTTGTCCGAAACCCTGGCGAACGGCGGCGGAGAAGCCGAAGCGCCGGAGATGGCATCGGGTCTGAGCCTGAGGGATTACCAGAAGCGCGGCTACGAATGGATGGCCGGGCTGGACAAGATGCATATGGGCGGTATCCTGGCGGATGAGATGGGCCTGGGTAAAACCGCCCAGATCATTGCACTGATGCTGGCGGCCCGGGAACCCGGACGGACCAGCCTGGTGGTGGCACCCACCTCCCTGACCTATAACTGGCTGAGCGAGTTCAGGAAGTTCGCGCCGGATCTGAGCGTGACGGTGCTGAGCGGTAACGGAACGCAGCGGGCAGGCCTGATCCGGCATATCACGCAAAACAGCGATATGGACGTGGTGATCACCAGCTATCCACTGATCCGGAGGGATATTACCCTGCTGAAGGATTATCCTTTCCGTTTCGTGATCCTGGATGAGGCACAGAACATCAAGAACGCCGGCAGTGTGGCGGCCCAGGCGGTGAAGCAGCTGCAGGCGGATACCCGCTTTGCCCTGACCGGTACGCCGATGGAAAATGGAGTCGGCGAACTCTGGAGTATCTTTGACTTTGTGCTGCCGGGTTATCTGCCGGGCTACAATACCTTCCTCCGGAAGTACCAGGACGGCGAGAACGCCGAAGACCTGCTCAGGCGGATCCAGCCTTTCCTGATCCGCCGGCTGAAGCAGGACGTGCTGGAGGAACTGCCGGACAAGATGGAGACCACCCTGACGGCGCGGATGACACCGGAACAGGAAAAGATCTACCGGGCGGCGCTGGAACGCCTGCGCCCGCAGATCGACAGGATTCTGGAGGAAAAAGGCGCGGGAAGAAGCAGGATCGAGGTTCTCAGCGCCATTACGGAACTGCGGGAGATCTGCTGTCATCCCTCCCTGGTGATGTCGGATTACCGGGGTGGAAGCGGCAAGGAGGAAATGCTCCTGGAGCTGCTGCCGGAAATGATCCGGGACGGACGGCGCGTGCTG
>JAEEGK010014189.1_pt1 | contig 17832 bp, 10 predicted proteins | sample 8958771 | NCBI WGS metagenome assembly JAEEGK01 (sample SAMN16246547, study PRJNA631951) | gut metagenome | biome: gut microbiome; feature: rumen; material: SC-attached | host: Bos | place: Iran: Karaj | collected 2018-10
TTTTCTAATAAAGAAATGTAATGCCATTTATATAATATATTTAAATAAAAATATTTTTCTAATTTTGCTTTTTTTATTATTATATCTTTTAAATATACTTTTATTAACATTTTTTTTGTTAATTCTTTATTATCATTTAATTCTTTTTCTTCTAATTCTTTTTTTTCTTTTAAACTTTCATTTTCTATTTTTATTATTTTAATATTATAATCTAAATTATTATATTTCTCATTTAAAGAATTATATTCTTTAAAAATATTATTTTTATCATTTTCTAAAATTTTTTTTTCATTTAAAATCTTATTTTTTTCTTCTTTTAATTCATTTCTTTCTTTTAAAATTTCATTATTATAATTTTTTATTTTAATATTATTTTCTAATAAATTTTTATTTTCTTCTTCAAATTTTAAATTTTCTTCTAAAATTTTATTATTTTTTTTATTTAAATTATCCTTTTCAATACTTAAACTTCTATATTTTTCTTTTAAATTATTATTTTCAATAATTATTTCATTTCTATTTTTTTCTAAATCACTTTTTTCTTTTTTAACTAAATCATTTCTTTCTTTTAATATTAAATTATCTTTTTTTTAACTTATCTAATTTTTTTAAGTAATCATCTATTTGATTTTTATAATATAAATTTTCTTTATAAATTTTTTCTGTTTTTGAATTCTGACTTCTTGGAATTGAAAAAGAAGTTTCTTTATTTTTTTTAAATTTATTTTCACTTTTTTTCTTTTGATAAATAATAGGAAATTTCTTTATTTTATTTTTATCTTTTTGACCATTTAAAATATTGAAAAATATTTTAGAATAAAATCTTTTTAAAACATTATTGAAAATAATTTGAGCATAATTAAAATTCATATAAAAATTAATAAAAATAGAAAATTTTTTTCTTGAAACATAACCTCTGTAATTACTTTGAATTAATTTAGCAGAATTATTATAAATATCTTTATTAGATAAATACTTATACTTTTTTCCTTTTGTTGAAAAAAAAGATTGAGTAGTATTAGAATTAAAAGAATTATGACTTTGAATTTTTATTTCATTTTCAGAAACATTTTCACAGTTACAATATTCATTTGAAAAAGTATTTGTATTATTTACAAAAATATTTGGTGAATTTTTATTAGGTTCAATTATATTCATTTCATTAAAAAAATCACTTTTATCATCTATATTACTTTTTGTCAATGGACTTTCATATATATTATTATTATTATTATTATCATTATTATTCTCATTTCTTATTATTATATTATTATCTTTTTTTATCTTAGTTAAATTATTATTTAATGTTTTATTTGAATTATTTAAGTTTGAATTTAAATTTAAATTTTGGTTTGAATTTTTGTTATTGTTTAAATTATTATTATTAATATTATAATATGGGTTTAAATTGATAATGTTTAAATTTGTATAATTTTTATTATTATTATTATTATTTAAATGAGAAGGAGAATCTAATTTATTATAATTAAAATCTTTTATTGATTTTAAATTTTCATTATCTAAGTTATTATTAGTAATAATAACATTAGAAAACAAATCTGAATTACAATTATTATGATTAAATCTATTACTTTTATTATTTATTATAGGACTTTTATTTTTAAACGGATTAATAATAGAATAAGATTTAATATAAGGTGTACTTTCACTTTTTTCTAATTTTTTATCATTTTTTCTTATTGGATTTTCTTTTAAGCTTTTAGTAATAAATTTTTGATTGTAATTATCTTTAATAATATATTCACTTAATTTATTTTTATCTTTATAAGTGAATTGATTACTATTTGTTGAAGGAATTAAATTTTTATTTATGTATGTTTTACGTTTTGGATAATATATTATTGTTTTATCATTTTCACTTTCTAATGATGATATTATTATATTTTTAGGCGAATAAGTAGCATAATTTGTATTATTTATTCTTGGCTTTTCAGCTTTTTTTCTTTTTTGATTTTTAGAAATTTGGTTTATTTTTGCTTTATGAAACATTTTTTTTTTATTTTTTTTTAAAATATTTTTTCTTTCTTTTATTAATTTTTTTTTTAATTTCATTTAAATAATTTATTAAAAAATCATTATAAAAATTATATAGAGTAGAGATATAAAAAATAAAATAAAATTATTAAAAAATAAAAAATATCAAATTTTTTAATAAAAAAAAAATAAAATTATAAAAAGTTCAAATATGCAATCATCAATATCTAATATAAAAATAAATAAAATTCAAAATGAAAAAGTAGAAATAGATTTATTTCGTTGTTCAAAATGTTTTCATATTCCTTTTATAAAGCTTGAACACTCCAATTTAATAATTGAATGTATATTAGGACATAAAGAAAAAATAACATTAGAAGATTTTTTAAAAAAAAATAGTTCAAATCCTTATAATTATATCTCTTGTTCTATTTGTAATTTGAAAAAAGATTATTTAAACTGTTTTTATTGTATTAAATGTCAAAAATTTTTTTGTTCAAATCATAAAAATTCACATAAACTTCATGAAATTATTTCCGTGAAAAAATTTGATTCAATTTGTGATATTCATTATAAAAATTATGTTTATTATTGTTTTCAATGTAAAAAAAATTTTTGTAGATTATGCTTTAATTTACATTATAAACATAAGAAAATTAATTTAAATTCAATTTTATTAACTAATAAAGATATTGATCATTATGAAAATATTATAAAAAAAATTCAAGAAAAAATACATCAATTAAAAAATAAAATAATTAATAAACAAAAAAATGAATTTAAAAAAATAATTCAAGAAACACATTTAAAGTTAATTTTAGGTAAAAAGTTATTAAAAAATTATCAAATTGAAGTAATCCAAAAAAATATTTGTTATGAATTAATAGAAAATGTAATAAATTATTTTAAAAAAATAAATAAAAATATAGAACAAATAATTTCAGATTTTTTTAATAAAAAATTTTCAAAAAATCAAAATTTAACAATTTTCGAAATGACAAATATAAAAACATTTAATAATCACATTGGATTTGATAATGGTGATTGTTTAATATTATTAAATTATAATGATTTTGCTTTTACTTGTAATGACAAAACAATTAAAATTTATAACGGAAATAATTTAGAAAATAAATTAAATATTAAATTAATTGATAATGAAATTAATTGTTTAACTAAATTAAAAGATGATAAATTAGCAATTACTTCTTATGAACAAGTAGAAATTATTCAATTATTAGATAAGAATACTAAATATAAAGTTATTCAAAGGAAAATTACTCATAAAGATTTTATTTTTAAATTAATTGAATTAAATAATGGAAATTTAGTTACTTGTTCAATTGATCAAACTATTAAATTCTGGAATGAAATTTATTATAATGAAAAGATTAAAAGTAATACTTTAATAAATTTTAATAATGATAATAATATTTTTTTAAATTCTAATAATTTTAATAATTGTTTAAAACCAATATATGAAAATTTAATAACAATTCAAATTAATGAAGGAATAATTAAAACAATTTATCAAATAAAAGAAAATGAAATATTAGGAGTTAATAATGATAACGAAACAATTGTATTTTATAATATTATTACTTTTGAAAAAATTACTTCAATAACAAAAATAAATTGTTTAAATTCAATATGTTTAATTAATGAAGATATTTTTGCTATAAATTCATATGATTTTGGTTTTTATTTAATTAAAATTTCAAGTCATCAAATAATAAAAAAAATTTCTAATAATTCTACTTTTACTTATTTATTTAAAGCTAATAATGGAACTATTTTTTCTGGAGAATATTTTTCTGATTCTTTTGGTGAAAGGTATGAAATTGAACAATGGGAAATTATTAATGATAATATTTGTGATTGGATTGTTATTTCTAAAAAAGAAAATGCTCATTGTTATGTTATTAATTCTATTATTGAATTAAATGATGGTTCTTTAGTTACTTCTTCTTTTGATAATACTGTTAAAGTTTGGAAATATAATTAAATTTCAGTGTTTATATAATATATACTTTTTTATCTTTTAGTTATTTTTTTTTATAATATTATAAATTTTTTTTTATATTTTTTTTGTTTTTGATTTAAATAAAATAGTTATTAAATATATTTCATATAATTTTATTTTCTTAACCCTAATAAATAATATAAAGTAAAAATTCATATACCCTATATAAAAATTAAAATAACCAAAAAAAAAAAAAAAAGAATGAAAAACCCATTTTATATTATATTCTTTCTAATTTCACTCGGTGGTAAATCTTTCATTTCATTTTGAATTTTCTTTTCTTCTTCAATTTCTTTAATAGTTTCAGGCATATGTTTCCCAACAGTTTCTTCAAGAAAGAACATTAATATTCCAGCAATTCCTGAAAGAACACAAAATAAACCATAAATGACTTTATCAGAGAATAACTCCATTAACATAGGAACAATAATACTTCCTATATTATTGCAAGTGGCATTAATACCAAAACCAGAAGCTCTAATTGGAGTAGGATAAATTTCTAAACAATAAGTATAAAAAATATTATCTGGCATTGTAATCCAAAATGAAGTCATTATATAAAATATTACAGCACAGGTATCATTATCTAAAAATATTATTAATAATATTAAAGATATTACAGTACATAATAAACATAAGATTGTTGTATTTCTTCTTCCAAAAAAATGAATTTCCATTAATATTATACATACTATATATGATGCTATCATTACTGCAAATAATAATATTCCATTTACATATATGTCACCTGGAATTAATTTTATTCCTATTTGAAGCCCATTATATATTCCTGCTACGATAAACCATTCAAAACACATTAAAATAAATTTATATCTTATTGATGGATATTTTATTAATGCCAAAGGAGATATTTTCTTTTTTTTTTCTTTTATACTTTCATTTAAAGAATTTTTAGATGATGATGATGAACTTAGATTATTTTTTTCATTACTTAAATTTTGAATTGTATCCATATTATTATTATATTTACTTATAGTGTTAATAGCACTTAATTCCTTTTCATTTTTCATTGCATTTCCAGAAGCATCACTTTCAATTTTAATTCCTTCTCCTTCATCAGCATTTGTACTTTTTCTTCTTCTTTTTTCTTCTAACTCTATAACTTCAATATTCCCTATTCCAGCAGGAGAATCAGGAGGAATTAAATCTCCTTTATCATTTAAATTTTCTTTTTTATTAATATTTACTCCTTTAGTATTACTAATAACATTTTCAATATTATTTTTTTCTCCACTTTCTTTCTTTAAATGTTCTCTTAAATAATCGAGAATTTCAACATATTCACTTTCATTAATAGATTTTTCAAATATTTGACTTCTACCATTATAAAAAGCAATTGTTTTTAAGCATTTAATGAATTTATCAATATCTTTATGAAGTAAATACCTAGGACTTTCAACAAGGAAAAAGAAAGCAACAAGACCAGCGAATCCTAAAGCAGAAGCATTAATAATAAAAACAAGAGTCCATTTTTGAAGAACCATAAATAAGATAATATAAACAATACCTCCTAAAGCATAACCAAAATTACACATGGAACCGAAGATAGATCTTAATCTTATAGAACATATTTCACCTGCAATTGTAAGTGAACCATAACACATGAAATTACTAGCAGTATTACAAATAATACAAACAATAATATAAAATTCATAATGTTTAACAAACACACATATTACCATAAATATTACCCACATTAAAGTTCCTGTAAATAAAGGTGCTTTCTGACCTCCAATACCACTTATTAATGGAAATATTAAAGCTCCTAAAGTATTTCCTGCAAATGCTATCATTCCTATTAAACCTGTTTTAAATTTAGAACATTCTATTTCTTGTTCTATTACCCAACTATATGAATATGTTTCTACTATTGTATAGTTTGATTTATCCCATTTACAGGATGTGTAATCTAATGATTCTACTATTGTCTTTTGAGATTTTGTGTCGTAATATGATATTAAAGGAGTGTTCTCTAAATATGCTAATGTTGTTGATAAAAGATTACATGATATCCAATACCATATTGTTAATGACATTACGAAATATTGATAACGATTCTCATTTCCTACTAGTTTAAATAACTTTTCTACTTTTTCTTCCATTTTTTTTTTTTTTATTTTTTTTTTCAAGGAATTTTTATTGGGTTTTTTATTATTAATCATTTATTATTGGAAATAATAAATTAACTAAATAAATAAATATTATACTTTTTTTTATATCTAAAATAAATGACTTCTGTAAAAGAATATATACAAGCTAAAAAAGCTTCATTAATATTATATTCAAAAAAAGATGAAGAATATAATTATTTATTATATAAATTCCCAAATGAAAAATATTATGATATATTTAATCAAGAAATAACTCTTTTAGACAATGGTTCAATTTATTCAATAGCAAGATTCATGGCAAATAATTTTCCCTATTTTTTCACAAAAAATTTTTTTGACAATTTCCCAAAAATAGAAATATCAAATATTGAAAAAATAAAAGATTATCATTTATGGGAAAATGAAACATATATTTTTTGGTTAAATTCTTTAAGTAATAATATAATTCAATATGATGAAATTGAAGACGAGAAAATTTACTTTTACGAAATTCCATATATAAAATTAGAAGAATTAAATAATTTATCAAAGAAAATAAAATATACATTTATATATTTAACAAAAGACAATTATAATAATAACGACTTTTTAATATCAAATCAATTAGAAAAAATATTAGAAAAAATAAAAATAAATGAAATAGAAAATTACATAAAATTATCATTAGAAAAGAAATTAAAAGAAGAATATGAAAATTATATAATTTTAGGTTTAAAAACACCAGGAAAAGATCAAGAAGGATTTTTTCATTATCCTGCTTTATTTCAAAGTTTATATAGAAAAAATAATGAAAATTGGATTTATATAAATGTTTCAACAGATGGAATTCCTGATGAAAAATTAATAGAAAAAACAAAAGGAATATTAATTCCAGGAAGTAATTTAAGTGTAAATGATGATTATGATTTCTTAAGACAATCAGAAATTTTTTTAAAAAAATTAATTGATGATATATTATTTAATAATAAATATCCTAATTTAAAAATATTAGGAATTTGCTTTGGAATGCAAATTATATGTAAATGCTTAGGAGGGAGTGTTATTAAAAGTGGAAGAAGAGGAAATCCAGATGATATTATATTTGATGATGATTTTTATAATTTTAATTTTGTTAAAAACTCAAAAATTGAAAAAAAACAAAAATTAAGAATATCACAAGCTCACGGTGAAGCAGTTAATAAATTACCAGATGAAAAATATAAATGTAAAATTTATGGAAAATCAAATTCATGTGATTGTGAAGTTATTGTTGATGAAAAAGAAAAAATATTCATGTTTCAAGGTCATCCTGAATACATTCCTCAATTTAATATGAATAGAGCTGCTCCTTTCTTTAGTCAAGGAAAAACTGATGATGATATTGAAAAGTTTATTAATAACTTTTTAAAAGATGATTTTTGTCAAAATGTTGATTTTGTTGATTTGAGAAAATTATGTATTTCATTTTTAAAAAATTAATATTTTTATTATATAATATTTTAACATTTAAAAAGAATATTAATATGAAAAAATGAAAACTTTAATAATATATTATTAATCTTAATGAATAATGTTTTTAATAATAATTAAAAAAAAGAAAAGTAAATTAGTTTAATATGAAATAATCAAATATTAATAATAGAATATATTAATTTATATTTATACAAATAAAAAAAATCCTTTATATTTCTTTAAAAAATTAAATTAATTCAACATCTTGAATAAAAGAATAAATTTCTTCAAATTTCATTTTTAAAATATAATCAAATTCTTTTTCATAATCATCAACAAAATTAAACATTTCATTTTCATTATTAAACCACTTAATTTTTTTCCCATTTTTCCAAACTCCAAATTTTTCTTTATTTTTTTCCATAAATTTACCAACTCCATTTTGTTTACCATTAATCCAAAAACCAACAAAGATTTTTTTAGGATTTTCCCAAGAATAAATCCCAAATCCATTTTTTTTATCATTTTTATAAAAACCAAAAAATTTTTTTCCTTCATTCCATTTAAAAACTCCTAAGCCATTAATCATATTTTTTTTCCAATTTCCAAAATACATTCTTCCATCTGAAAAATAATAAGTTCCAATTCCGTGAATAAAGTTATTTTCCCATTCTCCTTTATAAAAGCTTTTATCATTCCAAAAATATTCTCCTATTCCATTTTTTTTCCCATTTTTATACTCTCCAAAATAAAAAGAATAATCATTCCACTTTTCAATTCCAAAACCATTTTGTAATTCATTTTCCCATTCTCCATAATATAAAGCACCGTTTTTATTAAAATAAATTCCTTTTCCTTGTAATTTATCATTTTTAAACTCTCCTATATATTTATCTCCTTCATTATGGTAAAAACAGCCGAAGCCGTTTGATTTGTTTTTCTTATAATTTCCTATGTATTTTGTACCGTTTTTCCATTTTTCTATTCCAAAACCACTTTTTAAGTTTTCTTCATCTCTTTCACCGAAGTAATAAGATTTTTGAGTTAGGGAAGAGGAAAAATTTTTTGTCGGAGTTTTTGAAGGGGTTTTTAATAAATAATTGTTATAAGGGTTTATGTTGTTATCATAGTTTAAATTATTATTGTTATTATTGCTTAAATTATTGTTGTATATATTATTGTTGTTATAGTTGTTATTGTTGTGTAAAGTGTTGTTGTCGTTGTTTGTGTTATTGTTATTTGGATTATTGTTAAAATTATATTTTGATAATATATTTGATTTAAATAATATTGAATTTGTTAATGAGTTTAATTCGTTATTATAATTTTCTATATTTGAATTTTTGGATTTCATTATATTATTATTAGTTTTTCTTTCCGGTGATTCATATTCTATTATTTCTAAATTTGTTGATAATTCTTTTTTATGATTTGGATATGGATATTTTATGAAATTTCTCATTTTTGAATTATTTATTTTGAAATTTTCTGGTTTTTTCATTATTATATTATTATCATTTTCTATTTTTTCTTTTATTATTTGCTCATCTGAATTTAATAAATATTGAGAGACTTTTTCTTTTTTTTCTAAATCTTCCTTAATTGTATTACTTTCAGTATTTTGATCTTGATTTTTACAAGAGCACAAATTAATATCATTTCCCATTAAAGTAAAAAAAAAACAATTAAAAAAAAAATAAAAAATAAAAAAATAACAAAAATTAAATTACTTAACAATCTTTTTCAAAAGCAAATAAATTCTTTCATCAACATTAATATCATTAAAAGCAGAAGGTTGTCCTTTAATACTAAAAAGTAATCCTCCAAAAGAAACAGAAATAGTAACATTTCCATCATTTTCTTCAGTAAATTTAAAGATTTTTCCATACATAACATAATCATATTTATCCATTAAAGTATCTTTTTTAATATAATTATCATAATTAAAAGTTGTTGGTGAAGGAGTTCCATCTGTGTTTAAACTTTTTGCTAAAAGAATAGAATAAACTGCTTTTTGCATTGGATATATTTCAGAGTTTACATCAAGAATTATTTCACAATTTGAATCTTCGGTTTTTCCTTCTATTCTTTGTACTTTTTCAAATACTTTTATATCTTTATCTATTGATTCTACTTCGAGTAAATCTTCAAAGAGAATGTTTGATTGGGACATTTATTTAAAATATTTAATTTCTTTTTTAGATTTTATTATTTTTTTTTTTTTAAATTTACTTTTTTTTTAATTTAAAAATAGTATTATTTTATATTTATTTTTTCAAGAATTACTAGTATTAAAAATATTATAATAATAAATATTTAAATATTAGTTAATTACTCAATTAATTTTTTTTAAGAAAGTTATATAATTTACTTTGAATATAATCAATATATGTTTCAACTGATAATTTATTCTTTTCTGTAATATTAATATAACAATTATTTCTAAAGAAATTACTGAAAAATATTTTAATTGTATAATAATTATATTGATTTAAGGAATTATATTTTTTTTCCAAAACTGAAAAAATTTCAGAATCATTTTCTTTTTTTTTCTTAAAAATATTATTACTAAAAACCTGAGAATTAAAAAAAATTTGACTGAAAGACTCTTTTGTGTTTTTATTATCTACACTTTCAAAAGTAAAATTATCACTATTAAACTCACTATCTTCATTTCCAATAAATAAATTAATAACAGGGTAAATTTCTAAAGAATTATTTTTAATGAAATTTAAATCTCTTGTTAAATTATAATTCAAATGATTAAAGTCTAATTGATTTAAATAAAAATTATTTGTTATTTCTATTTCTTTAATATTAAGTAAACCTTGATTTGCAGAATCAAAAATTTTATCTTCATTATCATTAATTAAAAAATTTAACCAATGTTTAAATTTAAAAAATTGAGAAAAAAATAAAGGATTTCTATAAAGAAAAATAATAATAGCATTATCAAAAAATTTAATATGAAAAATTCCTATTATTAAAGGAAGAAAAGTTATTTCTTTTTTTTCAATTATATTCATTAAATAAGAATTATAACTATCAATAAATTTTTTTATATTTGACATTTTTATTTCTTCTTCTTCATAAGCTTCAAAAGATAATAAAGAATTATAAGTAAAAAAATTATCTTTTTCTAATTCATTGTTTTTTTCTTTTAAATCATTTTCTTTTCTTTTTATTATATTTGAAAATATTTTTTTATTTAAAGTAGGATTTAAACTTTTTAAAATATCTTTTATTGAAATTTGATAAAAAGGAAAAAGTTGAAATAATTGTGCTGGAAAAAGCGATTTCACATAAAATATATTTTCTTTATCTTCTATAAAAGAATTTTCATCTACATTATTATTTAATTTAAATTGTATTTTATAGTCTTTTTCTTCAAGAGATTGAAATAAAAATTCTGAATTATAAATTAAATGATTTGAAAGATCTTTTATTATATTATTTGATAATTGATTAATTTTATTTATTTCATTTAATAATTCTTTATTATTAATAACATTATTATCATCATTTATTTTTTTAATTAAAAAACTATTTTCTATTAAATTTTCATTTTCTTGATAAAGCCTTTGATTTTCTAAGAAGAAAAGAAAAATTAATTTATAAATAATAAAATAATTTTCTTCTTTATTTAAATCAATACTTTCATTTTTAGTATTTATACTTTGATTATTTTTATTATTAGAAATTAATAAAGATTCATTAAGTGATTTATTTTTAGTTTCCTGAACATTTGATTTAAAAAATAAAAAAGATTCATCATTATAATCATCATTAGTAATACTTAACTCTTGAAAAATTTTCATTTCATTTTTAGAATAATTAAGATCTAATCCTTGTAAAATTTTCTGTTTTTCTCTTTTTCCAAAGTTAAAGTTTAATTTTTTCAAACAAAAAATTTTTTTAATGTGATTCGATATTTTAGTTCTATGATGTATTTTTTCAATATATAAATAAACAGCTCCCATAAAAAAAACATAAATTCCAATACATAAACCTCCTATAATTAAAGATAAAGTAGATAATTGCTCTAAAGAATAATATAATAATAAGGGAATATTAATTACAAAATCAATTATTGTTTTAAAAGTAAAAAAATCTTTATGAAAGGAAATTTTTTCCACTGAAGCATTATAAATCTTTTGAATTAAAATATTATTTGAATAAAAATTATTTTCCATTAATTTTTTCTTATAATAAGTAGTAAATATCATAACCAAAATAATTAATAATAAACAAAAAAATTGAATAAATTGAAGTACAACAACATATAAATGAATTCTAATAATAAATTTATTACCTGAATTAATGTTTTGTATAATATCATTTAAAGTAACTGTTTTAAAATTAGTTATCATCAAACCAAAAATAACAAGAGCAATTAAATCAACAATTGTAAGAACAATTATTGAAGAAATATGAAAAGAATTATAGAAAATATCATTAAATTTTTCTTCTTTACATATTTGATAAACTTCTTTAATATCATCCGATTGAATTAAATATATTTTTTTCATTTTTCTAATTAAGAAAATATTATGCATAATATCTAATAAAATACTATCTATAATAACATAAACCATTAACATTAAACAAAAATAAGGTCCCCATCTTAAAAATTTTAATAAATTATATTCATTACCTAAATAAGAAATATCTTCTCTATTTATATTTTCATTTCTCATTATTTTTGGGAAAATATCAAAAATTAAAAACACTAAATAAAATAAAACAAAAAGAATACTTAATCCAGAAGTTATTATATAATCAATCCAATATACAAAAAATTTCGATTTTTTATTAAGTATTAAGTGATTTATTATATTAGAAAAATAATATATTGAAAAAAAAGTATACAATAATATTATTATTAACAGAATCCAAAATGATATATAATCTACGCTATTATCATTTGTTTCTATTGTTTTAGTTCCTAAATTCCTTATTAAATTTATATATTCACTTTTTTCATCCATATATTTTTTTATAAAGAATTATATATTTTTTTATAACATTTTTAAAATATTTTTTTTATTATAAGATTAAAGGTTTTATTAATTTTTTAAATATTACTTTTTTTTAAAAAACTAAATATTTAAATAATAGTTTAATTTAATTTTATTCTTTTAAATTCCATCCATTTAAATCATTTTCATAATTAAAATCATATTCAAGTTTATTATTAAAGTTATTTATAATTTCATTAAATTTTATTTCTTCATTAATATCAAATTGTTCAATTTCTTTATTATAAAAGTTTTCAGGAATAAGAAAAACAGAAATTTTTTTATCTTTTCCTCCACTTATAATAATATTACTTTCTTCATCAAATAAAATTTTTTTAATTGATAAATTAATATATTTAAAACAATAAATACTTTTTTTTTTAATTAAATCCCAAATAAAAATTCTTCCTTTATTATCACATGAATAAATTAAATTTCTTGTATTATCAATTTGAATATAATTTATTTTATCTTTTTCTTTAAAGGAAATAATCTCTTCTCTTTTATTTTCATAATTAATAATTGATATTTTACCATTTGAATCACAAATAAAAATAAATTTTTTATCTTTTGAAAATTGTAAATTTAAAATTTTTTCTCCTGAAGTTGTTTTAAAAAAAAAAATTTGATTATAATTTTTATCATCATAAATTTCAATAAAGCCTTTTTCATTAGTTAAAATAAAATTACTTTTTTCACTTTCAAAAGTTAAAGAAGTATAATTAAATATATTTTCTTTTATTATAATTGGATTTATTATTTCTTCATTTAAATCAATATAAAAAAATTGGTTTAAAGAAATAGAAAATAATTTTTTTAAATTTGAATTATAATAAAAATCATTTATACTTTTATTAAAAAAATTAAAATTTTTTATTTCTGTAATTTTAGAACAATTATCTTCTAGTTTAAATATTATAATATTTCCATTATAAAATCCTAAAAATAAAAAATTTGAAAAATTATCAAAAAAAATTTTTTTCGGTCTAAAAAAAAATTCTTTTGAAAAAAGAAGATTAAAATCAACTCTATTTGAATTTTTATTTATTTTATAACAATAAATATTTCCTAATAATTTATTTCCTTCTATTTTTTTTTCCCAAGTGAATAAAAATTTTTGATTATTTAATTTTAAATTTTTATTTTGAGAAGTTATAATAATAATAATTTGATTCTTTTTATCATAAATAAAATCTTTAATTTCAAAAGTTAATTTTTCTATTTTTCCAATTTCTAAAATTTCATTAAATTTTAGTTCAGGAAAATTTTTATTAATATCTAAAAATAAATTTAACTCTTCAGAGAATAAAATATCTTTTCTTTCAATACAATCATTTAAAAAATTTTCAAATTCATTTTTTATTTTTTTTATTAAGTCACTATTTATTATTTTAAAAAGATTCTTTTTTGGATAATAAGGAACTAAAGAAAATTTTATTATAAGAGATTTATATAAATTCTCAAAGTCTTCATAATTTTTTTCAATATTCCAAAAAGTGTTATTTATATTATTTGTTATTCTTATGTTAAATAATATTTCTCTTTTTTTTAAAATATATATTTCTTTAAAATCTGTTATTATTATTGAAAGTAAATTTTTTTTCTTAATTACATTTAAAGAACCTTCATTCATTATTTTATTATTTATCATTATTATTAATTCTAAATATTAATAATTATTTAAATTGATTATAAATAATATTAAAATTAATTAAAATATAAAAATGAATAATATGAAAAATATGGTTAATGAATTTATAAAAGAAACTAATAATAGTCATATTCAAGTTTTACAATTTGATAATGGAATATCTAATTTTACAAATGTAAATAATAATAAAAAAAATAATACAAATAATTCAAATAAACAAAATTATAAACATATAAATCATTTATATCATGATAATAAAATGGGAGATAATAATTTAAAAAACGAAAATAATTTTGTGGTAAGAAATTCTAATAATAATAATATTAATAACCTTAATAATAATAATAATAACATTAAAAAGAAAAATTCATTAAACAATAATAATAATAATAATATAAACAACCAAAAAAAAAATATAAACGAAGAAACAGTAAAATTAAATAAGAATATAAAAAATAAAAATTTAGAAAACGCAGTTAAAAAAAAAATAGAAAATACTTCAGAAGATATATATGAAGAATTAAATAATAATAAAAATAAAATAAGAGAAAAAAATAATCCTCAAAAAAAAAAGACAGAAGAAAAAATAATGAACACAATAAAATTAATATCAAATAATAGAGTAAAATATAGAAGAACAAATGAAATGATGAGAGAATTAGGAAAAATAGTAAATAATCCAATAACAAATTTTGTAGAACAAGAAAATGAACCTTCAAATAAATTAAGTGAATATATTTCTAATAAAATGATAAATAAAGATAAAATTGAAACAAAAGTTTCTCCTGAAGATGAATATTATTATAAATTAAAAGAAAGAATAAAAAATGAAATTAAACAAAAAGGTTCTTTTAACTTTAATCTTCTTAGTGAAAAAGATAGAAAATTATTAGCTCAGAAAAAATTATATAATAAAATAGGTAAAAATGTTTATAATGAAAATATTAATAATAATAATAATAATAATAAGGTTAATAATAATAAAATAAATAAAGAAAAAATAAATAAAGAATTAAATAGAGAAATGAAAAAAGAAAATTTCTTTGATGATAATAATGAAGAATATAATTATAATAATGATATTGATAAAATATTAAATGAAGAAGATGAAGATATTAAAGAAATTGAAAAAGGATTAAATGATAATAATAATAATAATAATAATTATGAAAAACCTTCTGCTAAACAAATATTAGAAAATGTTCTTAATAAAATTGAATTTAAAAATCAACAATTAATATATCAAAATCCTCAATTTAAGAAAATTAAAAAATAAATAAATTTTAAAATTTTATTTTTTAAACTTTTACATTTTAAACTTTATGTTTTAAAAGAAAAATAATATTATAAAACCTTTTCTTCTTTTAATAGAATTAAAACAAATCAAAGATTAAAACAATATAATATTCAAAAGAATAAAAAAAAAATTTTTTAATCTTTTTATTTATGAATGAATTTAGCAATTATCATTTTTAATTTATTACTATTTTTTTGATTTTCTGGAGAATTATCAATTGATAATAATTTAGAATAAAGTGCAAAAGAATATTCAATGTATTGTTTTCCTTCAATTACATTTCCACTTTTAATATAACAATATCCAATATTATAAAATAAAGCAGCTCTTTTATTTTCAAAAATATAATTAATTTTTCTATGAGTATCAAAAAAATTTAAAGCTTCTTTATAAAATTTTAAAGCTTTAGTATAATTGTTTTGACTAACATTATAATCACCATAAAGTTTAAACATTAAAAAATTATAAAAATTATCATTTGAAATAACTTTTATATATTTATTAAAATATTCTCCTAATTTTTCATGTGTTGTTTTATAATCTTTTGTGCTGAAAAAAAAATAAGAAAAACAAAAATAAGATTGAATAAAAATATTTTGAATTAATTCAATAGAAAAAATACATTTTAAATCTTTATTTTTTAATAATTTAGTAAGAAAATTAATAATCAAAAAAGAATAAGCTTTAATTTTAAATAAATATTCATTTTGTTTTTCTTTATTTGGATCATTAATATAAGAATTAGAAAAATTAGAAATAATATTAAATAAACAAGTAATAGCTAAAATTATTTCATTTTCATTATTTAAATTATTATCTTCTATTAATTTTTCATATTGTTTTGAAAGTCCTTGAAATTTCATCATATGTGGATTTGAATTATTAATAATAAAATAATTGATTAAATTAGAATTTATATAATTTGAATATGATAAATTTTGAGAATTATTTTTTTGAATTTCTTTAAAGAAATTATTATATCCTGTTAATATATCATTTTTTTTATTTTTATATAAACAACTTATACAATTATCTTCGATATTATTTTTTATTCCAAAGACTGAATGTTTTAAACAAAGAAGATAAAATAAGTATTTTTCTTTAAAATAAATATTTGATATACTATTCTTTGTTGAATCAACTACTATAAAATTTGCTGAATTTCTTTCAGGAAGATAAATATTTAAATTTTTATTTATTTTCTTTAATATTTTTTTTAAATTTATATTATCTTGTTTTAATGAATAATAAAAAGCTAAATGACTTAAAATTGATAAATAAATTTCACAAGAATTTTTTAATTCATAATTTCCTTCAATTGAAATAATTTTTAATTGTTGATAAATATCATTTAAATCATTTATTTTTTTATTTAAATCAACAGAATAATTATTATTTGTAATTTCATTTTTAAACTTTAATTTTATTCTTTCAAATTTATTTTCAATTTGATTATCTAAATCAGAATAAATATTATTTATTTCATTTATATTATTTAAATTTCCTTCTTCAATTAAAACTTTCCATAATAAAAATTGAACTTTTATTTTAAAATAATCTTTAATTATTGTATCATTAATTTCATTTTCTTCTATTTCATAAACTAATATATTACATTTTTCTTTTGTATTTTTTATATTTCCACATAAAAAATTTATTAAAGCTTTATAATAAAAAAATAATATATAATCATTTTTTGATTTATTTAATTCTGCTAATTTATGAAAAGAAGTATAAATTGTTTTTAATTGATTTATATTTCTTTTATGATATGTATCTTCAAATTCTAATATATTAAAAATTAAATATAAATCATCAATGGAATTGTTTTGAGAATATGAAATTTGATTATAAAAATCTTCTATTTTTTTTGAGTCATATTCACATAAAAAATATAAAAAAACACTATCATTTGTTTTATTCGTTTTTTTTTGATTGTTTATTATTGTAATTAATTCATTGTAAGATAATTTATTTGAATTATTTTTAAATATATATGCTTTAGAATAAAATATTACATTTTCATTTCCTATTTTTTTTATAATTTCATTATTCAATGAAGAAAGAGTACTCATTTTATTTATTTATTAATATCTTTTTAATAAAAGAAAAAATAATATAAGAATATAACTTTTAAAAAAATAAAAAAAATATTTAAAAAAAAAAATGAATTACTTTTCTGAAAATGAAAAATCTTCATCATCATCATCATCTACAGAGAAAAAAAACTTAATAGAAAAAATAAATTATTATTTAGAATTGATAAAAGATAAAACAATAATATA
>JAEEGK010014191.1_pt1 | contig 17831 bp, 10 predicted proteins | sample 8958771 | NCBI WGS metagenome assembly JAEEGK01 (sample SAMN16246547, study PRJNA631951) | gut metagenome | biome: gut microbiome; feature: rumen; material: SC-attached | host: Bos | place: Iran: Karaj | collected 2018-10
GGATCGCCCAGCCACACGGCGAGCGTCCAGCGGTCATTCCAGCCCACGGTCCAGGCGTCGCGCAGGCCGTAGGACGTGCCTGTCTTGAAGGCAAAACGTCCCTTGACGGGATCGACGGAGCGCAGCAGCGTCGGCAGACGCGACGGATCGGCGAGGATGTTCGTCGTGATCCAGGCGCTCTCGGGCGAGAAAACGCTGTGCTCGACGACGGGATCGCTCTCGGCGAACCGCGGCCGCACAAGCTCGCCTTCACGAGCCAGCGCCGTCGCGGCTGTCGCCAGCTGCAGGGGCGACACTTCGCAGCCGCCCAGCACGAGCGAATCGCCGTAGTGCGCGGCCGTCTGCATCAGAGAACTGAACCCGAGCAGACGCAGCTTTTGCAGCAGGCGCTCGCCGCCCTCGCGGCGCAGGATGCGCACGGCAGGCACGTTGAGCGAATCGACAAGGGCCACAGCCGCGCTCACCGGTCCGCGGTAGATGCGGTCGAAGTTGCGCGGCGCACGGCCCGACAGCGTCAGCGGCGTGTCGGCCATCAGCGACGCGGGCGAGAGCGTACCGTCCTCAAACGCCAGCGCGTAGGCGAACGGTTTCAGCGCCGAACCGGGTGAACGCAATGCCGAAGCGCAGTCCACCCATTCCGCCGGCGCGCCCTTCTGTCCGCGCCGGGCGTTGGGCACGTAGGCGCGCACGGCGCCTGTTTTGTTTTCGATGAGCACGCCGCTGGCCGTGACGGACGTGTCGAACTCGGCCAGCGCGTCAAGCAGCGCGGCGCGCAGAGTCTTCTGCATGGCGCGGTCGAGCGTCGAGGTGATGTCGCGCTCGGGCGACAGCGAAGCCGCTTTGGCGCAGAACACCCATTCGTCGGCCGGCAGCGCCCGCCGGGCCGTCGGCAGCGGTTCGGCACGCGCCAGCCGTGCCTGTTCGGCCGTGATGCGGCCGCGCTTTTCCAGGAGCGAGATGGCCCAGTTGCGCCGGGCCAAAGCTGCCTTCGGATGCAGATCGGGACGGTATGCTGTGGGGCCTTTGACCATCACCGCCAGCAGGGCCGCCTGCGCGATCGTCAGGTCGCGGCACGAGCGGCCGAACCAGGCCAGCGCTGCGGCTTCGACGCCCCTCAGGTTGCTTCCCAGCGGGATGATGTTGAGATACGTGGCGAGCAGCTCTTCCTTGCTGTGCCGCTTTTCGAGCGAGCGCGCCTGGGCGAACTCGCGCAGCTTGGTGCGCACGTTGCGCTCGGCCGGCCAGCAGATGCGGATGATCTGGCTGGTGATCGTCGAAGCGCCCGTGCGCCCTTTTTTGAGAAAGACGTTGCCCAGCGCGGCGCGCGCGAGGCTGAACCAGTCGACGCCGCCGTGCGACCAGAAGCGTCGGTCTTCGACCTCGACGACGGCGAGCGGCATCCAGCGCCCCATCTCAGAAAGAAGGACGGGGAGACAGAACTCCCCGTCCTCAGACAGAGTCACGCTGAGCAACGCGCCTTTCCGGTCGCGGACGGCCGTTGAGCGGGGCCAGGCGGAGAGGCGGCTCTCGACGGGCGCGAGTCCTCCCATGCTCTCCCAGCTGCGGAAAAGCAGGACGAACGCACACAGAGCGCCGAGAAGCAGACCTCCCAGCCAGAGCGTGAACTTGCGGTATTTCATGCGTGAAGCGGATTACTGCACCGTGACCGTTGCGCTTCTGCCGAGGTAGCCGATGCCCTTGTTGCCAAGCGCTTCGACGGCGACCGGCGGCAGCGTGAACGTGCCGCGGTAGGTGGCACGGCAGGGAAGCGTCCACTCGAAGGCCTTGCCGCGTCCGGAGACGTTGAGCAGCAGGCGGTCGAAGCGGAGGTCGCTCCTGGCCGAGAAACCGGAGTTCTCGCCGGCCTCACCCGCCGACACGGCCTCAAAGCCGGCCGGCAGCAGCACGGAGACGCGCAGGTCGGAAGGACGGTTGAGGCCGGTGATCTTGACCTTCATCTGCACTTCCTGGCCGAACGCGATCGCATTCAGGTCAACGGGTTCCTTGGTCTTGGCGTCAAGCACGGTGCGCTCCACGCGCAGACCGCGGCTGTAGCTCTTCGGCTCCGTCGCGGGCACGCCTGAAGCCGTCCACGAGTACCACAGCGAGCCGGCGCCGCTGGCGCTGATGCGGAACTTGCCGCCGCGGTCACCCTTCCAGACGACGGGCTTGCCGTCGAACGACGCCAGTTCAGCGCCGTCGGGGCCAAGCAGCTTGGCCGTGACCGGGCCGGGCACGACGTGCTGCGAGAACACGCCCAGAGCCATGATCATGCTGGCTGCGTCGCGGGCGCTGCGGCGTCCGCCGCCCTTGCCCAGTTCGGCAGCGATGCGGGCGGCCAGGTCGCGAGCGGGCGATCCGCCGGGCTCGATCGCGTCGAGCGCGAGCATACGGAATCCGGCTTCGGGCAGGACGAGCGCCGCGGTGGCGGCGTTGCTCTCAGCGCCCACGAGCGCCTGAGCCTTTTCGGCCTCGCCGGCCAGCGCATAGCTTGCAGCCAGCAGGGCGCGTCCGGAACCGTTCAGGTCGCCGCTGCGCTCTTCAAGCCAGTTCATCCAGCCCAGAGGCGCGTCGCCGCCGAGGGCGAGCACGTAGCAGCCGTAGGCGCGGGCGTTCATCGCCTCGTTCAGTTCGGCCTTCTCCTCGGGCAGATTCTCGGCCATGTAGCGTCTCAGCCACTGGAGTCCTGTGCTCAGACCGTTGGGATCGAGCACGCCGGTCTCCTTCACGGCGGTGAGGAAGTGCAGTGCGGCCACGGAGCCCCAGGCGTCCGTGCTGTCGCCGCGCCACTTGCTCCACGAGCCGTCGTAGAGCTGATAGCCGGCCAGCTGCGCGAGCACGGTGTTCAGAGCCACGCGGTTCTCGACCGGGTTGGTCAGGTCCTGATCCTCGTCGCTGAGCAGGCTGGGCAGGCAGAGCGTGATCCAGCCGCGGGAGACGGCGCGGTCAAGGCCCCAGCCCCACGCGTCGACGGTCTCCAGCAGCGGGACGGCGTCGACGGCCGGCGCGCCGGAGATGGTGACGGACAGGTTGCCGGTGCCGGGGAACCAGGCGTCGGGCAGCTCAAAGTCGGTGACGCCTTCGCCGCCGGTGCCGCCGCCGACCAGAGACGTCAGCGGCCAGCCGGGACGGATGGCGAGGCCCGTTTCGGATGCGTAGTCGCGGCCGTTCTGCGATACGGACGCCTTCAGCGTGCCGTGATTGCCTCTGTTCCCGGCCGTGAGCGTCGGCAGCATACCGGTGAGGGCAAAGCGTTTGCCGGCTTCCAGCTGGGCCTTCTCGGTCCAGTCGCCGCCGCGCTGTTCAAGAGCTTCGGAGGCTGCGACAGTGACGCTGGCACTGCCGGCCTGTTCGGCCGTCACGTTGAGCGCGGCCTGGAGCGTGTCGCCGGGGGCGGCGAAGCGGGGCAGCGTCAGGTCGATGACGACCGGGCGGGCGATCTTCGATTCGGCCGTGGCGCGGCCCATGGAAGCGCCGTCAAGGGCGATCGCTTCGATGCGCAGCGAACCGGCGAACTCGGGGATCGTCGCGGTGATCTCGGCGACGCCGTCCTTCAGTTCGACGGCGGGCAGCCAGATCGCCAGAGGCACGTAATCGGAAGCGCGCACGGGTGACATCATGTCGCCGTTGGCCATCAGCTTCATGCGGCTCATCTCGGCGTCGTCGCCGCCGGCGGGGTGGAGCAGAGCCGTGCCGCGGGCCTCGATGGGCAGGAGCGAGTCGTAGATGTCGCACATGCGACCGTCCATGCCGCGGCGGCGCGTGAAGTACGTCCACGGATCGGAGTTGTCGCTGCCGCTCATCAGCAGGATGCCGCGGTCGACGAGCGCGATGGAGACCGAGCCGCTGGCCGGATTGCCCTTCGCGTCGTTGACGCGCACGCGCGCGGAGAACGTGCCGGGCTCGGCCTTGGCGGGCGCTTCGACGTTGACGTTCAGCTTACGTTCGCTCAGATCGAGCTTGATCGGCAGAGCGCCGAGGGCGCGGTAGGGCGGCTTGGTGTCGGCGCCTTCGCCGCGGACGACCTGGACCGTGACCCAGCCGTTGGGCAGCATCTCGCCGCTCACGGGGATCTCGACCGTCGTCTCGGTGCCGGTCATGTCGAACGACTTCATCAGGATCGGGCGGTCGCTGCCTGCGGCGACGACCACACGGCCGGCGAACGGCGACTTGATCGTGACGCGGGCGGTATCGCCGTCAGGATAGGCTTCCTTGTCAGCCTTCATTTCGACGCGGTCGGGCATGGCGGCGTCCATCGAAGACGAACCCTGCCAGTTCTCCCAGACCCAGACGCGCATCGAGGCGCGGCCGTCGTCATGGCTGAACGTGATGCGGTAATTGCCTTCGCTCTCGGGGCGGAAAACGAACTTGCCGCGGCCGTTAGCGATATTCACGGTGGACTCGACCGGCTCGGAGAACTCCTCCTGCCAGGTCATGCGGCTGCCGCTGTCGTCGGAGACCATCACATAGCGGCTGACCACCTTGCTGACTTCGACCTTCACGCCGTTCAGCGTCAGAGGCTTGTCGTGCGGATCAACGGCGACGAGGCCGATCTCGCTGTCGGCGTTGGGGCGGACGTCGCCCTTGGGGGCCATCACGCCGATGAGCGCTTTGGTGGGATAGATGGGCAGCGAGACGGTGCTTCCCGTCCAGCGGCCGCTGGCTTCCATGACGCCGAGGCGGAAGTAGGCGCGGATGATCGAGGGCGCGCGCAGATCTTCGTCGGGCGTCCAGGTGACGGAGGCCTTGCCTTCGTCGTCGAGCACGCCGGAGTCGATCTCGCCGGAGGTGCGGCCGGCGTCCTTGGCCATTTCAGAGCCGAAGACGAAGCCGGGGAAACGCTTGGAGACGTAGTTCTCGGGAACCGTGTTGTAGCTCAGCTCCCAGTTCAGGCCCGCGCCGGAGCCGCCGAACAGGTAGCGCGCGGAGATGTCGAACGTGCCTTCCTGGCCGGGGAACATCGCCTCGGGGGCCTTGAGCGCGGTCTCGATCTGAGGCGGACGGAACTCCTCGATCTGCACCGTCCGCTCGGCGACGACGGTGGTCGTGCCGGGAACGAGCAGCGTCAGCGAGTACGAGCCGCTTTCGACCGTCGCGGGGATGGGCGCGGTGATCGCGCCGGTGCCGGCCTTATCAAGCGTGACCGTGCCGCTGGCCAGTTCGATGCCGCGGCCGGTAAGTTTCCATGCCAGCGGGAACTCGCCGGGCAGTTCAAGCGACGTGCTGCGTACGATGGCCTGGGCTTCCAGCGTCTCGCCGGGCTGCCAGAGCGCGCGCGACATGATCCACATGCCGTCGTAGGCGTCCTTCCACGGCGCGCCGGAGATGTCCACGTCGCGGCCGGAAAGCTGGTTCGTGCCGAGCTTGACGAACGTGATCATGCCGTCCTTCTCGGCGGTGACGAGCGAAGGCTGAAGGTTTTCGTCCCAGCCCTCGTCAACGGTGAACGAGGCCACGCCCTCGGCGTCGGTGGCGCCTTCGAGCAGCAGCTGATTGCTGGACGAGTACACCTTGACCGTCGCACCTTCGAGCGGCTTGGTGCTGGCGATCGACTGCGCCCACACCTGCAGGCCGCGCTTGTAGACGCGGGCGGAGAGCGCCGTGTCGGTGACGGCCAGCAGCATCCGCGCGCTGTCCCACGTGTCCGGATCGGCGTTCTTGGCCTCGATCATGTACACGCCTTCGCCCTCGCAGCCGACGGCCGAGAGATCGACGGCGCGGCGCGTGATCTGGTTGACCATGCCGCCGACGCGGAACTTCTTGGTGCCGAGCGGCTTCGCCCAGCGCTTGAAGTTATCGTCCCAGTCGTCGCTGTCGAGCGCGGCCACGGCGACGTTGTTGTTGTACAGCTTCCACGCCGAGAGCTCAAGCGTCTCGACGTTGGCCGTCTCCAGCGCGATGCGCGGAGCTTCGGCGGGCGTGAGGAACATGCCGGCCGCGGGGAAGCGCACTGCCGAGGACATGTCGGGGAAGATGTAAGCCTTGACGAAGTCTTCCTTCATCGGCTCGCCGCCGTCGCCCTTCAGACCCTTGCGGATCGTCACGGAGACGCGGCTTCTCGGCTCGAAGTCGCCGACGATGTTGAAGCCGTCATACGCAGACTCCAGACGGAAGGGAACGGCGGGCGAAAGCTCGATGTACCCCTTCGCCTTGGCCAGATCGACCTGATTGTTCAGCTCGATGTGGATGCTGCCCTTGCCGCTGTCGCCCATGGAGGCGTTCGAGGAGGTGACGAGCGTCTCGGTGACGATGTTGAGCGTCGCTTCGAGATTGCTCTCCTGAGGACGTTCGCCCTTGTCGGGCATCAGCCCGGCGGAGACGACCGTCTTGACCTTCTTGCCATACACAGGCTGCGTATCGACGATGATCTCCTTCGAGGGGGCGGAACCGCGGATCGTGTAGCCCACGGTGCTGCCGTACTCGTTCGAGATCGTCAGGAAGCCGCGCAGGCGAGTGGGCGAGACGGGCGCGCTGAAATCAAGGCGCAGCGTCACGTTGCGCTCCTGAGAAACGCCCAGGATCGTGACGCGGTCGAAACTCAGCGGCGGCGTCTTGAACTCGAAGCTCTGCGCTCCGCCGACGAGCGTGCCGTCTGTGGCGCGCAGGCCGCCGGGGCCGAAATCGGCCACGTAGCGCATAGCCGACTGAAGGTCGGCCGTGGGCGTGAAGTAAAGCTTGTTGGGAGCCACCCATTTGGCCGTGCCGGGCACGGCGGGGCGGAACTTGAGCGGCACGTCGTTGCCCTTGAGGACCTTGTTCAGCTGGTTCGAGGCGACGACCGGGCTGCTGAAGACCACGGTGAACTGCGGACGCTTCTGGCTGGCGTTCAGCTCACCCTGCGGGGTGAAGCTGGTGACAGTCACGTCCTTCGCCCACGCGCCGGCGGCCAGAAGCACGCCGAGCAACAGGGCGGTGAAAAGTTTGCGCATGAAAGCACCTCCTGAAAAATGATGTGTGGAACTATGTCTAATACCTCTGCATCGGCCGGACCGGCACGACGTAGATGTGACCGTAGTTGCCGACCGGGATCTGGGACTGCTGACGCTGCATCGGATACTCGTACTGCAGCGCCGGCGTCGGCTCCGGCTCGGCGGTGAAGAAATACCACATGCTGCCGATCGCCGCTGCGGCGATGGCCACGGCCGCGGCCACGCGCCAGGGCGAGACCGGCGACTTGCCGCCGACGCGCCCCGTCTGGCCGTTGACCATGAAGCTGTACACCTTGTCGTTGTACTTGAACGACGAGATCCAGACCGGCAGCAGCAGATACTTGAACCTCAGATCGTCATAGGCTGTGCGCACGTTCACGCCGCTGACGTGGTCGGCGTGGTGTTCCCAGCGGATCTTGCTGGAGATCTGGCTTTCCAGATGGCGGTCGATCTCGGCACGGCCGCTCTCCCAGCCGTCGTTGAGCCCCACCGAGTAGCGCTCGGCGGCGAAGCCGGCCAGGTACTGCGGCTTGTAGGCGACATTGCCCTCGGTGTTGAACGGCTCGATCTCGCGCAGGATCGAAGCATCGTGCCGTGTCGTGGCGATCACGAGCTGGTCGTTGATGAACTCCTGATAGTCGCCGGAAGTCCAGTACCAGTCGGTGACGATGCGGATCTGCTCGCGTCCGTTGATGTATTCGCGGATGCGTCGGTCGATGCCGTAGCGGCCCGTGTAGCTGGAATACGTCTGGGTGTCGAACGTCCAGTAGGGCAGGTAGACGCCGTGGAACTTGTCCGGCTTGGCCTTCTCCTTGGCGAGACTGGGGCAGAACCACTTGCCCTTCAGCCACTCCCTGAAGTTTTCGCCGGCTTTCTGCTTGTCGATCTTGAACGGGCAGACGCCGCCGGGAGCCATCGTGTCGTCGTCATGCGTCTCCATCACCTGGTTGGAACCGCAGTAGGGACACTCACTGGCCGTCTCCAGCGCGTCGTAGATCGTCTCGGCGCCGCACGACTCGCAGATGACGCGCTTTTTGGCGACGCCCCAGTCGTGATTGGCGAGGTCCTCGGCGCGGTCAAAGTCGGTCTCGCGCGCGGCCGCGCCGCTTTCGATCTCGATCTCGTGCCCGCAGTAGGGGCATTTCAGGCCGCCCGTGGAGGGATCGAACTCCATGTCGCCTTCGCACATCGGACACTTCTTGTTCGTTTCCTCTTTGGTGTAGACCCGGACGGGCTCCTGTTCGTCTAAAGGTTCTTTGTATTCGTCCATGAAATCACGCTCCGATCTCTGCCGCCGGATCATCCGCGCGGCGGCGACTGAATCGCGCTAAACGCGGTCGTTGTCGTCGAAGCGGTCGCCGCACTCGGGGCAGAACTTGGGCGGATTGTGCGGATCCTTGGGCTCCCAGCCGCACTTGTCGCAGCGGTAGAGCGGGGCGCCCGAAGGTTTCTTCTCGCCGCACTCGTGGCAGAACTTGCCCTTGTTCACCGTGCCGCACTTGGGGCACTTCCAGCCCTCGGTCTCGGCCGGACGCGGCGCGCCGCACTCGGAGCAGAACTTGCCCGTGTTGCCGTCGTTGCCGCACTTGGGGCACTTCCAGCCCTTGGCGGCGGGAGCGGCCGGAGCATTCGCAGCGGCTTTGGCAGCTGCGGCGGCCTCGGCGGCGCGCTTGGCCGCGCCCTGATTGATCAGGTCGGTCGCGTTCATGCCGCCGGCCTGCTGTGCCATGTTCAGACCCGCGAAGGCGAACATCGGGCCCGTGGCCGTGTTCGAGGCGGCCGCGCGCATCGCGTCGGCCTGAGCCATGCCGATCTGCGCGCCCAGCATCTCGGGATTGCGGCCCATCGCCGCGCTCATCTGCATCTCCTTGATGCGCTTCTCGTCCTCTTCGCTGGCCTTGATCGTGTTGATCGCGAACGACACGACCTCGATGCCGCGCAGATGGCCCCACTGATCCGACAGCACGTCGTTCAGCGCCTTGGCGATCTCCATCGTGTGCGCCGGCAGCGCGCTGTAACGCACGCCCTGCTCGGACACGCGGGCGAACGCCGGCTGGAGCGCCGTCATCAGCTCGGCCTTGAGCTGGCTGTCGATCTTTTCGCGCGTGTACACGTCGGAAATGTTGCCGCAGACGTTGGAGAAGAACAGCATCGGGTTGGTGATGCGGTAGGAATACTCGCCGTTGCATCTGACTGCGATGTCCACGTCGAGGCCGATGTTCTTGTCGACCACGCGGAACGGAACAGGATTTGCCGTGCCGTAACGGTTGCCCGTGATCTCCTTCGTGTTGAAGAAGTACACGCGCTGATCCTTGGGAGCGTCGCCGCCGAAGGAAATGCGTTTGCCGATCGTCTTGAAGCTCTCCCAGATCCCGTGACCGAGACCGCCGTAGAAGATGCTCGGCTCGCTCGACGTGTCGTAGACGAACTCGCCCGGCTCGGCGCAGAGTTCCACGACCTTGCCCTGATCGACGATGATCATGCACTGGCCTTCGGCCACCGCGACGATCGAACCGTTGCTGATGATGTTGTCGCCGCCCTTGTTGTTGCCGCGCTTGCCCTTGCGCTTGTAGGCGCGCTCGACAAGCACGTTCGGCTCCATGGCGTCGCAATAGAAGTATTCGCGCCACTGATCGGAGAGAACGTCTCCCATCGCGCCGCCGATCGCCTTAAAAAGTCCCATTGTGCAGCACTCCTCTCATGATGAATCGAGCCGTCAGACCCGAAAAATTTAATTACACGTACACATCATAAGATTACCATAAAAATGCGTTTCGCGCACGGATTTTATGCGCGAAAAATTGCTCTTTTACAACCGAGATTGTAAAAAAGATCCGCGGCTTTTTCATCACCCGCGGGGGTGAAAATACAGGGGATGAGCTTGCTGTTTTGAAAGAACGATTGTAACTTGCCACAACGATAATTAAAAACTGATTATTTATGGAGCAAAACAAAAGCGCGCCGGAAACAAATCCGGCGCGCTTTTACGATTTGATTTTAATTATTTATTCCTAATTACTCATTGCGAATTGCTTTTCATTCTCCCCAGAACGTCTCGAGCACGTCATCGTTCGGGCGCGGCGTGACCAGGGAGACGGCGACGAACACGGCCAGGCCGATGACAAGACTGGGGATGATGACGTTCATGCCGAAAAAGTTCTTGATCGTCACGCCCATCACGAAATAACAGGCCGTGCCGGCGACCGACGAGGCGAGGGCACCCGCCGCGTTGGCCCGTTTCCAGTAGAGACCGAGAACGAGCGGCCAGAGGAACGCGGCTTCCATGCCGCCGAAGGCAAAGATGTTAAGCCAGACGATCAGGCTGGGCGGACGGACGGCGGCGAGGAAGACGATCACGCCGAGGATGGCCGTGCACCACAGACTGAGTTTTTTCACGCGCTTTTCGTCATGCGCCGCGGACGGATTGATGTAGTTGATGTACAGGTCTTTGACGATGGTCGATGACATCTGGATCAGCTGCGAGTCGATGGTCGACATCACGCCTGCCAGCGGACCGGCGAGGAACACGCCGGCGACGACGGGCGGCAGCAGCTTTACGGCCATCTGCGGCATGATCGAGTCGGCCACGGTCAGTCCCGGCAGCACGGCGCTGCCGAGCGCGCCGCAGAAGTGCATCCCCAGCATGATGAAGCTGACGACGAACGTCCCGACGATGATGGCCGAGTGCATCGACCGGCTGTCACGGTAGCCCATGCAGCGCACGGCGGTGTGCGGCAGTCCGACGGTGCCGAAGCAGACGAGCACCCAGAACGAGAGGATGAACGGCTTGGCGACGAAATTGCCGGGGCCGAACGGCGACAGCAGCGCCGGATCGGCTTTGGCGATCGTGTCCATCACGGCTTTCATGCCGCCGCCGGCGTTGGCGACGCCCCAGATCATGGCCGCGGTGCCGAGCACCATGACGATGCCCTGGAGCGCGTCGGTGAGCGCCACGGCGCGGAAGCCGCCGACGGTGGTGTAGAGCACAACGGTGCCGGCAAAGATGCTCAGTCCCCAAAAGTACGGCAGACCCGTGATCGTCTCGAACAGCCGCGCGCCGCCGATGAACTGCGCCGTCATCGCTGAGACGAAAAACAGCAGCAGCGACACCGACGCGGCGATCACGACGAGCTTGCTGCGATAGCGTTCGCGCAGGAAGTCGTTGACGGTGATCGCGCTGATGCGGCGGGCGACGATGGCGAACTTCTTGCCCAGCACACCCAGCGTGAGCCACGCCGTGGGGACTTGGATCACGGCCAGCAGCACCCAGCCGAGGCCCGTCTTATAAGCCACGCCGGGACCGCCGATGAAGCTGGAAGCCGACGTGTACGTCGCCACCAGTGTCATCGCCAGGACGAAGCCGCCCATGGTCCGGCTGCCGATGAAATATTCGCTGAGGAAGTTGCCGCTTCTGGCGGCTTTCCGGCCGCACCACGCCGCGAGCAGATAGACGCCGGCAAGGTATGCCAGCACGGGAATGAGCAGGGCCCAGTTAAGCGTCATTTTGGGCATCCTCCTTCTCATGCGGATCGAGCGGCATGTTTTTGAACAAAAACGTCACCATCAGCGCGGCGAGCACGCAGAACAGCGCCGGGCCGACGACAGAGCTGTAAAAGAACCACTCCGGCAGGCCGCAGACGAAGCGGTACTGCGACGGGTCGCCGGAGCCCAGCCCATAGGCGAACGCGTACCACCAGACGAAAAACAAAACGGCCAAGACGACGGAGCAGAGCGCTTCGAAGTTGGCCTGACGGAAACGACGATCGATTTTCATGCGCGAGACCTCCTGAAGAATGCGCGCCGATGCAAAACGCCAGGCGCGGACTTTCGCCGCGTGAATGGAAAAAGCGTCTCTCTCCCGCAGGTCCCGCGCCGGCGGTGGGAGTATTCTCTCTGAAAAGACGCTCGTCTGTCGCTTTCGCCCACGGCGGACGCGAAAGCGGAACTTCCGCGGCGCGGCCCAAAAATCCCGCGCCGAAAGACTTGGGGCGTATGATCGTTCAAACGCAACAGATACATTATACCTTATCTGTTCGTAAAAATAAATGCCGCCTCGGCGTTTTTGGACAAAATTACAAAAAAATGCCGCCCCGGCGAAACGAATCGCGCGAGGACGGCACTGTGGTGCGATTAAGATAATGAACTTCCTGTACCTTTATGAGGAAGAGCAGCGCGATGCTGCCGTTAAAAGCTGAACGACCTTGTGACGTTTTTGATCACGCTGTCGAAGAACTTTTGCGAAGATTTGGGATAAACGAACATCACGGCATAGAACGTGTCGTCCTTCAGCCAGTCGCGGCGGTAGACGATTTCCCCTTTGCTGTTCAGCCACGAGAGCACGAACCAGCCTTCTTTGGCGTTGACTCGGCGATAGGCGATCCTGTGTCCCTGCGCGGCGAAATCGGCCGCCTCCTTCACAGTGTGATCGAGCGCGTTGAAGCTGCCCCAGACGGAGAACTCGCCGGGGACTTGAGTGCACACGAAACTCCGGCCGTCGCCGTTTTCGCTCTCCGGCTGCCAGTCAAATCCTTCGGGAACGTCGACCGAGTAGCCGAAGCGTGAGTTTTCATAGCGTTCCGCAAACGCTGTTCCGCACAGGGCACATGAGATCATGAAAAGAGCGCAAATCGAGCAGAGAATCTTTTTCAATCTGATCACCGCCTTTAATTGAGCAGAGATTGGGTTTTAAGCAGTTTGCAAAAAAGGAGGGGAAACAATTCCCCTCCGAAAGTGACAGCGGCGAAATTACGCCTTGATCGGACCGGTTTCAGCGCGAAGCTCGACGATGGCGGCAGCGATGCGCTTGATGCCCTCCTCGATCGTGGCCGGATCGCAGTAGGTGTAGTTGAGACGCGCGTTGTGGATGCAGGCGTCCTTCTCCACCTCGAACGCAGAGCCCTGGATGAACGCCACCTTCTTGTCAAGGGCGCGGCGCATCAGCACGTCGGTGTTGACGCCGGGCACGTTGATCCAGTAGAAGAATCCGCCCTGCGGCTTGACCCAGGTGACGCCCAGCGGCGACAGGTGACGCTTCATGCTCTCTTCCATGCAGTCGCGGCGCACGCGGTAGTTGGCGATGATGTTGGGAAGGTGCTTTTTCAGATAGCCCTTGGAGCAGTACTCGGCGACCAACGCCTGATCGACCGAGCTGGAGCACAGGTCGGTGCTCTGCTTGAACACGTTCATCTGGCGAATGATGTCGGGGTTGCCCACCACCCAGCCGGTGCGCGTGCCGGGCGCGAGGATCTTGGAGAACGAACCGGCGTACAGCGTGTTGCCCGCCTTGTCGAACGAGAAGATCGAAGGCAGATGCTCGCCCTCATAGCGCACGTAACCGTAGGGATCGTCCTCGAAGATGCCGACGTTGTACTTCTCGGCGATCTCGGCCAGCTTCTTGCGGCGCTCGACGGACATCGTCATGCCGCCGGGGTTCTGGAAGTTGACGATGGTATAGATGAACTTGACCTTTTTGCCCTCAGCGCGCAGCGACTCGATCAGACCGGGGATCTCATCGGTAAGGATGCCGTCGGCATCGCAGTGCACGCCGCGGCACACGCCGCCGTGGTTGGTGAACACGTTGATGGCGGCCATGTAGGAAGGATCCTCGGTGATAACGATGTCGCCGGGATCGAGCATCGCCCAGGCGAACAGGTCAAGAGCCTGCTGCGAGCCGGTGGTGAGCATGATCTCGCTGATGTCCACCTTGCGTCCCAGACGCTCGGCCATGAAATCGGCCAGGCATTCGCGCAGCAGCGGATTGCCGTCGGTGGTGCCGTACTGAAGCAGCTCGCTGCCCTTGTCCTTGAGCAGGTGAGCGCCCTCATAGAACTCGTCGACAGGGAACACTTCCGGCGCGGGCATGCCGCCTGCGAACGAGATCATACCGGGCTTCTTGATGACGGCGAGGATCTCGCGCACCGGCGAAGGACGCGAGTGAGTCGCGGCGTGGCTGAAATTGCTGTTCCAATTGCTCATTTTTAAAACGCCTCCTGAAAAACAGTGTATGATTTGTGCGTGAGGCCGAAAACAACGTCTCGAAACCTTTTGCTCAAATTATTCCCGTAATTATACTCAATGTTGGGGGAAAAATGCAAGGCTCATCTCAGGAAAAACACGACGCTTGACACGTTTATTTCATCGCTTATAATCAACGAATGTTTATTATGTTGCGCCGGCCGAAGCGGGCGGCGATCCGGGAGGAGTTTTTGACAATGCAGCAAGGCATGTGGAAGGGCCGTTTTCAGCAGGACATGAACGCCAAGGTTTTGGCGTATTCGCAGTCGCTCGACCTCGACTGGCGGCTGCTGCCGTGGGACGTGCAGGGCAGCAAGGCGCACGCGAAGGGACTGGCGAAGATCGGCGTGCTCACGACTGACGAGGCGGAGAAGCTCTGCGCCGGTCTCGATCAGATCGTCGAGGAGTACAAAAGCGGCGCGCTCAAGGGCAAAGAAGCGCTCGAAGACGTGCACATGAACGTGGAAGCGCGGCTCACGGAGATCGTCGGCCCGCTCGGCGGCAAGCTGCATACGGGAAGAAGCCGCAACGACCAGGTGGCGACGACGATGCGCCTGTATCTGCGCGACGTGCTGAAGGATCTTGAAAAAGGTCTGCTTGACCTGATCGACGCTCTGCTGAACAGAGCGGAGGCGCACAAGAACGCCGTCGTGCCCGGCTACACGCATTTGCAGCAGGCGCAGCCCGTCTCGATGGGGCATTACTGGATGGCGCACGTTCAGGCGTTTCTGAAAGACCTGCGCCGCCTGCGTTTTGCCGCCGAATCGCTCGACGAGTGCCCGCTCGGATCGGGGGCGCTGGCGGGGTCCACTCTGCCGCTTGACCGTGCCTTCACGGCCGCCGAACTGGGCTTTTCGCGTCCCACGGAAAACAGCATGGAAAGCGTCGCCTCGCGCGATCACTTCCTCGACATCCTTTATTTCTGCTCGCTGTTCGGCGTGCACTGCAGCCGTCTCAGCGAGGACCTGATCGTCTACTTCACGAGCGAATTCGGCTGGCTCAAGCTGCCCGACGCGTTCTGCACGGGGTCGAGCATCATGCCGCAGAAGAAGAACCCGGACGTGCTCGAGCTCACGCGCGGCCGCGCCGGCGGGCTGATCGGACACCTTGTCGATCTGCTCGTGACGATGAAGGGCATCCCCATGACTTACGACCGCGATCTTCAGGAGGACAAGCGCGGCCTGTTCGCCGCCATCGACTCGGTGGAACTGATCCTGCTCGTGCTGCCCGACCTGATCCGCAATGTCGAAGTGGACGAGGCAAAGGCTACGAAGGGCTTTGCCGACGGTCTGGCGCTGGCAACGGACATCGCCGAGATGCTGGTGCGCAAGGGCCTGCCTTTCCGCGAGGCGCACCGCCGCGTCGGCGCGCTCGTTGCCGTCTGCGTGGAGAAAAACGTGCCGCTCAACGCGATCGACGCTGCTACGCAGAACGAATTCCTGCCCGAGCTGGCCGGCACGGATCTCTCGAAGGAACTGACCGCCCGCGCCGCCGTCGAGCGCCGGACCACGTTCGGCGGCACGGCGTTCAGCGAGGTGGAACGTCAGATCGCCGCCGTCAAAGCGCAGCTGGGTAAATAATCGGCAAGCACGAAACTGAATACAGTGAACGGCTCTTCTTCGACTGAAAACGGAGAAGAGCCGTTTTTTCGGCTAAGATGTTTGTTGTTTTTCAAGATCACCCCCTGTGTCATAATAGATGTCGCGAAAGAAAGAAAATTCTAAACCACAAAAGGAGATCCGCGACATGAACAGAGGGAATTACAGCCAGGAATTCAAAGAAGCCGTTTTGAAACGGTTACTGCAGCCGGAAAATGCAAGCATCGTCCAGCTTGCGAAGGAATACCAGATCCACGAAAACACCCTGCGCTACTGGTGCAAGAAAGCCGGGGTGAATATCCCTCGCGAGCGTAGGGCACGATCAGCATCTGCCGGCTCACGAACGCTTGAAGAGAAGTTCAATATCCTTATCGAAACATCCCTCATGAGCGAACTGGAACTGGGCGAATATTGCCGCGCACACGGCATTCACTCTGAGGAACTTGCACAATGGCGGCGCGATTTCGTTACGCCTTCCGTCGCCTCTGCTGAAAACGGGCAGACGCCGCACCTGGTCGAAGAGAACCGGCAGCTTCGGCGTGAGCTGAACAGAAAGGAGAAAGCGCTCGCTGAAATGGCCGCGCTGCTTACCCTGTCAAAAAAAGCACAGGCGATCTGGGGGGAAAAAGAGGACGGAAAGTAGCAGCCTCAGATCGCCAACAAGCCGTCACGCTCATAGAAGAAGCACAGACGCATGGAGCAAGACTTTGCCGTGCTTGTCAAGCCCTTCACATCAGCGTCCGTACTTTTGAACGCTGGTGCCATAACCCATCGGGTGATCGCAGGAAAGGCGCGCCGCATCCGCACACTCCATCCAGACTGAGCAAGGAGGAGAAGAAAGCATTTCTCGACACTCTCAACCTACCGCTGTATCGCGACCTTCCTCCTGAAGCGGCCGTTGCGGCCCTGGCTGACAACGGACTTTACTTTGCTTCTGCTTCCACAGCGTACAGACTGCTGCGTGAGCATAAACTCCTGAAACGACGTCCTCGGACGGAACAGACAGCCAAACGTCGACCGACGCCACACTGCGCGACCGCACCAAAAGAAGTGTGGAGCTGGGACATCACTTATCTTCCCAGTCCCATCAGGGGCGCATGGTATTACCTGTACCTCATCATGGATATCTACAGCCGCAAGATCGTTGGTGCGGAAGTTTACGAAGAAGAAACAGCCCAACACGCCGCGAAACTGATCCAGAGGACGACTCTGAAAGAACACGCAGTTGGAAAACACATTATCCTGCATTCAGACAATGGGGCACCAATGAAAGGATTTACCATGCAGGCCATGATGACACATTTGGGAATAGAGAGCTCCTACAGCCGTCCGCATATGAGCGACGACAATGCCTACTCTGAATCCCTATTTCACACCCTCAAGAATATACCTGCCTATCCGGAACGAGGATTTATAAGCCTTGAAGATGCCCGCAGATGGACGGCAAAGTTTATCGAATGGTATAACGGCCGGCATTTGCATAGCGCATTGCAGTATTTGACACCCGAACAGGTCCACAGCGGAAAGGCAGAGGAAGTCCTGCAGCATCGCAGAGAACTTTACCGACGGGCACGAAGGAAACATCCTGAACGCTGGCGTGGCGCGTCAAAAAAGTGGAAACTGCCTGCCTTCGTTTGGCTCAACGAAAGGCCACCTCATTTACCTGCATAATTTTGTTCTCAAATTAATATATCTCTCTCGTTTTTGCGACATCTTCGGTTGACAGATAGCGTTTCTTCTCAATACAAGATAATTTGTTGCCTCCGGAAGGTAAAAACTCTTTTCATTCTGCTATAACTTTCCGTTCCCTTTGCACGTTTAGCTGAACAACTCTCCAAACAGACTTTTCAGACACTAAAACATTTCAGATCGATCGGCCATCCAAATCATCGTCTCATGCCTATCGTTGAGCGTTTGACGCAGAGAGCGAGGCGCGCTATAGTAATCATATTCATTGCAATTTTGCCGCGCATTCTTTGGAAAGGTTGATGTCCGATGTCAGCTCTGATTCCTGTATTCGTTCTGCTTGTCTCTCTTGCAGCGCAGGCAGTATTCTGCGGCGATCTCCGCCCGTATGTTCCTCTGCTGCTCGGGATCGCAGCGTCGGTCGTGCTGGGGATAGCACGGGGGAAATCGTGGCGTGACCAGTCGAAGGAGACGTTCGCCGCAGCCGGTTCTGTGCCGTCTGTCCTGATGCTCTACCTTCTGATCGGTCCGCTTATCTCAGCGTGGATCGCCTCGGGCACGCTGCCGGCGCTGATCCTCTGCGGCCGTGAGATCATCACCCCTG
>JAEEGK010014194.1_pt1 | contig 17830 bp, 12 predicted proteins | sample 8958771 | NCBI WGS metagenome assembly JAEEGK01 (sample SAMN16246547, study PRJNA631951) | gut metagenome | biome: gut microbiome; feature: rumen; material: SC-attached | host: Bos | place: Iran: Karaj | collected 2018-10
CAGGAGGTCCGTGTAAACTACGCCGCCCGTAACGTGGGTTGCGTTGGGATTGGCGGGACCGCCGCCGGTAAGCAGGTAAATAACGTTGAAGTTATTCATGTTACCCGTAAAGTTGGTAAGAAGGTAAGGAGCCGTTACGAACAGCATATAAGGCATTGTAATGTACCTGAACTGCTGGAAGGGATTTGCTCCGTCGATTCTTGCGGACTCATAAAGGTCAGCGGGAATATTCATAAGAATACCCGTTGCAATAAGCATCATGTAAGGAATACCTATCCAGACGTTAAGCGCTACCACAAGGATACGCGCCAATGTAGGAGTTCCCCAGAAGTCAACCGGCCCTTGAGCCAACGGTTTGTATATCCTTTCGCTTATCAATACGCCTCCGTCTTTAAGCCCGTATTCCTTAATGAAAGCCTCCGGTTCGCTGCCTTTAAGATAAGAATCCAGCGTTTTGTTTTCCTTCAGGGTATACTTTGCTCTCAGTTTTTCATTTTCTTTGGTCGTAAGGTTGGGTTCATCACCGTTAAGAACACCTGTCAGGGACTCGATTGTAAGTTCAAGCTTTTTACCCTTTTCAGGTGAAATCGAAATACCTGTATGTGTATCAACATCCACATAATATACCGTTTGGGCCTTGGTAAAGCCGTTCGTCGTCAGGAACCCGTTTACAATACCGGTTTTTCCAAACATTTTGGAAACATACATCAGGGAAATAAACTGCGGAATAGCTATGGTCATAACCAGAATGGTACGCCAGAGTTTCTTGAGTCTGATACCCTTTTTGTTAATCAGCATAGCTACCAAAATACCGAGAATGTAGTTGGTAAACGTAGCAAGTATAGCCCAGACGATGGTCCATCCGAGTATGCCCATGAATATGTTAAAGTAACCGCCGTTTGAAGAAAACAGGGTCTTAAAGTTGTCAAAACCAACCCACTTAAACAATGATGTGATATAGCCGTCATGAGAACCGTCGTAATTGGTAAAGGCTATAAGAATCATGAATACTATAGGTAAAAATGAAAAGCATACAATTCCGAGAACCGGAAGGGATAAAAGAGTCTTGTAGAAATTTTCATCCACCAAAGACTTTAAATCATCTATAAACTTATTGATTTTCTTGCCCTGAGCCTTTTTAAGCTGAACATCGTATGCATTCTTAACGCTTAAGCCCATGGTGTAAAAGAAAGCAACAATAAGGAACAAAGTCAGAATTCCGTATAAAAGAATTTTGAACGAGTTGTCATTGTAAGTAGTTACGTATGTATCAAAGAATGCATCATATTCTTTGGAAGGTCCCACCTTACCCAAAGAAGGAAGCATGGAAATCCAGTAAAAGCCTCTGGTAATCATATACCAGATAAAAAGCACTTCAAAGCCGAGGAAAATAACTCCTCTGGCAATCTGTCCTCTTACGAAACAACCAAGACCCATAACGGGTGCTGAAAGTTTGGTAAATATATCACCCTTTATAAATGCTTCGGCAAAAGAAGGCCCGCCTGCTCTTTTATTTTTCTGTCTGTTCTTACCCATAAGGATCCCTCTCTATGTTTATTAAGAGTTTAAAGTCATTTGGGTTGGGGAAAAATCCCCAACCCTCATGAAAACTTATAATGTAGAATTCAAATTATTCAACGGTAATCATACCTGTTGTGGAATCAAAAGTGATTGTGTAAGTGCCTGCTGCGGGAGCCTTAACATTGTCGCCGCCTGCTACGCCGTCAGCGCCATAGTTTTCATCCCAGCCGTGAGCTCTTCTTACCTTAAATTCGGAATCAGCTGCAAGTTCAATGCCTTCAGCCTTGTAGGTGGTACCGTCGTCCTGAATTTCCATTTCGAAATCGGTATCCCAGTTGGTTCCGTTAACGGTTCCGATTACTGCCCATTCGTTGTAGCTGGTCTTAACGATTTCGATGGTAGCGGTAGAAAGATCTGCTGCAGGAGAGAACTTAACGAAGTAGTATCCGTCTGCCTCTGCTACAAGGTTATCTCCACCGGGAACGCCGTCCTTACCGAAGTTAACGTCCCAGCCGCCGCCCTGGCGAATCTTGAATTCATCGCCTGCTACGAACTTAATGGGTTCTGAATAGTAAACTGCTTCACCGGGCTCAGCAATCTGAGTCATGGGAATATCTGTGTTCCAGCCGTCGCCGTTCATGCCGCCGATTACGGAGAATGCATTCTTCTCGTCTGCTGTTACATTGAATACGGCTCTGATAGAGTCATCGTATGTCTGGAGTACTGCCTTAAGGGAATCATCGGAACCGTCTGCAGCCTTAATGCCTGTAGCGATACCCTTTGCAAGATCCCACCATTTACCGTGTACGTTGCCCTGAGGTTTAGCAAATTTAGCCTGCTCTGCAAGAGCTCTTAAACCGGGGTCGTTCTGAACTGCATCGTTGGCCTGAACATTTAAGTTGGAAGGTCCGAAGCCCTGATCGTTGTATCTTTCAAGCTGGCACTTCTCGCCGGATAAGTACTGAGCAAGCTTGGAAAGGCATGCGCCCTTAGCTGCGTCTGTCTGAGGCTTAACGCCGAACATCTTACCGCCGGAGAAAGAACCGATCTGATATTCCTTGCCGTCTACGGTGTAAGTGGGAAGCTTAGCTGTTCCCCAGTTGTCGCCGAGGATTTCTTTTGCTACTTCATTCTTCCAGGGACCGGAAACAACTACACCTGCGGGAATAGCTGCCTGGAACTCTTCAACTTCGGAAGAACCGTTCCAAACGCCTGAAGAAATAATCTGGTACATACCCTTGGCTGCGATAAGACCCTTATCGGAATTGAAGGTATCGTTAACGGAGATGAATTCACCGTCATCGTCTGTAACCCATGTGGAGTCACAACCCATTCCAAAGAAGAAGCCTGCATCATAGAAGCCGTTTTCAAGATCGTAGCAGAAGGTTCTGCCGGTCTTCTTACAAGCTGCGATGATACCGTCAACCGTCTTAACATCATCTTCTGTGAAAAGGCTCTTGTCGTAGAATACGTAGTAGCCGTTATCTGATGTGTAAGGGTAAGCGTAAAGAGCATCGCCTGAAGCAACGGAGCTTACTGCACCTGCGTCATTGGATGTACGAACGAACTCTGCTGCCGCATCACCAAGCTGTGCAAGAGCACCGCCCTGGATAAGGCGAGCGAGCTGGTCCTGAACGAATGCGAAAAGGTCAGCGCCTGCTTCTACGTCGGTTAACATCTGTGTAGCGGCATCTGCTTCGGATACAGGTGATACTGTAGCGTTTAACTTAATGCCGTCTGTATTGGTGCTGTTAAAGTCATTAATCTGAGTCTTGGTAAGTTCAACAAGTTTCTCAGGTACCCATACGGTAATGTCATACTCGTATTTGGTCTCACCCGAAGGTGTGCTTCCGGTTGAACCGGATGTGCTGGTGCTTGTTGTATCCTTCTTGCCGCAGCCTGCAAGCATTGCGACTACCATTGCAAGAGAAAGAACAAGTGCTAAAAGTTTCTTTTTCATTTTAATCCCTCCTGATATTTGATGGAACCCCAGCGCTTAAATCGGTGACTTAAGCATCCCGCCCCATAAAATACATTGGTAAGTTTCGTTTGTGCTATTTATTGCGCAATCGGTCGTCCTTACAATAAAAATTTTAGATTTTTTTGTGCAAAATGTCAATACGGACAAATTTCACATAATTATCTTTTTCTTTTTGTTGGATTTTACGAAAATCTACGAAACTTTTTAACACCCCGTTAATTAGATTTTCGAAAAAGAAACACCCCACCGTTAAATCGGTGAGGTGTAAGCAGTTATTGATCAAGTTTTTTAAGCTGTTTCTCCGCGTTCTGGGAGTGCCAGGTGCCGGGGAAGAGCTCGATGACTTTATTAAAGGTAAGCTTTGCATCTTCTTTTTTGTCAGATGACTGGTAAGCCATGCCCAGGTAGTACAAAGAATCCTTGTGGGTGGGGTCGAAATAAACGGCTCCGTTGAAGTAAGCGATTGCATCCTCGTACTGACCGGCCTTGTAAGCGTTATAGCCTTCGTCATAGTAGGCCTGAGTGACCGAAGGAGCGATTGCCGCCTTTAAAGCACCGTGAAGTCTCTTGTAGTTCTCACTGGTGCCGTCGGTCCAGCCTGACTCGTCCACGTCCTTAATGTAATCCGCAACTTCAAGGAAGGATTCCGGATTCTCAAGGTAAATGGCTGCTGCCTTAAGGAGATTCTCCATGGACTGAAGAGTACCTTCCGTACCCGCATAAGCTCCGAGGCTCTCCTGAAGAATAGCATTCTCGGCTGTAGCATTGCTGAGCTTTTGCTCAAGCTCGCTTATGGTGATGTTTTTGGCATCAAGCTGATTGTCTATGGCTTTAATCTCTTCCTGGGCTTTCATACGTTCGTGATTGATACGTCCCGGGAAAACGGTAAGCATCATGGCAGCTGCGCCGATTGCTATACCGAATAATATGTTAAGCACCGTATTGGAGCCTTTTTTCTCTTTTATGCCGAGGGGCTGAATAATAAGCTCGTTGCCGTCCACGTAGGAAGTGCTGGTCTGCTCTTCCTCACCCTTTTTCCTGCCTTTTTTCTTGGAAGCGGGGTCGTCCGGGGGATTAAGCATTCTGTCTACTTCGGCAAGATATCTTAAAGTGGTAAGGTTGTTAACGTCGATGACCTTGCATTTGTCAAGCTCACGCTTCGCAAGTTCGGGACGGTTGGCCTTTAAATAGCAGAGCGCAAGGAGCTGATGGGCCCTTACGAAATTGCCGTTGGTCTTGAGCACGCCCTTTAACTGAATAACAGCCATGTCTATGCCGTCATCGGTCTTGCAGTACTCAAGGGCTTTGTTGTATTTCTTGATGGCGTCGTTAAGATCGTCAAGTTTGGCGGTGTTGGACTGAACCATGTCGAGGTAGTCGGCCGCCATGTTTTTCTTGGGCTTTAAGTTCTTGCTGATAACCCACTCGCATAAAGCGGCGGTTACTTCACCCATCTCAAAATACACAAGTCCGAGAAGGTTTCTCGCCTTAATATTGTTCTTATTAAATTTTAAACTCTGTCTTAAGGATACTATTGCGCCGGAAAGGTCTCTGACCTTGGCCATCTCCAGTCCCTGATTGTAAAAGAAATTGGAAGTTCTGATAATCTTCTTGTACAGGGTTACGTCGGCAAGGCAGTTGGTGCAGAAGCTGTGTTCCGAAAGCTCGCATCCGCAGTTGTAACATCTCATGGATTAATTGTCCTTGTCTTCCTTAATAATGCGGATGAAAAGGTCCGCAACATCCGTAATATCCTGATTGTATATGGCATCGCCCACTTCCTCGACCTCGAGGCTTGGGTTAAATTTCTTTAATTCTTCTTCAAAATTAATCATTATCCGTTCCTTCTAAGGCAAGGGCTTTAATCTCCCCTACCAGATAAAGAGAACCGACTGCGTAGTGCATGTCGCAGCTCTCATCGTTTAACAGTGACTTTATACCCTCTGAAACACTGTCCTCCCAGCATACCTTAACGCCGCCTTCAAAGGCCTTCATAAGCCTCTCCCTATCGGCCGCTCTGTAGCTTGCAATCCTGCAAAGAACAACGCTGTCAAATAATCCGCTCTCTTTAATAAGTCCGGCCACTTTCTCGATATTCTTGTCGGAAACGGCACTGTACAGAAGATTTCTGTGACCTGCTCCGTCTCTTTCAACGCTTTTAAGGAAGGCTTCAATACCGTCTTCGTTGTGACCGCCGTCTATTACGAAGCCTTCTGATATTTTTTCCATTCTGCCGGGCCATATCATGGATTTAAACCCATCAAGACACTTTTGTCTGTCAAGCTTAACCTTGAGACTGTCTGACAAAAGCCTGAGAACCTCAAAAGAAACCGCGGCATTTTCAGCCTGGTACAAAGCTCTCGTATTAAGAGAAAATTTGACAAATCCATCATACAAAGATTGCATTGAAAAATCAATCCCTGCACCCGACGTTTCTAAATTCTTAATATTTTCCTTCGAAATAAAGCAGGCGGGCGAGCCAAGTTCCCTTGCGCGGTTAAGAATCACATCGTCAAAAGAAGCATTCCTGCTGAAATGAACCACCGGCACTCCGGGCTTAATGATGCCTGCTTTTTCAAAAGCAATCTCCTCTTTGGTATTGCCCAGGTACTCGCAATGATCGAGACCGATTTCCGTAATGGCGCATACCTTGGGAGCGGCAATCGAATTAGTCGCATCCAGTCTGCCACCGAGGCCCGTTTCCAGTATTATTACATCCGGGCGCTTGTTCTTAAACCATATGACAGCCATGAAAAACAAAAACTCAAAAAAGGTGGGGTGGTAAGAAGAAAAGCCTTCTTTTCTCCTGAATGCCTCAACTTCCGACTGTACATAATTAAATGTATTGACAAATTCCCTTTCGGATATCATCTCATTATTAATCATGAAGCGTTCTCTCATGGTAACAAGATGAGGGGATGTAAACATTCCCACCGTAAGGCCGTTTTCCTCAAGGGCCGCACGCAAATAAGCACAAACGGAACCTTTTCCGTTTGTGCCCGCTACATGCACTGTAGGTATACTGTAAGAAAAATCTCCCAATTCATCCAGAAATGCCTTGGTCTTTTCGGGCTCGTTCTTGGATGTAAATCTGGGTATGTTAAGCAGATACTCCTCTGCCTGTGAATAAGTCATGTACTAAAACTCCGATCGTTACATTAATTCACCACGATAACACTGGTAACAATACGGCCCGCCTCATTCTTGTAACGCATGAAGCTGGTGTTTTGAGGCACCTGCATTCTGGTACCTTCCACACAGATTGTTACGCCGCGGAAAATTTTTTCATTTGCAAGTATAACACTTCCCTTGCCTTTTTCAATAATTTCTGCCAAAAGTTCTTTTTCTTTTTTTGCTTTGTCGAGCGCTTCGAAAAGTTCGTCCTTCTTCTCGTTAAGAGCCAAAAGAAGTCTGTCGGTGGCTTCGCTGTTGATATCCTTGCCAAGACGCTTCTGTTTGACGATTTCCGTCATCTTCTCTACTATCTCGGAGAGCTTCTTCTGGGCATCGGTTTCTCGCTGGAAGCTTTCAACGTATCTGTTGTAGTCTTCTTCGGAGTAACCTCCCGCCACAAAGGTTTTTGTCTCCATTTCGTTGCCGATGTTAATGGCACTTACGCCCGTAAGTCCCCTTACTGAACCGCCCAGGATAAGACCGTTCTTGCCTTCCGCAATAACCTTGGCACCTGCATAAACATTGGCATTTATGAAAGAATTGGAACGGATATTGCCGCCCGCTTCCACATTGGCATGCTCGATAAATTCTGCGGAAACGTTTCCTTTGGCCGCAACATGACCGCGCTGATTGCCCTGAATGCCGCGCACCAAAACCACATCGCCACCGGCGTAAATCTCCGCAGCTTCAACTACGCCGTCCACAACCACATTACGGCTGGCACGGATTACAACGCCGGTTCCAACGTTTCCTTTAATATGAATATCGCCAAAGAACTCAATCTTACCGGTTATCAGGTCCACGTCGCCCGGAATTTCATGAACGTTCTTAATATCTACATGACCGTCTACGTAGTCAATCTTACCTGAAACGGTGGCTACGTATTCGTCGGGATTTTTGTCATTGCTGATGCCTCGGCCTCTCAAAGCGGGAAGCTCGCGGGCAGCCTTGGCCTGAATGTCCTTGCCGTGAACATCGAAGCCGTTCTTGCTGGTGATGGCATGGTGATAGATGGCTATGACGGAACCTTCCTGAACATTGGTAAGGCTGGACATGGAAGCATAGTCCACCGTACCGTCCTCTCTCACCGCCGGCTTTCTTTTGTCCGATGTGTCAAAGAAAAACTCGTAGTAGCCGTTCTTGCCTTCTATAGGCTCGGTACCGTTGGCCACAAGTATCTCACGACCGTAAACATGCTTCTTGGCAATGGCTGCGATATTGGAAGTATGGTAGCCTTTATTGACTTCGTTCTCTTTTAAGAACTGCATGATGGTGTCGTGGCTGTAGTAGTCATCCCCGGCCTTTGGCGGATAAAGAAAAATCCATGCCTTCATGCTGTCGTCGGCAACTCTTACGTAAGAGCCGTTCTTAATGCAATAAGGGCATTCTTCAACAGGCTCTGCTTCATGAGAACCTACATGGGGATCTATTATTTTTTCTTTTTCCATTCCCTTAAGCATCTCGTCGAGATTTGCAAGGGATTTAAGCAGATCCTCAGCCAATGTCGCCACCTCCGGGTTACACAGATTTTTACTTTTATAATCTATCATTTAAATATTACCAAAGAAGCAAAAGCTGTTCAAGAAAAAAGGGGGAATTGGATGTAATTACATAACAATTTCGAATTTTGTTATTCTTTAAACTAATTGTTAATTTGAAATAATTACAATATACCCAACAAAAGGGATGTCGTCCCAAATAAAAAGGAGAGACAACACATGAAATTAAAGGGAATCTTATTAGCATCGGCGATTGTCCCGATTTTGACAATCTGCATTGCTCTTGCAACTTATGTTTCGTTTAAATCAAGCGATGCATTAAGGCACGAGAACCAGGTCGCTCTTCAGGCAACCGTATACGCCTTAAGAGACGATTACAGTTCCACCGAAGAGAACAATTATTTCATCGGCGAAGACGGGCACCTCTATAACGGTGAAGACTGGGATATTTCCGAAGATTACGAGGTATTGGACGAAATCAAGGAAAAAAGCGGTATCGTAGCAACAGTTTTCTATGGAAATACCCGTTACTCAACATCCGTTACCAAGCCTGACGGTACCAGAGCCGTAGGCACGACCGCAGGAGATGCTGTGGTTAACAGAGTTATTAAGGAAGGTCAGGAGTATTTCGCAGCCAACGTTGACGTAGCCGGCACTCCTCACTTTGCATACTACGTTCCCATCTATAATGACGTAAACGGTCAGGAAGTTCCTGTGGGCATGATGTTTGCAGGAAAACCCATGAAGGACTTAAACCGTGAAATCGGTGCCATTATCCAGGGTATCATTATTATGGCAATCGTTATGGTTGTCATCGCCGTACTTGTTGTTATTTGGGTAGCAGGCAGACTCAGCAAGCGCTTCCAGGCAGGCGTTGAAGTACTCGGTAAGGTTGCGGACGGCGACTTGACCGTTGACGTGGATTCCGCACTTCTTAAAAAGAAAGACGAATCCGGCGACATTGCAAGAAGCGTTAAGAACCTTGAAGAGAAGCTTTCAAATGTTATTACCGGAATTATCAACAAGAGTAACGATGTAGACGAATGTGCTACCGCTCTCGGTCAGTCTTCCGAAGAATGTGCCACCACCATCGACCAGGTTGAGCGTGCCATCCTTGAAATTGCTGACGGCGCTACCAGCCAGGCAAGCGATACCACTTCCGCTACGGAAAAGGTTATCGTTATGGGTGAACTCGTAGAGCAGACCAACGAAAGCCTTGAAAAACTTAATGCAGTATCCAACGAGATGGAAGAAAGCGGTCGTTCCGCTTCCGACACCCTCACCAAACTTGAGAACGTTAATGAAAAGGCCAGAGATTCCATCGAGATTATTTATAATCAGACCAACACCACCAACGAATCCGCCAAGAAGATCAGCGAGGCCGTTAACCTTATTACATCCATTGCAGAAGAAACCAACCTTCTTTCTCTCAACGCTTCCATCGAAGCTGCAAGAGCAGGTGAAATGGGTAAGGGCTTTGCAGTCGTAGCAGGTCAGATTTCCAAGCTTGCCGAACAGTCCAACGAATCCGCAAAACAGATTGAAGATATTATCTCCACTCTTATGGCTGACTCCGAGAAGGCTGTTGCCACCATGGACGAAGTAAAAGAAATCATGAACAGTCAAAGCGACATGGTTGCCGAAAGCGGCGAAGTATTCAAGAAGGTACTTACCGATATCGATGTTTCCAGAGACGGCATCAAAGAAATCTCCGACAACATGAAGGAGCTTAACAAGTCCCGTCAGACCGTTACGGACATTGTTTCCAACCTCTCCGCAATTGCCGAAGAGAATGCCGCAAGCACCGAAGAAACTTCAGCTTCCACCACGGAAGTTTCCTCCAGTGTTCAGGAAATCTCTCAGAATGCTTCTCACTTAAGAAACATTTCTTCAGAGTTAAAGCAGGCAATCAGCATCTTCAAAATTTAAGCGTTAGTTCAATTTCATAAGCATAAAAAAACCGGAGGCCTACAGGTCTCCGGTTCTTTTATGTCTTTTAAATACCATAGCTGAAAGGGGCTGAATGGTGGCAAAGCCCTTGGCGGGTTTTAAGGGTTCCGCCGACGCTCTGTCAGCGTCCACGTAAACGTCCCAGTCTCCGTAAGGGAGCACTATCAGTCTCTGATTCATGCATGCATTAAAATAAACAAGAATCTCTTCTTCGTCTCTCGGTCTTAACTTAAAGCCCATAAGGCCTTCGCCCACACCGCTTCGAATGCGTGAAATTGTTTTTTTGACATCATAGCGGTCGGAAAGTCTTAATGCTCTGTGGGCCCTTCTGAAGGCTATGAGACCTTTGTAGTACTCATATACGTCTCTTACAATCTCATCGCTTGCGGCAGAATAATTGATGGCGTTAACGCCGTCGCCTGCCTTGTAGCTGTTTTCGTTGAAGCTTCCGTTTGTATTGACCTTGGTACGCATCAGTTCCTCACCCGCCTGAATAAAGGGGATTCCCTGACTTAAGAACACAAATGCAGCCGCAAATTTATTCATTCTGGCTATTTCCGTCTCGTATACATCGGGACAGGCCATTCTCAGTCTGTCGTGAAGAGTGTTGTTGTCATGACAGGATATGTAGTTAACGGTTCTGTCCGGGCTCTTGCTCCACTTGCAAAGACCCGTAAAACACTTTGCCAGTTTGCTTTGGCCCTTCATGCTGCCGGACACATAACCCTTGGTCTTGTCAAAAAGGCCGCCTCTCAAGGTGTCACGCATGGTATCGTTAAAGAAAGCAAACTCAGGCATTTTGGAAGAATTCTTCTGTGTGGCCAAAGAAACCTTTCTGCCGGCCGCCGTAGGGAGACTCCAGCCTTCTCCGTAGAAGATTACGTCAGGTCTCACACTCTTAACACGGTTAATGATTCCGTTAATGGTATCCACGTCAATCAAGCCCGCAAGATCGAACCTGAAGCCGTCAATATGGTACTCTGTAGCCCAGTAATACACGGAATCTTCAATAAACTTACGAACCATGTATCGCTCTGAAGCCACATCGTTGCCGCAGCCGGAGCCGTTGGACAGATTGCCTTTTTTGTCGGTTCTTACAAAGTATCCGGGCACAATTTTGTTAAAAGAAAACTCCGCGGCATCGGCCACATGATTGTATACCACGTCCATTACGACACTTATCTTGTTGTCGTGGAGGACCTTAATCATCTGCTTAAGCTCGCTTATTCTTGCGGCACCGTCATAAGGGTCGGTGGAATAGGTGCCCTCGGGTACGTTATAGTTCTTGGGATCGTATCCCCAATTGTAGCCGGGTTCTTCTTCTTTTTCATCAAGAGAAGAAAAATCGTACATGGGAAGGATGTGCAAATGTGTAATACCAAGTTCCTTCATATGCTCGATTCCGGATGCATCGCCGCTTGGGGTATGCGTTCCGGTCTCTGCAAGACCCAAAAACTTACCCTTGGCATAAATGCCTGAATTGGGTGCTGCGGTAAGGTCCCTGATGTGACCTTCGTATATAACCGCGTCGGTAATTCCTTCTGCTATGTGGGGATTCATGTCGGACTCCCAGCCTTCGGGGTCGGTGGAGCTTAAGTCGATTACCATGGCTCTGTCGCCGTTTACGCCCACAGCCTTGGCATAAGGGTCGCAGACTTCAGCAGTCTCGCCGTCACGCTCCACTAAATATGTATAGTAAATTCCGTGAAGATCGTCCTCCACGGTAAGACAGTATACTCCCTTGTCTTCCTCCTTCATGAAAAGTGTCTCCAGCACTTCTCTGTCGTCGGTGTCCCCCGACTTATAAAGGCGCAGACTTACACTGTCGGCAAGAGGAGCCCACACCTTAAATGCAGTCTTCTCCTTGGTCCAGGTTGAGCCTAAATCATGGCCGCTGTAACAGTATTCATTCTCCAATCTTTTGTTATTTTTTTCCATAAAACTCAATGCATTATACTCCGAGCGCAAAAAATAGCGCAATTACGAAAATTTACGAAACTTTTATCATAATACACTATTTATGCAAAAAAATAAAGAGAGCAGACCACACAAAAAATCTGCTCTCCCCTTCTTAAACTTTATAAGATTTAACTATTAATTCCTGTTTTTGGAGGCAAAACCCACAATTACGGCTGCTGATGCAAAGATAAGTGCAAGGACAGCAAAGATGATGGTTTCCTGAGACACTTCCAAACCTGTCTGGGGAACTTTATCAAGCTGTTTCTTGGAAGAATCGGGTGCCTGAGCTGTGGTTCCGGACTTGGGAGGCTCCGTGGGAGAAGTGAAAAACTCGCCTTCTTTAAATGTTACCATACCATTTCCGTCAGACTTAAGAAGACCTTCGGCAATACCGTAAATGGTGGAATAAGAGTTTTCAATCTTTCCGTTGTAAGCTACATTGGCAGCCTTAACGGTTCCGGTTACCGCAAATACGGGGTATTCGCCGGTTCCGAAATCATAATGTGCAACGATGTTAACAACATTACCGATAACCTGAATGGTCTGCTTGGGATAAATCTCAACATTTTCTATAAGGGGCGAAGTAACGATAAGAGTGCTTCCTTTGCCCGCTACATATGCTCTGTTAACGTAAGGAGCTTCAACACTTGCTGACACGCCGCCGGTAACCGCAAGGTCTCCGAGTTTTTTGTCCACAGCAACGGTGAATAATCCGGTGGAGCAGTTATTACCGTTAATTACCAGATGATCGCCGTCCTTAATGCTGCCTGTAACATGACCTGTACCGGTAACCCAGTAATTGATGGTGTTATCGGATCCGAACCACTGGCCGCCTTCACAGGTAAGATAATAAGTTACCGGGCCGTCCGCACGGGACTTCATTTCGGGTGTCAATACCAAAGCACAAAGAAGTGCAACCCCCAGCATCAACGTAGATAACTTCTTAAGCATTTTCATTCTAATCCTCCTATTGTTGACTTTCAACGTCTTTATCTGCAGTACTTTCATCCAAAGAAACGTACTTGTCTCCGTTTTCGATTTCTTTTGCCACCAGTACAAATCTTCCCACTCCTCCGGGGAGATAATCCGAACAGGTGGACAACGTTACGAATTTGTCGCCGTACTCAGCCGTTACGCCGGTGTCGTAAAAAGAAAGCTTTTTGACATTGTCATAAAAGTCCAGAAACTCTTCTTCACTCGCAGCATTGAAAAATTTGTAATATTTAAAGCAGGTATCGGTAGTGTAATAAACCCTCGAAAGAAAGGCCGACATTACCGCATACACATGCTCACAGTCTTTTTCATAAAGATAAAGATAAGGATGCGCTTTGAAATACTCCTCATCCTCATACTTCAAAACATCATAAAACATGATGTCTTTAAAGTTGTGACCGTAGATAATCAGGTTGGTGGAAGCAGGATATATGGAGCTGTCCGAGTCCAAAAAAGGTGTACCTGTCTTATCGTATTTTTTATCAAAATCTTTTCTTAAATAATATTCTTCATCATCCGGAGTCCACATTACCGGATAGTCCACACAGGTGTCGGGAATCTTTATCCAGGCTACCATGTCGGAGTTCTTTAAGAACCATTCCTTGTACGGATTCTCAACTCTTTCCTCGACTATAACCTTCGAAGGATCGAATTCGGGTATGTTAAGAGTGATATCGTCAGCGTTGCTTACATCAGTTTCAGGAGCTGAGACCTCTGCATCGACTTCTGAATCCGGCTCTGAAGATATATCGCTGATTATCTCCTCCACAAGTATGGAGCCGTCTCCTATATCCTCGGAAACCACCGACAAATCCCGAGTATCCCATACCCAGAACATAACCCCTGTTAAAAGGCAGAGAACACTTAGTGTCGAAAGAATAATTATAATTACGCGTCTGTTTGCCTTCACTTTAACCTCATAATTTACATAACTACATTTTCAATTTATCACATTGATATGATTATGTAAACAAAAAAACCTTTAATTTTCTGTTAAAATGGGATTTCTTAATAAAAAAGCATTAAAAAAGCTCCGCATTTGGTTAACATAACCTTGTGCGGAGCAATTTATTACTTACCGTAGTAGTATTGGTATTCGTCCACCGGCTCATTGGCCTTTATAAGTATATCCACGAATTCTTCCATCTGCTCTTCGGAGAGTCCCAATAAATCTCTGATTGCTTCAAGAGTATATGTCATATCGGGTGTAAGGTTAACACCCACATCATCGGTATTGTAATAATATGTGTCCTCGGATCTTTCTATTCTTTTTTCAAAGAATACAGCTATATAGCCGATGACAGTATAGGATTCGTTCGAATAATTATTGCGAACAGGCTTCCAGTTTCCGGCTTCAAGGTCCTTTTTGACCGCATCATATATGGTTTTGGTCTGCCCATCGCTCAAATCCCATGAGTCGGCCTTAAGTCCATATTCGGCGCTGAGCTCCGAATTATATGAATACAGTGTAAAATAACCTCCCGAGATATAATAGTCATCATTCTCATGAAGCAGTGTCTTTATCAGATCTCTGTCAGAAAGATAATCAACATAAGCTTTGTCAAACTCGGTTTTGTTGTTTCTGGGAACCACAATTCTGTACTCACGCCTTAAAACCTCTGCGTTTTTAAGCACATATTCTATAGTAATGTAATCGTAAACGTATTCCTCGTCATCGTTAGAATTAAAGAAGCGGGCATTCATCATATCCTTGTTGTCTATGATGCTTTTGTGGAAATCCATGGTTTTCTGCACGAGTTCTTTGTTTGAGCCGTCAATCGTGTAGGAATTTCCCATATACAGTTGAATCTCCTGAACCTTAGATGCATCCGGAATTCTTTTTTCGATTCCAAGGAAATCGTATTTCATGCCAAAGCAGCATATTACTGACAAAACCGCTCCCACCGCAAAACCGACAAAGGTTTTTTTGTTAAAGACTCTTACTGTCTTCTCAAGAAGCATAAGGCCCGTGTAATAGGAAATGGCCAATGCCGCTATGAAGCACAAACTTCCCTGAATAACGTTCATTCCTCTGATTTCCGCTTCCGAGAAGATGTAATAAAGAAGCATACCAAGAATTACAGTACCGGTAATGGTATATATCCAGTGAATAATGGGCTTTAAGGGCTTAAAGCTTACCACGTCGCCTGCAGATTCGCTTTTTTTGCCTCTGTACATGAGGAAAGCTATAATCGCAAATATAACACCCACTGCACCATAGATAAGCATTATATGGCCGTTCTCAAGAGAAACGCCGATAAGGTCTCTCGTCATTGTCTCGGGCAGTTCACCTATCCGGTTGTAAGAATAATCTCTTACTGTCCTCATGTTTCGCAGCAGACATACAAGCGGTGACAGAAAGTCTGTCTTGGCGCTGAAGCTGTAACTAAGGCCATAAAGAAGGTTGGATACCACAAAATTGAAAAGGTTCTCAATTCCAAGTGCCAAAAAGTTAAATGCAAGGTAAAGTAACGGAAGGGCAAACATATTTCCCGTCATCATTGCTATAACCGTAGCAAAAGAGAAGAAGAAAATGCTGTCGATTATTACCGCTCCTATCAGCACAAACACCGACATATGGAAGCCCACACCGATAATAATGAGCGTAAGTATAAAGAGTGCGCCGCCGATTACGTAGGGTATCAGCATAATGACAATACCGGAAAGGTAGTTGGTCACAAAAAGCCCCGCTCTGGTAATGGGAATCGAGTGAAATGCTCCCACGCTCTTAGCAGTGTACAGATACATCCATACAAAAAATGCCGCTATCCAGGCCGTAGCAAAGGCCACACAAGGTGCCAGATAAATGGCCGCATTATAGAACATATACTTAACTTCAAAAGGATTAAATTCCGTTGTATCTATTCCGTGTCGTATCCATTCCATAATAAGGAACAGGGAAGGTATTACCGCCACAAAAGAAAGCAGTCCCCAGAAAGGCCAGACACTTTTAATATTTCTTTTGAATATAGTCACGTTAAATAACGATGTCTTTGACTTCATAGTGCTCACCTCCCAGTTCATAGATAAAGATTTCTTCGAGAGTCAGGGGAATAGCGTCCACCAGCATGGGGGAATAAGGCTTTAATACCTCCATGGCTCTGTCGGAATTCATACGCATGATAAGCGTAAATACACGGCCGAGTCTTGATGAATGAAGCACCGGAATGTCCGCGGGCAGTTCCGTAACATCCGTTCCGAATACTACCTGAAGCTTAACCATGTTGTCCTGAAGTTCTGTCAGGTTTCTTTCAAGAAGAACTTTTCCTTTGTCCATGATTCCTACGTGATCGCAGACGTCTTCAAGTTCTCTTAAGTTGTGGCTGGATACCAGTACGGTGGTGCCGCGTTCGGACACATCGCTCATCATAAGGCTCCATACCTGTCGTCTCATTACCGGATCGAGTCCGTCAACCGGCTCGTCAAGAATCAGGCACTCGGGCATGGTGGAAAGAGCCAGCCAGAAAGCTACCTGCTTCTGCATACCTTTGGATAAATGTCTGATTACTTTTTTCTCATCAATAGGGAATGCTTCTTTTAACTTCTCGTAGCGCTCTACGGAAAAAGAAGGATAGATTCCCTTGTAAAAATGCATCATTTCCCTGATGGTGGCATTGGCAAAATAATACCAGTCATCGGGAATGGCGGCGCATCTTGCCTTAATAGACCTGTTCTCCCATACGGGGGTTCCGTCGATGGTCACGCTGCCGCTGTCTTCTTTGTAAATTCCGAGAATGTGTCTTATGACGGTAGACTTGCCCGCCCCGTTAGGTCCCACAAGACCGTATACGGAGCCTTTCGGAACCGAAATATTGGTGCCGTCAAGGGCTTTAAAACCGTCAAAGGTTTTTACCAAATCCTTTATCTCAATCATACTAAACCGTCTCCCTTATTAATTCCTCAAGTTCCTCATATTGTATTCCAAGGTACTTAAGTTCCGCCAAAATCTCAATAAGTTTTTCCTTAAGTTCTTTTACCCGTTCCTCATCCCGTCTTACATCCGGGCTTACAAAATTCCCTTTTCCCGGAATCGAATAGATGTAGCCCTCATTTTCAAGTTCATTGTAGGCCCTTTGAATGGTGTTTGGGTTAATGGAGAGCTTCACCGCAAGACTTCTTACAGAAGGAAGCTGTTCGTTTATTCCCATGGCACCGCTTATTACGAGCCGCCTGATACTGTCTTTTATCTGTTCGTAGATAGGACGGGAATCCCTGTAGTTAAGTTCAATCAAATAACGCTCCTTTCCGGAATTGTCCCTCCTGGCTGTATTAACCTATCTAATACAGTTCATACACCTATGATATTGTGGCGGCTCCTTAATGTCAATAAAGGCTTTCTTAAGAAAAGCCAAAGAAAACGCGTTTTTTTCTTAACTGCGGGATTTAAAAAGAAAAATGCCGCCCCAAAGGGAGCGGCACTTGAATGAACTTCTTATTTCTTGAGTGAAGCTAGTCTTTCTGTTACTTCTTTTAACATCTGCTCGTATTTAACAAGCTTGTCCTTCTCCTCCTGAACCTTGGCTTCGGGAGCCTTGGAGATGAAGCGCTCGTTACTGAGCATGCCGTTTGAACGCTTGATTTCTCCCTGAAGACGGGCTTCTTCTTTGGTAAGACGCTCGATTTCTGCGGAGATGTCAACAAGTTCCGCAAAAGGCATATAGAGGGTTGCGCCCGCAATCACTGCTGATACGGCATCCTCGGGAATGCCGGCCTTGTCGGACTTAATCTCTACTTCGGAAGCGTATGCGAGGGG
>JAEEGK010014197.1_pt1 | contig 17828 bp, 14 predicted proteins | sample 8958771 | NCBI WGS metagenome assembly JAEEGK01 (sample SAMN16246547, study PRJNA631951) | gut metagenome | biome: gut microbiome; feature: rumen; material: SC-attached | host: Bos | place: Iran: Karaj | collected 2018-10
AATAAAACATGCTTATCTTTTCTTTCATATGATTTCATATTATACAAATTCCTTAATACCTCATTATATAAAGAATTATTCATATGAGGATGATGCAATTTTATTTCTTGGATTATTTCCATATTTTTTTCAAAGTTCATTGACCTTTTATTATTTTTAATAATCATATTTGATATATAACTTATAGTATATGAATAAGCTATTGTTCCTATTATCAATAAATAAATTTGGAAGGCTATTTCAGTATATGTGATACCTGTTATATCCCCATATCCGACTGTGGTTATTGTTACTATAATAAAATATAATGATGCTAAATATTGCATTATGAAACTTTCATCTTGCATATTTATTTTTGTTATCCATCCTGAAAATGAGTTATTTCCTATAAATATAAATAAGCATGAATTTATATTTAATATTATTATTATGATTAAAAGAATTAAAATAAACCCTCCAAAATTATCTATAATTTCATTCGATGAAATAATTTCTCCTAAATGATTTATATTATTATTGTAATAAAACATTTTAAATAATTTTAATATTTTTAATAATAATATAATTTGAAATCTGTTATCTAAATCAAATTTGAAAGAAAATATGTTATAAATGAATAAAGTGTAGAATGGAATTGCTTGTAAAAAATCAACAAAAAACCAAGTTTTTATATAATGTCTCATAATTTTTTTGGTTTTTATAATTAAATGTTCATAAAAATTGTTATAACCTTTAAATAAATTAAGAATTAAATCTATTATATAAATTAAATCGCGGGCGATGTCCAGCATGGGAGAGAAGGTCCAGCGGATACCCTGTGCGGTGGCTTCGACGGCCGCCACGCGGGCGCCCTCTTCCACCAGGGCGGGATCAAAAGTGGCCGCCAGGCCCAGCGGGATGGGGAAAATGGTATGATAACCATGGATGACATCGCGGCTCACCAGCAGCGGGATTCCCAGACGGGATTCCTCCACGGCGATGCGCTGCAGCTCGTTGACCTTCGCGGGATCCACCTCGTTGAGGATGGAGCCGATCTGTCCGTTACGGAGGGACTCGGCGTAATCGGAGACGGCGCCGCCGGCGGAGATCTGGTTCATCTGGCCGATCTTCTCGGCCAGGGTCATCTGCGAGAGCAGCTTCTCCACGCGCGATTCAATGGAAGGGTCGGAACCTATGGTTGAGGCTGTTTTCCCGGACTGACAGGAAAACAGAACGGTGACAAAGGAAACGAAAACTAAACTTCGAAATACTTTCATGTGTCCGGTTATTGGTTCGAACACAAAATTAGAGACAAAAAACTTTGGCCTCCCAATATGTAATAATTAGGTAGTGGCACAGTAGAGCTAATTACATGGATTCCATGCAATTAAAATAATTTAATATACTAAAAAAGTAGTGGAAGAATAGGAACGATATGTCCTACTTACCGATCTTTTTCACCGCTTCCTCGAAGTTGTCGCGGTCTCCCAGGGCCGCATTTTTCACCGCCACCTTATAATTATAGATGGTGCTCAGGGAGTAGTCCAGCATGGTGGCGATGACCTTGCTGTCGTCCACGCCCAGCTTGATGAGGGCGAAGATGCGCTGCTCGGTGGTGAGGCGGTTTCCGGGCGCCACCTCGCGGGCCTCTTCCTTCAGGAGGGCGTTGAAGCGGTTGACGAAGTCCGGATACAGGGCCAGGAAGGTGGAGTCGAAGGTTTCGTAGAACTCGTCACGGGCCTTTTCGCTGCGGCCGCTGATGGAGAGTTCTTTCAGGAGCTGGTCGGCCCTGCCCTGCTTGAGGAGGTTGCGGAAGCGGTTGTCCTCGTTGCGGATGACGGAGACTTGCGCGGAAAGGCCCTGCAGGAAGCTGAGGATGTATTTCTCCTTCACTTTATCGGCCTTGGAGATCTGCTGGTTCAGATCGTTCAGGGTGGCGTTCGCCAGCGCCAGGGAGGTATTGCTCTGCTCCAGCTCGGCGCGGAGCTTGGTGAGTTTGCGGGAGCGTACCACCAGGAAACGGAGCACCAGCGTCAGGATAAAGGTGAGGATAGCCAGCAGGAACAGCCATACGCGGCGGCTCTCGTTGGCGCGGGACTGGCGGTCCTGGTAGGCATCCTCCACCTGCATCAGGAAACGGGAGATCTGCCAGGGACGGAGCTTGGCGTTATAGGAAATGGCGTCCTCCTGCGCCAGCCGCAGATAGCGGAAGGAGCGGTCCACGTCGGTAGGCAGGATGAGCTGCGCCACCATCGTCAGGGAGGCGTAATCCCGGACGGCGTTCACCACGTCGCACTCGGCCGACTTCACCAGCCAGTACATGCGCTCGGGCTGATGGTCGAACATGTTCTCCAGCTCGGACTGGAAGAAGGCATGGATAGCGTATTCGCGGTCTTCGGGCCGATACATGGCCAGCAGCACGTGGCTCACGCTGTCTGCCTCGGCGAGGCGGCCCTCGTCGATGAGGTAGTCCCGCAGCAGGGAGTTATAGCGCGGCCCTTCGTGGGGAAGCATGCCCAGCAGGCGCTCCCGGAAGGCCGATGCCGGCGGAATGGCCAGGCGCTCCACCATGCCGGAATTACCGGCCATGTCCTTGCTGAAATCGTGCAGGACCCACAGATACTCCGTCCTCATCTCTTCCGAGAGGGAGGCCGTATCAATCTGGTTGTAAAGGATCTGGCTGGCTTCAAAGTAGTTGCCGGCCTTGGCATAGAGGTGTCCCAGCTCGATGGTGGCCTTGTCGTAGCGTTCGCTGTCGGCCAGTTGCAGGGCCAGGACCTGGGCGTTTTTCAGATAGACCTGGGTGGAGTCGAAGCTGAAGGAGAAGAAGTCCGACGCGGCGATCATTTCCAGCTCGTAGCGGCCAGCAGGGTCTTCCGTGGCCGATATGAGCCTTCTGTATGCGTTCAGCTGATCCTTCTTCTTGGCGACGTAGAGGTCTTTGGTAGCGAGGAGACGGTCCAGTTCGTCCAGCTGTTGCCTGGTGGTCCGGTCGGTCCGGGAAGGTGCGGTGCAGGAGGCGGCCCAAACAGCCGCCAGCAAGAAGAATACGATGCGCCTTCCGGTGTGCATAGCACAAAGATAATAAAAAGTTTACAGCGAACGGACAGCCTGTTCGATTTCCTCCTCGCGGCCATCGGGGATGACCGGGGACAGGAAGGAAAGCATCTGCAGGGTGCGGGCTTCCGACTCGGGAATGCCGCGGGAACGCATGTAGAAGAGTTCGTCCTCGTTCAGCTGGCCGACGGTGGCTCCGTGGGAGCACTTGACGTCATCGGCATAAATCTCCAGCTGCGGCTTGGTGTCCACCTTGGCGGTTTCGGCGAGGACGATGTTGTGGTTCTCCTGGAAGGCTTCGGTCTGCTGGGCGTCGGGGGCGACGACGATGGTGCCGTCGAAGGTCACCTGCGCGCTGCCGCCGGCGATGCCGTTGAACAGCTGCGTGCTGTGGCAGCCGGGCGCCATGTGGTGCATGACCACGCGGAAGTTCACCTTCTCATCGGCCTTGCAGAGGTAGAGGCCCTTGAGGTGCGCCTCGGCCCCGGGGCCGGTCAGGTCCACGGTGACTTCGATGTCCTTCGACTCTCCGGGCAGCACCACGAACTGCAGCTCCAGCTTTTCGCCGGCTGCGACCTGGTACTGTCCTTTCGGAGGAGCTATGTATTTACCGTGTCCCATATCAGAACTGGTCAAATCCCTTGGATTCGATGGCATCGATGAGCTCGCGGCCGCCGGTTTTCACGATGCGTCCGGCCTTGAGCACGTGCACGAAGTCCGGCTGCACGTATTCCAGCAGCTTGTGGTAGTGCGTCACGATGATGGCGCTCTTCTCGGGGCTGCGGAGGGCGTTTACGCCATCGGCCACGATTTTGAGGGCGTCCACGTCCAGGCCGCTGTCGGTCTCGTCCAGGATGGAGAGGGTCGGGTCCAGCAGGGCCATCTGGAAGATCTCGTTGCGCTTTTTCTCGCCGCCGGAGAAGCCTACGTTCACTTCGCGCTTGGCGAATTCGGGCTTCATCTGGACGAAGGCCATCTTCTCCTTCATGAGTTTGAGGAAGTCGGAGGTTTTCATCTCCTCCTCGCCGGCCGCTTTGCGCTTGGCGTTCACGGCGGCTTTCAGGAAGGCGGTGATGGTGACGCCGGGGATCTCGATGGGGTACTGGAAGCTCAGGAAAAGACCGGCCCAGGCACGTTCCTCGGGGGCCATGGCCAGGAGGTCCTGACCGCGGAAGAGCACGGTGCCTTCCGTCACCTCGTAGCCGGGGCGGCCGGTGAGGACGGCGCCCAGCGTGCTTTTACCGGCGCCGTTGGGACCCATCACGGCGTGGATTTCCCCTTCGCCGATGCTCAGGTCGATTCCTTTCAATATTTCCTTGCCGCCTACGGTGGCGTGCAGATTCTTGATCTCTAACAGCATATTATGCTTCTTTTTTATACAGTTTCATCCAGGTGGACAGGGACCACAGGCCGTTGAGCAGGTACAGACCGCTCACGATCGGCATGAAGACATTGCCCACGCTGATGTGCAGCAGCAGCTGCGTAATGTTCACCAGGAGCCAGATGACCCAGCACTCCCACTTCTTGAGGGCGCTCAGCAGCTGGGCCAGCAGGATCAGGACGGTCACGACCGTATCCAGGTACGGGTGCGGGTCGGCCGGGAAGAGGGTATCCAGGATCCAGCCCCAGAGGGACGCCACCACAATGATGGACAGGAGGGCGTAGCCGCGCTCGGCCCAGGTGAGCATGGTCACCTTGAGGGCTTTGGCGTCTCCGGAACTGGCCTCGTCGGCCTTGGGATGCGTCCAGCGGTAATGTCCCATCACGTTGATGGCCAGGGATATGGGCTGCAGCAGCAGGCTGGCGTACAGGTTCCGGTTCCAGAAAAGGAAAAACAGGGCGGCCGTGTAAAGGTAGCCGACCCAGAAGTTATACTTGGAGTTACGGCCTGCCAGGAACACGCAGGTCAGTCCCAGGATACTGGAAATGAGGTCTATCAGGAGGACGGGACGTCCGGCCAGTTCAAAAATAACGGTATCTAACATATTAACCTACAGAACCTTCTAAGGATACTTGCAATAGTTTCTGGGCCTCGACGGCGAACTCCATGGGCAGGCGGCTCAGGACCTCCCTGGCATAGCCGTTCACGATAAGGCCGACGGCGTCCTCGGGGCCGATGCCACGCTGGTTGCAGTAGAACAGCTGGTCCTCGGAGATCTTGGACGTGGTGGCCTCGTGCTCCACCGTGGCGGTGGGCTGCTGGCTCTGGATGACGGGGAACGTGTGGGCGCCGCACTTGGAGCCGATCAGGAGGCTGTCGCACTGGGAGAAGTTGCGGGCGTTCACGGCGTTCCTGCCCATGCGCACCAGGCCGCGGTAGCTGTTCTGGCTCACGCCGGCCGAGATGCCCTTGGACACGATGCGGCTCTTGGTGCCGCGTCCCAGGTGGATCATCTTGGTGCCGGTGTCGGCCTGCTGGTGGTTGTTGGTGACGGCTACGGAGTAGAACTCCGAGCTGCTGTAGTCTCCCTTCAGGATGGTGGAGGGGTACTTCCAGGTGATGGCCGATCCGGTCTCGACCTGCGTCCAGCTCAGGTGGGAGCCTTCCCCCTTGCAGATGCCGCGCTTGGTCACCAGGTTCAGGATGCCGCCTTTGCCGTCGGCGTCTCCGGGGTACCAGTTCTGGACGGTGGAGTACTTGACATCGGCATCTTTTTCCACGATGATTTCCACGACGGCGGCGTGGAGCTGCTGCTCGTCCCGCATGGGGGCGGTGCAGCCTTCCATGTAGCTTACGTACGAGCCTTCATCGGCCACGATGAGCGTGCGCTCGAACTGGCCCGTGCCCTTGGCGTTGATGCGGAAGTAGCTGGACAGTTCCATAGGGCAGCGCACCCCCTTGGGGATATAGCAGAAGGAGCCGTCGGAGAAGACAGCGCTGTTCAAGGCGGCGAAGTAGTTGTCGCTGGCGGGCACCACGGTGGCGAGGTACTTGCGCACCAGGTCCGGATGCTCTTTCACGGCCTCGGAGAAACTGCAGAAGATGATGCCCTTTTCGGCCAGGGTCTTGCGGAAGGTCGTGGTGACGGACACAGAGTCGAAGACGGCGTCCACGGCGACCACGCCGGCCAGCACGTCGCGCTCCTTGAGGGGAATTCCCAGCTTGTCAAAGGTTTCGGCCAGCTTGGGATCTATCTCCTTGGGACGGTCCTTGTCTTTCTTGGGAGCCGCGAAGTAGATGATATCCTGAAAGTCGATGGGCGGCATGTCCAGATGTGCCCAGTCCGGCTGCGGCATAGCCTGCCACTTGCGGAAAGCGTCCAGCCGGAATTCCAGCAGCCAGTCGGGCTCCCCTTTCCGGGCCGAAATCATGCGCACGATTTCCTCGTTCAGGCCCTTGGGGATGAACTCCTGCTCTACGTCCGTAACAAACCCTTCCTTATATTCACTGGATGTAAAATCCCGTATAATTTTCTCACTTTCTGACATAAGTTCACAAAGATAGCAGTTTTTTCCCGAATAGTTACTATCTTTGGCTTTCACAACCACTAACGGCCCAATGAACCGAAACTTGCACTTCTTATTTCTGCTCGGCAGCCTATTGCTGCTCCCGGCTATTTCACAGGCCCAGAAAATCATCTTTACACCTCAATGGACTCCCCAGGCGCAGTTCGCGGGTTACTATGTTGCACAGGACAAGGGCTTCTACAGGGAAGCCGGCCTGGACGTGGACATCGTGCATCCGTCGGCGTCCCAATCGGCCCTGAGCCGCATCGCCAGGAACGAGAGCCACGCAACTACCCTGATGCTGCCGCAGGCCATGGAAATCATCGACAACGGCATCCAGCTGGTGAACATCCTGCAGACCTCGATGAACAGCGGCCTTGTCATCGTTTCGCGCAAGAACGAGGATCCGCTCAAACAGAAAGGGATGCGCGTAGGAGCCTGGAGCGTGGGGTTTGACCAGCTTCCCCTGAGCATGTCCATCAAGGAGAACCTGGGCTATCAGTGGATCCGCTTCGTTTCGGGCATCAACCTGCTGCTTTCCGGCGCTATCGACGCGACGGTCGCCATGAGTTATAACGAATACTACCAGCTGGTCCAGGCCGGCATGGAACTGACCGATACCAATGTGTATCGTTTCTGCGACCACGGCTACAATGTCCAGGAGGATGGCGTGTATGTCACCCGCGAATACTACGAAAAGAACCGCGACAAGGTCATCAAGTTCGCAGAGGCCAGCAGACGCGGCTGGGAGTGGGCCGCCGAGCACCCGGAAGAAACGCTGGACATCGTCATGGAGTACGTCCGCGAATATCGGGTCGATACCAACCGTACCCTGCAGAAACTGATGCTGGACGAGATCCTGCGCCTTCAGCTGGACCGTGAATCCGGTCAGCGGGAGTTCCGCCTGCGTCCGGACATGGTCACCCTGATGAACCAGCTCATGATAGAGAATCAGATGCTGATCAATGAAGTGAAATACGAAGACCTGATCGCCCTATGAACCGTATTATGAGATACCTGCGCAAGTCGCTCTCGGCGCGGCTCAGCCTTTGGGTCGTGTGTTTTGCCACCCTCGTCTTCATGGTTACGCTGGGCATCATGTTCGTCCAGTCCCGCAAGGCCGTCCGTCAGGAGGCTTTCAGCGGGGCCGAGCAGGTGCTGGACAATACGGTCCAGCGCGTTCAGTCCATTCTGAACCGCGTGGAGATGGCGGCAGACCAGACCGCATGGCTGGTCGCGCGCCATCTGAGAACCCCGGACTCCATGTACGTTTACAGCCGCCATATCCTGGTGAACAACCCGGATCTGAACGGTTGCTCCATCGCCTTCGAACCTTACCATTATCCGGAGAAGGGGAAGTATTTCTCGGCCTTCAGTCTGAATGAAGACGGGAAAATCTCCACCACGCAGGAAGGCAACCCCACTTACGAATACTTCTATATGGACTGGTACCAGCTGCCCAAGCTACTGGATCGTCCCTGCTGGACCGAGCCCTTCGCCGACTACAACCCGGTAGGCATCTACTCCAAGGAGATGATCGCCTCCTACTGCCAGCCCATCCGCGACAAGGAAGGCAACTACATCGGCACCCTTTCGGTGGACATTTCCCTGAACTGGCTGTCCGAGACCATCTCGGCCGTGAAGCCCTACCCGCATTCCTACAGCATCATGACGGGCCTGGGCGGCACGTTCTTCGTGCACCCGGATTCCACCAAGCTGTTCTACCAGACCATCTTTACCGAAACGCTGGAACACCCGGACCCGGCCCGCACCAGACTGGGCCATGCCATGCAGCGCTGCGAGGCAGGCCGACAACAACTGAAGATTAACGGAGAAAAGTGCTACGTCTTCTACAAACCGCTGGGTGACACCGGCTGGAGCGCCGCCATCGTGTGCCCGGAAAGTGACATCTTCGCGGGCCTCAACCGCCTGCAGCGCGGTATCCTGCTCGTGCTTCTGCTGGGCATCCTGCTCATGCTGTTCGTTTGCAGCCGCATCGTTTCCCGCGAGATGAAGCCGCTTCAACAGCTCACCCGCCAGATCGAGATCATCTCCGCCGGCCACCTGGACAAGAAGCTCCCCGACAATGGCCGTGTCGATGAACTGGGCCGCCTGTACCAGTCCTTCAGCGGCATGCAGCAGTCCCTGGTCAACTATATCGACGAGATGAAGCAGACGACGGCGGCCAAGGCGGCCATCGAGAATGAGCTCAAGGTGGCTTCCGACATCCAGATGAGCATGGTTCCCCGTATCTTCCCCGCCTTCCCGAACCGTCAGGACATCGATCTGTACGCATCCATGACGCCGGCCAAGGAAGTCGGCGGCGACCTGTACGACTACTTCGTCCAGAACGAGAAACTGTATTTCTGCGTAGGCGACGTGAGCGGCAAGGGCGTTCCCGCCTCCCTGTTCATGGCCGTCACCCGTAACCTGTTCCGTATCTTCGCCCAGCAGGGCCATTCCCCGGAAAGCATCGCTACGGGCATCAACCGGTTCCTCTCGCAGGATAACAACCAGCTCATGTTCGTGACCATGTTCATCGGCCAGCTGGATCTGCAGACCGGCCACATGGACTTCTGCAACTGCGGTCACAATCCGCCCGTCATCGTGACGCCCGGCGAACCGGCCCGTTTCATGCCGGTGAAGTACGCCAACCAGCCGCTGGGTATCATGGAGGGCATGCCGTTCCAGGGCGAAAGCCTGGAACAGACCCGCGGCTCGCTGTTCCTGTTCTACACCGACGGTCTCAACGAAGCCGAGAACCCGGACCACGTTCAGTTCGGCGACGACGCCATCCTGGAAATGATGACCCAGCTGAGCCAGTTACCGTCCGACCTGGTCATCGCCCAGCTGAAAGCCGCCGTGGAGAAGCACCGCAACGGCGCGGCCCCCAACGACGACCTCACCCTCGTCGCCCTGCGGCTGCTGTAACGCAAGTCACAATCCTTTACGTCGCAGGTCAGGCGACTTTTTGCAGACAAGTCAGCCTATACCAGAAAAAAGCCCCTCCGGGAAGGAGAGGCTTGTGCCCAGAGCGGGAATCGAACCCGCACGATATTGCTATCACAGGATTTTGAGTCCAGCGCGTCTACCAATTCCGCCATCCGGGCGAGACGGACTGCAAATTTAAGGGAAAAAGCGGAATCTGCAAAAATTATTGCTCGTCAATGCCAAAGCCGCGGATGTCCCGGGCATCGGCGATGAGATGCTTCTGCATGCGTTTCCGGGCATGCTTGAGCGCCCAGAAGCAGCCCAGCAGGATCACCACGGAGATAACCCCGCTCAGCTCCGGCGAGACTTCGGCGCTCATGGCCACCGTGTCGTAGATGCCGTGGGCCAGTACCGGATACAGCCACATCTTGAGACCGGCCAGCGGTGCGCGGTATCCGTCAAAGTGGTGCAGGGAGTAATAGTAGCCCATGATCACGGCAAAGGCAAAGTGCCCGGGAATGGCGGTAAGGGACCGGCCGATGCCCGTCGTCACCCAATTGGACCCCGATGCGAACAGGTACTCGATGTTCTCGAAGGCCGCGAAACCCATCCCGACGCAAACAGCGTACACGATACCGTCCATCCGCTCGTCAAAGTCCCGGCACTTGCGCAGGAACAGCCACAGCAGGACCAGCTTTGCCGTCTCCTCCGGAATGGCCGCGCCGAAGAACGCTGTGCGGAAGGCGTCCGAAAGACTGTGGATCTCCGGCGGGAACAGCCCCGCCCGCATGGACGGCATGGAGATGAGGAAGGAGGCGCATACCGACATCCACCCGTAGAAGAAAGCCTTCACGAGATTCCGGACAGGCTCCCGCTGCAGTTTGTCCTGCGTGTAAGTATAGTAGAGGAGAATGATGGCGGGCAGTACCGCCAGCGTAATAACGGTTATCATAGTAAAAGCGTTTCCACAAAAATAAGGAAAAATCCGCTATCTTTGTAAACTATGACAAAGGAACTGACGCATATCGCCGACATCGCCGCATTCCTGGCGGACGAACCCGAACTCTTCGTGGTGTACGACCGCAACGTGGAATGGGTGGCGAAGGAAATCCCCGGCGCAAAGGCAAGCCTCGCTGTGGACGCCTCCGAGGAGGGCAAGACCCTGGAGACCGTGCAGGAAATAGGCCGATTCCTGATGCGGGAGAACGCCTCCCGCGGCGCCCTGGTACTGGCCGTCGGCGGCGGCATCACCACCGACATGGCCGGCTTCGCCGCCAGCATCTACAAGCGCGGCATCCGGTATGCGAACTTCCCCACGACCCTTCTGGCGCAGGTGGACGCCGCCATCGGCGGAAAAACCGGCGTGAACCTCGACGGATACAAGAACATGCTCGGGGCTTTCCGCATGCCGGAGTACACCTTCATCTGTGCCGATGTCCTCCGCACCCTTCCTCCGCACACCCTGCGCTGCGGCCTGGCCGAACTGCTCAAGACCTTCCTCCTCGCCGACGGAGCCGCCTACGAAAAGGCCCTCGCCATCGGCCCGACACAGGAAATGATCCTCAAGGCCGCCGCCATCAAGGAAGGCATCGTCGCGAGGGATCCCTTCGAGAAGGGCGAGCGCGCCAAGCTCAACCTCGGCCACACCTTCGGTCATGCCATCGAGCATGAGGCCCGCAAGCGCGGTGACGATATCCCCCACGGGGACGCCGTCGCCATCGGCACCCTCCTCGCCGCACAGCTGGGGGAGCGTATCGGCCTTAGCGAAAAAGGCCTGGCAGAGCGGCTGGCGAAGGATTTTGCTTTCGTCGGCCTGCCTACGCAGTGCCCTTATCCGCTGGAGGCGCTGCAGGAAGCGATGGCGAAGGACAAGAAGGCCCTCGGCGGCGGAAAGGTGAGATTTGTCATCCCCGTCAAGCCCGGGGAAGTGGTTTTCCATGAAATGAATCCCTATGATCTGCACTTCGATACAAAATAAGGAACTCGCCGAAATCCAGGCCCTGCTGCAGCACCTGGAGATGGCCGAGATCCGCCTGGACCGCTGCGCCCTGGAGGACGAGGACATCGACACCCTCTTCAGCGAGTCCGACGTCCCCCTCATCGCCACCTGCCGCCTGAGCGAAGAGTCCCAGGCTCCCGAGATCCTCGAGCGGGCCCTCCAGGCCGGCGCCAAGTACGTGGACCTGGAGATGGAGGCACCCGCCGCCGTCGGCCGCCGCATCCGCGAGGCCTGCCAGGAATACGGCACCGTCCTCATCCGCTCCTACCACAACTTCGACGGCACCCCCTCCCGCGAGGTGCTGCTCTCCCTGATGGAGCGCGCCCGCAGCTTCGGCGGAGAAGTGGTGAAAATGGTGACGACCGCCACCTCCAAGGCCGATGCCGACATCGTCCTCTCCCTCTACGACGCCGCCGAACCCGGTACGCTCGTCGCCTTCGCGATGGGCGAGGAGGGCCGGTCCTCCCGCCTCGAAGCCCTGAAGCGCGGCGCACCCTTCAGCTACGCATGCGTCAGCCCCGAAGAAGCCACGGCCTCCGGCCAGTGGACCACGGAGGAAATGGCGCGGGAAGTGTACGGCGATTTCCGCTTCATCGCGGCCGAGAACCTGCCGATGCCCTCGTCCAAGAGCTTCGCGCAGCGCGCCATCGTCGCCGCCGCCCTGGCCGAGGGAACCTCCCACCTGGACGGCTATTCTCCCTGCGGGGACAACGAAAGCGCCATTTCGGCCGCCAGATCCCTTGGAGCGCAGATTTCTGTCGATAGTAACAGAGTTGTTATATCCGGTATCGGCGCTACGCCCGGCTGCCTGGACCTGGAAGAAATCCATACCGGTGAATCCGGTTTCCTCACCCGCATGATGGTCCCGGTGCTGGCCGCGCTTTCGGCCGGCCGCGTACGGGTCACCGGTGAAAAAACCCTGCTGGACCGCCCTCTGTCCGATGCCCATGACATCATGGCCGCCTACGGAGTCCGCCTCTATCCGGAGGGTAACAAAACTGTTAGCGAGGACCGCAAGGCCGATTGCTACCTCCCTCTGAAGGTCGCCGGCCCCCTCATCCCCGGACGGGCCGATATTTCCGGAAAAGGAGGCTCGCAGCTCATCTCCGGCCTTCTGGCCGCCCTGCCCCTGACCGAGGGAAAATCCACGGTCTATGTGCACGACCCCCGCAGCATTCCCTACCTGTTCATCACCGTGGATGTCCTGAAGAAGTTCGGCATCCGCATCAGCTCCGAGATGGAGGGAGACGAAGATTTCATGGAAACCCAGGACTGGGGCCTTTGCACCGGCCTGAACTTCCACATCAAGGGCGGTCAGCGCTACAAAGCCGCCGACTTCGCCATCGAGGCCGACTGGTCCGGCGCCGCACCCTTCCTCACCGCCGGCGCCATCTTCGGTGATGTAGAAGTGACCGGTCTGGATACCACCAGCCTGCAGGCAGACATCTCCATCCTGGATATCCTCATGCAGGCCGGCGCCAGCATGTCCCAGCTGGATGAGCCCACAGGCAGCATCCATATCAAGCGCGCCCCGCTGAGCGCCTTCCAGGCAGACCTGAACAACTGCCCGGACCTCTTCCCGATGGTAGCCGTCCTGGCCGCCTTCTGTCCCGGCGAAAGCCACATCCTGGGCGTCCAGCGCCTGCGTCACAAAGAGACCGACCGGGCCGCCGCCATCGAGCAGATGCTGCTGCAGATGGGCGTTCCCGTAACGGTGGACGATGACGAGATGACCATTACCGGCATGGGCCTTACCCAGCGCCTGGCTTCCGGCCAGCTGCTGAAGGGCGGCAACTATGTCTCCCACGCCGACCACCGCATGGTGATGGCGCTGAAGGTGGCCTCCCTCGGAGCTTCTTCCCCCATCGTGATTGACGACGAAGCCTGCGTGGCCAAGTCGTTCCCCCATTTCAACGAATTATTTGAAAGACTATGAATACATTTGGCAATAGATTTAGAATCAGCATCTTCGGAGAGTCCCACGGCCCGCGTATCGGCGTTACCGTTGACGGCGTCCTGCCGGGCGTTCCGCTGAGCGAAGAGGATTTCGCCACGGACCTCGGGCGTCGCAAGGCCGGCGCCCTGGGCACCACGCCCCGCGTGGAGGATGACTTCCCGCAGATCGTTTCCGGCGTTTACGACGGTCACACGACCGGCGCGCCGCTCACCATCCTGTTCCGCAACGAAAACACCCGCAGCGAGGACTATGAGGGCTTCCGGGAGCATCCCCGTCCGGGCCATGCCGACTTTACCGCCAACCTGAAATTCGGCGGCTTCAACGACCCCCGCGGCGGCGGCCACTTCAGCGGCCGTATCACCCTGGGTGTCGTGGCGGCCGGCGTCATTGCCAAGAAGATGCTCTACTTCGCCAAGTTCCACGCCCAGCTCACGGAGGTGGGTGGTCTGGCCGATGCATCGGCCTGGCCGGAGGCCCTGAAAGCCGCCGAGGCCGAGGGCGACTCCCTGGGCGGCGTAGTGGAATGCTCCGTGGAGGGGCTTCCCATCGGCCTGGGTGAACCCTTCTGGGACAGCGTCGAGTCGCTGGTCTCCCACGCCATTTTCGCCATCCCCGGCGTGCGCGGCATCGAATTCGGCGACGGCTTCGCCGCTTCCCGCATGAAGGGCTCGGAGCACAATGACCCCTTTCCGGAGCATAAGTGCTGCGGCGGGCACCACCACGAGGAAGGTGAAGAGCACCACTGCTGCCACGGAGAAGGTCATGAAGAAGGCCATGAGTGCCAGTGCCACGGTGAGCACGAAGAGGGACACGAGTGTCACTGCCACGGCGAGCACGAAGAGGGCGGCGAGCACCACTGCTGCGGCCGCCACAAGCGTCCCCAGCCCCCTGTGACCAACCACGCCGGCGGTGTGAACGGCGGCATTACCAACGGCAACCCGCTGGTGTTCCGCGTGGCTTTCAAACCCACGTCCAGCATTGCCAAAAACGGCATCCCGGGCCGCCACGACGTCTGTTTCGCCCTGCGTACGCCCGTTATCGTGGAGGCGATGGCGGCTATCGTTTTAACGGATTTAGCCCTGTGACCGACGAGAAACTCATACGGCAGGTCACTTCCTCCGAATACAAGGAAGGCTTCGTGACGGACGTTGAGCAGGAATTCCTGCCCAAAGGCCTGAACGAAGACATCGTTCGGCAGATATCGGCCCGGAAAGGGGAGCCCGACTGGCTCCTGGAGTTCCGCCTGGACGCCCTGCGCAAGTGGCAGGCGATGCCGCAGCCGGATTGGGCGCATCTGGATATGCCGCCCATTGATTTTCAGGATATTATCTACTTCGCCGCCCCCAAGAAGGACAAGGATCGGCCCAAGGAAATCGACCCCAAACTGGCCGAGACCTTCGACAAACTGGGCATCCCGCTCAGGGAGCGCGAAGCCCTCGCCGGCGTGGTGGCCGTGGACGCCGTCTTCGACTCGGTGTCGGTGAAAACCACCTTCCGGAAAACCCTGGAGGAGAAAGGTATCATCTTCTGCTCGTTCTCGGAGGCCGTGAAAGAGCATCCGGACCTGGTGCGCAGGTACCTCGCCAGCGTGGTCCCCGCCTCCGACAATTTCTTCGCGGCCCTCAACAGCGCGGTCTTCTCCGACGGCTCCTTCTGCTACATTCCCAAGGGCGTCCGCTGCCCGATGGAGCTGAGCAGCTATTTCCGCATCAATGCGAAAGGCACCGGGCAGTTCGAAAGGACCTTGATTGTGGCCGATGAAGGCTCCTACGTGAGCTATATGGAAGGCTGCACTGCCCCGATGCGCGACGAGCAGCAGCTGCACGCCGCCGTGGTGGAAATCGTCGTGGAGAAGGATGCCGATGTCAAGTATTCCACCGTCCAGAACTGGTATCCGGGCGACGCCGACGGCAAGGGCGGGATTCTCAATCTCGTCACCAAGCGCGGCATCTGCAAGGGGGAGGGCAGCCATCTGAGCTGGACGCAGGTGGAAACCGGCAGCGCCATCACCTGGAAATACCCCTCCACTATATTAAAAGGGGATTACAGCAGTTCGGAATTCTATTCCGTCGCCGTCACCAACAACCATCAGCAGGCCGATACAGGCACCAAGATGGTCCACCTGGGACGGGGCACCAAGAGCCGGATCGTGTCAAAGGGCATATCGGCCGGGATGAGCCAGAACAGCTACCGCGGCCTGGTGCGGATGGGGCGTAATGCGCTGAATGCGAGGAACTTCTCCCAGTGCGACAGTCTGCTCATCGGCTCCCGCTGCGGGGCGCATACCTTCCCGGTAATCGAGAGTCTGCAGCCGTCGGCTACCGTGGAGCACGAGGCTACCACCAGCAAAATCTCCGAGGACCAGCTCTACTATTGCAACCAGCGGGGTATCGGCCCGGAAGACGCGGTGGGCCTCATCGTGAACGGCTACGCACGCGAAGTGCTTTCGCGCCTCCCGATGGAATTTGCCGTAGAGGCGCAAAAGCTCTTGTCCGTTTCGCTTGAAGGGTCTGTAGGGTAAATCCTACTTGGAGACAGTTATCACGTAACCCACCTCTCCGAGGTAGGCGACAGCCCTATTCGAACCGCTGGCCGGAGCGGACTCCAGCGTGAATTCCTTGCTATATACAGCTTCCTCTGCAGAACCGTTGATGCCGATCAGCTTGCCGCTCCAGCGGACCTTGAACTGCTCCAGTTTCCCCAGGTTATAGGGGATGGAGGTGATGGCCGTGTAGTTGCCGTAATTGTCCTTGGTCTCGAGTTGAATCTTGTAGGTGCCGGCACCGTTTCCGGCGGCGCCATAGCTGAAGGATGCCGTACTGGGGTTGTAGAGGGCGTCGACACTATTCCAGCCGTTGCTTCCTTTCTTGTAGATGCCCAGTCTCCAGGGTTCGACGGTAATCTCGCCCACGAAGGGTTCTACGGTCTCGTCTTCCAGATTGGTGGCGGTGATTTTAACCTTGGTGGTTTTCTTGGAAATATCGGGAAGCCTGAAAGTGGCGATGCATTCTTTTCCAATCTCGTTATAGGAGAGGTCTACAATCTCCGGATTATGGTTGGTCCAGCCGATTCTGCAGGTGGCGGTGGTGCCCAGGTATGCACTTTGGCCGTCATAGACGGTGGTTCCGGCAAAGGTGAATACGGGGTTCTTTGCCATAGAGTCCAGAAGATCCTTACAAGATGTGGCCAGCGTCAGAATGGCTGCGCCGAGGAGGAAAAACTTGGTTGCTTTCATTGGTTAGCGGTTTTAATTATCTGCAAAGATAGTGGTTTTCTTTTAGAAAAAGCAGTATCTTTGTTAAAATGATCAGTTGGATAGATATAACCTGCGCCGTCCTGGGACTCGCGACCGTCGTACTGGCCGGCCGCAATTCCAAGTACAATTTCTGGATCGGCTATCTCTATACGGCGGCGCTTTTCGTGATGTTCTACGACAAGAACCTCTACGCGTCGCTGCTGCTCCAGCCGGTGTCTCTTGCCATCAACATCCTGGGTCACTACCGCTGGACGCATCCGCGCGAAGGGGAGCAGAGTGCGAAGGATGCCAAGTCTTTGAAGGTGAGTATGTTGTCCTGGCCGGAGCGCATCCTCTGCCTGGTGGCCGTGTTCGCCGTCGCGGGCGCCTGGGGATGGACGCTGGACAGTCTATTTCCGGCCGATCCCCATCCCTACCTGGATTCCTGCGTGACGGTGCTCATCCTGCTGGCCCAGCTGCTGAGCGCCCTCAAAAAGTGGGACTGCTGGGTGGCCTGGCTGCTGGTGAACATCACCCAGCTGGCGCTGCACATCAGCGTGGGCAATATCTTTATGCCCATCGTGTGCGGCCTGTATCTGGTGAACGGCATCTGGTCGCTCGCCTCCTGGAAGAAACTCTATAAGAACGAAGCATAATATGTTGGAGATAAGGAACTTACACGCGAGTGTAGAAGGGAAGGAAATCCTCAAGGGATTGGACTTGAAGGTGGGCCCTGGCGAGGTGCACGCCCTGATGGGCCCCAACGGCGCCGGCAAGAGCACCCTCGCCGCCGTCCTCACCGGCCGTCCCGGCTATGAGGTGACCGAAGGGACCGTCCTGTATAAGGGTCAGGACCTTCTGAAAATGACCCCCGAGGAACGCGCCTGGGCTGGCCTCTTTCTCAGTTTCCAGTATCCGGTGGAGATTCCCGGCGTCACCATCACGGCCTTTATGAAGGCGGCGGTGAATGCCAAACGCAAGGCCGCCGGGGAGCCGGAGCTGAAAGCGGCCGAGTTCCTTAAACTGATGAAGGAAAAGATGGCCCTGGTGCAGATGAAGGCCGATTTTGCCAAGCGGGAAGTGAACGTGGGCTTCAGCGGCGGCGAGAAAAAACGCAACGAAATCTTCCAAATGGCCCTCCTGGAGCCGTCGTTCGCCCTTTTGGACGAAACCGACAGCGGCCTGGACGTGGATGCCCTCAAGATTGTGGCCGACGGCGTCAA
>JAEEGK010014202.1_pt1 | contig 17825 bp, 13 predicted proteins | sample 8958771 | NCBI WGS metagenome assembly JAEEGK01 (sample SAMN16246547, study PRJNA631951) | gut metagenome | biome: gut microbiome; feature: rumen; material: SC-attached | host: Bos | place: Iran: Karaj | collected 2018-10
ACGAACAGGTGATTGTATGTCCCCCGTTCCCGTATATAGAAATGGCAAGCGATTATGCCAACGACAGCTACTTCATGGTCGGCGCACAGAATGTAAGCGACCGCGAGGAAGGTGCCTTCACCGGCGAGGTGAGTGCCAAGATGCTGGAAAGCTGCGAGATTGACTACTGCATCGTAGGTCATTCCGAGCGCCGCGCCTACTACGGCGAGACCGACGCCCTGGTGGCCGCAAAGGTAGACCAGCTGCTGAAGCACGGACTGAAACCCATCGTCTGCGTGGGCGAGGTGCTCGAAGAACGCGAAGCCGGCCGTCAGTTCGATGTGGTGAAGAGCCAAGTCGAGAATGGCCTATTCCACCTCAGCGCCGAGCAGCTCAAGAACGTCATCATCGCCTATGAACCTGTGTGGGCTATCGGCACCGGCAAGACCGCCACACCGGAACAGGCTCAAGAAATCCACGCCCACATTCGCTCGCTGCTAGTCGGGAAATACGGCAAAGAAGTGGCCGACGAAATCAGCATCCTCTACGGCGGCAGCTGCAAACCCGGCAATGCCAAGGAACTCTTCATGCAGCCCGACATCGACGGCGGCCTTATCGGCGGCGCCTCGTTGAAGGCGAAGGACTTCATGGGCATCATCACTGCATTCTAGTTGACAGTGGGTAGTGGATAGTGTGTAGCACTCAAGGCTCACACTACCCACTCCTCACCACCCACTCAATGAGTTTCGAGCGGTTCATAGCCCGGCGTTTCATGCCGTTAAAGGGTGCCGACAGTGGTTTTACTGGACCATTGTCGGCCATCGCCGTTGCAGGCATAGCCCTCGGCGTGGTGGTGATGGTGATGGCCGTCAGCATCCTGCGAGGCTTCCAAGCCGACATCACGCAGAAGGTGGTGGGCTTCGGCAGCCACCTGACCGTGACAGCCTACGACGCAGGCGGCACCTACACCGAATTCCCCGTGACCCTGGACAGCTCGCTGACAGCGGCCATCAAGGGCGTGCCGGGGGTGCGCCACGTGCAGGCCTTTGCCACCAAGGGTGGAATGGTGAAGACCGAGGAACAGATTTACGGCATCCTGCTACGGGGACTGAGCGACCACCGAGACACCGCTTTCTACCATGCCTGCCTGACGGAGGGACGCTTGAACACCTCACCCAACGAGGTGCTCATCTCGAGCACCATCGCCTCCAAGCTCAAGCTGGACGTAGGCGACAAGATGCGCACCTACTTCTGGCAAGACGACAGCTACCGCGCACGAGCCTTCACCGTGAGCGGCATCTACAACACGGACCTGACCGAGATGGACGAACTGTACGTGGTGGGCAGTCTGAGCACCGTGCAACGGCTCAACGGATGGGACAGTCTGCAGGCGGGAGGCTACGAGGTGCTGGTAGACGACTACCGGCATCTCGACGACATCGCCCTCCTCGTTTCGGAGCAGTTGCCCGTCGAACTGCGCCTGACCACCATCACGCAGGCCCACCCCGCCCTCTTCTCTTGGCTCGACCTGCTGAATACCAACATCACCCTCATCCTGGCCATCATGTGCCTTGTGTCGGCAGTGGCCATCGTGTCGGCGCTTCTAATTATGATATTTGAGAAGAGTGCCACTATAGGATTGTTGAAGGCGTTGGGAGCCACCAATGCGTCGGTGCGCCGCATCTTCCTGCTCAAGGCCAGCGGCCTGATAGGCGGCGGCATCGTCATCGGCGATGTGGTGGCGCTGGTGCTGAGCGTGATGCAGAGTCATTGGCAGCTGGTTCGCCTCGACCCCGAAAGCTACTCGATGAGCCATGTGCCGGTACTCGTCGACCCGTGGGTCTATGTCGGCATCAGCGCAGGCACCCTGGCGGTGTGCCTGCTGGCGCTGCTGCTGCCCACCGCAGGCATCAGCCGCATCCAACCCGCCGCCACAATGAAGACAGAACGATAACGAAATGAAGAACCACCTGAAATACATCCTGCTGGCACTGACCATCGTGCTGGCTTTGTGGGCCCTGTGGCAGGTGAACCGCGTGGCCGACCAGGTGCGTCAGTCCGAGGAGGCGAAGGTGCGACTCTGGGCCAGCGCCATCGGCCAGCGCAACCAGCTGGCTGCCGCCACCCAGCAGTTCTTCCAACAGGCCACCCTCGACGAGCAGCGCAAGATGCAGCTCTACACCGACATCCTCGAGTCGTTCGCCGACCCCGACCTCGCCACCGACATGGGGTTCAGCCTCCGCTACGTCAACTACATCGTCGACAGCAGCCACACACCCATCATCATCACCACCGCCCGCGACAGTGTCATCACCGTGCCGCAGGAGCTGGCCGGCCAGAAGCTGGAGGGCGACCTGCTGGAGGAATACAGCCAGAACCCGCCGTTCACCTACGACCTGTGGGGTATGACGATGACCCTCTACTACAAGGAATCGGAATACTACACCCGGCTGCGCGAGGTACTCGACGGCTACACCCAGACGTTCCTCAGCGACATCACGCAGAACTCCGTCATGGTGCCCGTGGTCATTGTGGACAGCACCCGCACGCGCATCATCGCCAAGAGCGACAACGGTAGCGGAGAATGGGACGACGGGCATGTGAACCTCTCGTCGTTCACCAACACCCCCATCGAGGTGCGCCTCCCTTCGGGAGGTCTGGGCTACGTCTACTACGAGGCCACCCCCCTGCTGCTCACCCTGCGCTGGGCGCCCCTCTTCTACATCCTCATCGCCGCCGCCCTCATCCTCGTCAGCTACTTCCTCTTCCGCACAGCCCACAGCGCCGAGCAGAACCGCATCTGGGTGGGGTTGGCCAAAGAGACGGCCCATCAGCTGGGCACCCCCATCAGCTCGCTCACCGGATGGGTGGAATACCTGCGAGGCAAGGAGTTCACGCCCCAATATGCCGACGAAGTGGAGAAAGACCTGCGGCGACTCGGCACGGTGGCGCAGCGGTTCTCCAAGATTGGCTCCATCCCGCAGCTCAAGGAAGAGGACGTGCGCGAAGCCACCCTCGCCGCCGTGGGCTACCTGCAGAGCCGCTCCCCGCGCCGGGTGCACTTCAACGTCACCTTCCCCGAAGGCGAGACCTACCTCGCCCCTCTGGAGCAGTTCCTCTTCCAGTGGGTCATCGAGAACCTCTGCAAGAATGCCATCGACGCCATGGAGGGCGAGGGCTCCGTCTCCATCGTCGCCTCGCAGGACGCACGCAAAATCTACCTCGACATCAGCGACACCGGGCGGGGCATGTCGCCCTCGGTCCAGCGCCGCATCTTCGACAGCGGATTCACCACCAAGACGCGGGGGTGGGGGCTCGGCCTCCCGCTGGCGCGCCGCATCATTAACCAGTACCACCGCGGACGCCTCTACCTCAAATACAGCGTTCCCGGACAGGGGAGCTGCTTCCGCATTGTGCTGAACAAGAGTTAAGGTGTCACCCACCACCCACACCGGAAAAAAAGAAACAGCGTGAAACGGAAAAAAGTGAACATACGCAACATCCTCCTTGCCGCAGTATGCCTGTGCACCTCGCCGGTAACCACGGCCCAGGACACTGTGAGGCTGACGCTCGACAGCTGCCTGACCTATGCCTACGGCCACAACCCGACAGTGCTCGGTGCACGACTGCAGCGCGAAGCGGCGGCGGCAGCCCTGGAACAGGCGCGATGGAACTTCACCCCCACCCTCTCGGCATCTGCCGGGAGCGACTTGTCGTTCTTCCAAGGCACCAAGACCACCAACACCAGCTATGGCGCCGGCGCCAGCTGGACCCTCTTCGACGGGCTGAACAACGTCTACACCCTGCGGAGCAGCAAGGTAGAGCAGCAGCGCAGCGACCTCGGAGTGGAGAAAAGCCGCCACGACGTGGCTGTGCAGATAGTGACCGCCTACCTTGAGGTACTTGCCAATCAGGAACGGCAGCAGTACCTTGCCGAACTCAACGCCTCAGCCCGCCGTCAGGCCGACGACGCCGAGGCGCGCTACAACGCAGGACGACTGCTGGAGAGCGACTTCCTTCTGCTTCAGGCCAACTGGAAACGGTCGGAGAGCGAGATGCTCAACGCCGGATATGTAATTGCCAATGGACTGCAGCGACTGCGCACACTTATAGGACTTGCAGACAGTGTGGCGCTCAACGTCGAGCCCATGGAGCAATGGCAGCCCTCAGACACCAACTGGAAGATATGCGTCGACTCGCTGCCCGAGCTGCAGATGAGCCGGTTGGAACTGGAGAAAGCACAGTACCAGTTGAAGAAGGCCAAGGGGGCGCACATGCCGCAGCTGGGCTTCAACGCCTACGCTTCCTACTATGGCGGAGACCACGTGCGCACCGATGCCGGCGGAATGCTTGTCACCCCGGGCGGTGTCAACACCACCCTCAGCCTCGGTCTGAACATGCCGATACTCAACCGGGGATACATACGCCAGCAGGTGAAGCAGAGCCGTCTAGCCGTGCAGCAAGCAGAGCTGCAGATACAACAGATGCGCGACGAAGTACAACAGACGATCGACGAGCGGCTGCGCACCCTGCAGCAGGCACGCAACACCCTCGAGGCATGCCAGATGATGCAACAGGCCACCCAGGCATCACTGCGGACCTACCAAGCCAAGTACGAGGCAGGCACTGTTACAGCCAGCGAACTGCTACAGCAGGAGGAGCGCTACCTGTCGGCCATCAACGACTATGTGCAAAGCAAATACACATACATCATATCCGAAATGGTTCTCAAAATATATATGGGCAAATAATGGAAAAGAAAAAGAAACGCCACTGGTTATGGATTGTTCCGGCCATCATCATCGTCATTGTGGCTGTGTCGCTGTTGGGCAGGAGACGTCCCGGCAGCTATGAGATCAACAGCGTTGCCGTGGGCACGGAGGAGCTGAGCGAGGCGGTCACCGCGACGGGGGTGGTGCAACCGGTATACAAGGTGACGGTGGGCACACAGGTGAGCGGGATAGTGAAGAAACTCTATGTAGACTATAACAGCCGCGTGAAGCAGGGGCAGCTGCTGGCGGAGCTGGACAAGTCGCTTTTGGAGGAGAACGTGAAGCTGCACAGGGCGAACCTCTCGGTGGCGACGAGCCAGAAGAGCCTCGCGGAGAAAGACGTCGAGCGCGTGAAACAGCGCTGCGCTCAACGGGCGGCGACGCAGGAGGAGTACGACCAGACGGAGGCGCGGCTGGAGCAGGCGGCGAACCAGCTGGTGACGGCTAAGGCGAACTACGACAATGCGGTGACGGAGCTGCGCTATGCGGAGATCCATTCGCCCATCGACGGGGTGGTGATCAGCAAGCAGGTGGAGGAAGGACAGACGGTGCAGGGGGCGTACAGCGTGCCGAACCTGTTCACGATAGCGAAGAACCTGACGGAGATACAGGTGGAGGCGAAGGTGGACGAGGCGGACATAGGACAGGTTCGCGAGGGGCAGCAGACGAGCTTCAAGGTGGATGCCTACCCTGGGGAGGAGTTCAAGGGCACGGTTGACCAGATACGCATGGAGCCACAGATGAGCAACAACGTGGTGACGTATATCGTCATCATCAAGGCCGAGAACCCGGACGAGAAGCTTTTTCCCGGCATGACGGCGTCGGTGAGCATCAACGTGCAGAGCGATACAGGCCTCTGCCTGCCCATCTATGCCACCCAGCTGCGAGTGGACGAGGCGACGCTGGCCGACCTGAGGCGGCAGGGATACACCATCGACACCGGAGGTCGGAGGTCGGAAGTCGGAGGTCGGAAGTCGGAGGTCGGAAGTCGGACGGCGGGGGGCGGCGCGGCGACACATGTGTGGCTGAAGGAGGGCCAGCAGCTGACGCGGCGACCTGTCAGCCTCGGAACCAAGACGAAAGTGAAAGTCATCGTCACCGACGGTCTCACGGAGGGCGACACGGTGGTCACATCCATCGTCAACTACGCCCAACAGCGGGCCGACCGCAAGCGTAACATGTTTGAATGATGAACACCATTGAGATTATCCATCTGCGGCGACATTTCACCGTAGGCGGCGAGACGGTGCGAGCGCTGGACGACGTGAGTTTCACGATAGCACAGGGCGAGTTTGTGAGCATCATGGGGACAAGCGGGAGCGGGAAGAGCACGTTACTGAACATCCTGGGGTGCCTGGACACGCCGACGTCGGGCAGCTACCGGCTGGACGGGGAGGATGTGCAGCAGATGAACGACAACCAGCTGGCTTCCATCCGCAACCGCAAGATAGGGTTCGTGTTCCAGAGCTACAACCTGCTGCCGCGCACGACGTCGCTGGAGAACGTGGAGCTGCCGCTTTTCTACAACCGACACATCAGTCCCCGCGAGCGTACCCAGCGCGCCAAAGAGGCGCTGCGCCTTGTGGGCCTCGAAAGCCGCATGCAGCACACGTCGGCACAGCTCAGCGGCGGGCAGCAGCAACGGGTGGCCATAGCGCGCGCACTGGTGAACGACCCGGTGCTCATCCTCGCCGACGAAGCGACGGGCAACCTGGACACGCGCACGAGCTATGAAATCATGGAACTGTTCCAGAAGCTCCACGCGCAGGGAAAGACGATAGCCTTCGTGACCCACGAACCCGACATCGCCGCCTTCACGACCCGCATGATCCGCCTGCGGGACGGCCGCATCGTGGAAGACACATCCAACACCCCCGTCTCTGCCTCCCAAATGCTGCAATCGCTATGATTATCATCGACACCCTCCGTCTGGCCTTGCGGGCACTGCTGCGCAACCGAATGCGCACCTTCCTCACCATGCTCGGCATCATCATCGGCATCTCGTCGGTCATCATCATGATGAGCCTCGGCTCAAGTCTGACTACCGTAATGAGCGACACCTTCTCGTCGATGGGCACCAACAGCATCTCCGTATCCGGCAAATGGGAACGCGACGGCGGCAACTGGCGCATGCTTCACGAGATGGACATGGCCGACCTTGCAGCGCTACGCGAAGGCTGCAACCGGACTTCGGTCATCACCCCCGTCGTGATGACCACGATGCCACTGGTGTACGGCAACAACAGCCACAGCGGGCGCATAGAAGGGGGAGGCGAAGAGCACTTGAAGATAAACAACATGGCTGTGGAGCGAGGCTGTATGTTCGACTCGAGCGACGTGCTCTCCTATGCGAAGGTGTGCGTGATTGGACGGACGGTGGCCGAAAAACTCTTTGCCAACGGCGAGTACCCCATCGGGCAGACCATACGCTGCGGCGAGGTTCCGGTAATGGTGACAGGTGTGCTGGAGCACCGGGAAAAGAAACTCGGCTATGACTTCGACGACCTTGTCGTGATGCCCTACACCACGGTGATGAAACGCCTCACCGGAAGCAAGTATTTCGACGACATCACCATCACCTGCCCATCGCCAGCCGACATTGAATACACCGCCACAGAAATAGAGCAAATAATGCGTTATACCCACGGACTCGCGCCCGACGACCCCATTGATGTGAGCATCAACGTGCAGAGCGAGACGATGGAGCAGTTGGGCGACATCCTGTCGATAGTGATACTGGTGCTGTCGATCATCGCAGGCATCTCGCTTCTGGTGGGCGGCATAGGCATCATGAACATCATGTATGTCACCGTCACCGAGCGCACGCGAGAGATAGGCTTGCGCAAAGCCATCGGTGCCCGCCAGAGGAACATCATGCTGCAGTTCCTGACGGAAAGCGTCGTGCTGTCGCTCACCGGCGGGCTGCTAGGCATCGTGGTGGGGCTGGGCATCTATGCCCTCGCGGCTGCAATCATCGAGCAGCTTCCCTTCACGCTCAATGTCGGGGCCATCCTCATCTCCTTCGCCGTCTGCACCGCCGTGGGACTCTTCTTTGGTTGGTATCCTGCCCGCCGCGCGGCCAACCTCGACCCCATCCAAGCCCTGCGTTACGAATAGTGTTGAGTGTTAAGTGTTAAGTGCTTTCGACTCTTTGACTTTTCGACTTTTCGACTCAGAGACTCAGAGACTGTTGGATTAACGTTCTTCTCACGTTCTTCTTGAAATCGAGAAGAACGTGAGAAGAACGTCATATAACCACATGATAATCTGACGCAAGCAATACGGAGGCAGAGTTTTTTTTGCCATATCTGGATTTATATGTATCTTTGCATTTTTAAAATATATACTAAAACAATCAAGCAATCAAACAATCAAGCAATAATAATCATGGCAAATCAAGACGATTTCTTCAAGAAAGTGGTGGCTCACGCCAAGGAATACGGATTCATCTTCCCGAGCTCGGAAATCTACGACGGTCTCGCCGCCGTCTACGACTACGGCCAGCTGGGCGTGGAGCTGAAGAACAATATCAAACAGTACTGGTGGAAGGCCATGGTGCAGATGCACGAGAACATCGTGGGTCTGGACAGCGCCATCTTCATGCATCCCCGCATCTGGAAAGCCTCCGGCCACGTCGACGCTTTCAACGACCCCCTCATCGACAACAAAGACAGCAAGAAACGCTACCGCGCCGACGTGCTCATAGAGGACCATATCGCCAAGATTGAGGAGAAGATTGAGAAGGAGTGCGAGAAGGCCCACAAGCGCTTCGGCGACGCCTTCGACCGCCAGCAGTTCGTCACCACCAACGCCCGTGTACTCGAGCACCAGAAGAAGATTGACGAGATCCACGAGCGCTACGCCGACTGCATGAACCGCAATGACCTTGACGGCCTCAAGCAGCTCATTCTCGACCTGGAGATCGTCTGCCCCATCAGCGGCACGCGCAACTGGACCGACGTGCGTCAGTTCAACCTCATGTTCGCCACCAAGATGGGCAGCGTCATCGACGACAGCGACACTCTCTACCTGCGTCCCGAGACGGCACAGGGCATCTTCGTCAACTTCCTCAACGTGCAGAAGAGCGGCCGTATGAAGATCCCCTTCGGCATCGCTCAGATCGGAAAGGCTTTCCGCAACGAGATTGTGGCACGCCAGTTCATCTTCCGCATGCGCGAGTTCGAGCAGATGGAGATGCAGTTCTTCGTGCGCCCCGGAACCGAGCTTGAGTGGTTCAAACACTGGAAAGAGGAGCGCCTGCAGTGGCACCTCGCCCTCGGCATCCCGGCCGACTGCTACCGCTACCACGACCACGAGAAGCTGGCCCACTACGCCAATGCCGCCACCGACATCGAGTTCAAGTTCCCCTTCGGCTTCAAGGAACTTGAGGGTATCCACAGCCGCACCGACTTCGACCTCTCGCGCCACAGCGAGTTCAGCGGCAAGAAGTTGCAGTACTTCGACAGTGAGCTCAACGAGAGCTATACGCCCTATGTCATCGAGACCTCTATCGGCGTCGACCGCACCTTCCTCGCCATCTTCAGCCACTCGCTGAAGGAGGAGACCCTCGAGGACGGCAGCACCCGCGTCGTGCTCAGCCTCCCCGCTAAGCTGGCTCCTTACAAGGCCGCCGTGCTGCCCCTGGTGAAGAAGGACGGCCTGCCCGAGAAGGCCCGCGAGATACAGCACCTGCTCATGCCCGACACGATGGTGCAGTACGACGAGACGGACGCCATCGGTCGCCGCTACCGCCGTCAGGATGCCATCGGCACTCCCTTCTGCATCACCGTGGACAACGACACGCTGAGCGACAACGCCGTCACCGTGCGTCACCGCGACACCATGCAGCAGGAGCGCGTCAGCATCGACCAGCTGCCCTCCTACCTCAAGGCCAAACTCTAAGACATTATATTATGAAAAAAATATATATCCTCATTGTCGCCGTCCTGCCCATGCTCTTCGGCTGCTCCCCGAAAGTGATGCACAACATCGCAGTTGATGAAATTCCGACAAACCATCCGGACTATGCCATCATTTATTTCTATCGGCCCGGAGGTTTTGTCCAGACAAACTATAAAGTTCATCTGGGCGACGATGTGGTTTACCACTCCAAGAACAACACCAAAGCCGCTGTGAAAGTCGAGAAGGCAGGCACTTACGAAATTTGGGCCAAGACCGAGAAACGCGAGTCGCTGACACTGAACATCGAGCCTGGCAAGGAATACTTCGTGAAGACCACCCTCCACTTCGGCGTGGCCCTTTGGCGCCCGACGCTGGAGCTGATAGCACCCGAAGTCGGCAAAAACGAATGGAATAACATCAAATAGATAGCTTCACTTTAATATCAACATTTCAAAGAGCACTTGCGTCCGGTCTTCCTTCTCAGGGTCGACCGGACGCACCTTTTGAGCGGACACCTCTTTTTACCCAAACTTTAACATTTGCCTATGCCAACTTGAAATAGTGATATATAAAGCCGAGACTTAAGTCTCGGCTTATTGTTTTTTGGGGGCTTACACCTATCCGCAACCGCCGACAAACTAAAAGAGCAGCATAATAAAAATCATGCATCAACGTTATAGTCACATAATGACTGACAAAAAAGACATTGCATTAGTGCTTTCCAGCGGTGGAGCCCGAGGGTTATCCCACATCGGAGCCATAGAGGAACTGGAAGCCCAAGGCTACCATATCCGATCGGTAGCAGGCTGTTCCATGGGCGCCCTCATCGGGGGAATCTATGCAGCAGGGCAGCTGAAGAACTTCCGCGAATGGATGAAAAGCGTGGACAAGTGGACGTTGATGAACATGATTGATTTTTCTTTCAGCTTCAATCATCTGATAAAAGGCGACAAGATGATGGATGCCTTGAAAGACATAGTGCCAGATGTAAACATCGAGGATTTGCCCATACCATTTTGTGCCGTGTCGACCAACTGGGAACTTGGCGAAGAGGTGGTGTTTCGCGAAGGCAGCCTGCTGGATGCCATCCGAGCCTCCATATCATTGCCTGGTTTTTTCAATCCCATACGTCCTGACGGACGTATACTAATCGACGGCGGTGTAACCAATCCCCTCCCTTTGAACCGGGTGGTACGCCATCAAGGCGACCTGTTGGTGGGAGTGGACGTGAGTGGCCACGACTACGAAGGTCAACGACAGGCACAGCTGAAGATCGCCAAGAGGAACAGGCGCAGCCTCAACCCCCTGAAAAGGATGGCGCCCGACTGGACCCCCAACTACGTCACTCTCCTGACACGTGCCAGCTCGCTGATGATACGCCAGAATTCAAAACTGATGATCGAGCTGACGAAACCCGACATACTGGTGGACATTCAAATGAACAGCCTAAGCGGAATGGACTACGACAAATCGGAACGGCTCATCATTATCGGGCGGAATCGCACACGTCAAACCCTCGAACTATACCGTAGGAAATAATAGATAGACGGGGTGGCGGTTGTTGTTGTGCGCCAATCAACTAATATAAAATCGAAAAGATATCTTTCAAGATGGGGTTGTCGCTCTGCGGCGCGACGGCGGTGGAGGCGCCGGTGAGGAGGGTGCGTGCGAGGTCGAGGGCGGCGAGGTCGAGGGCGTCGGAGGCTATCTGGACATCGGTGATGACGCCACGAGCCTCGTCGACGGTGAGGGCCACCTCTACCCCACCCCAGTCGAACTGGGCGCTGCGTTGGGCAGTGAAAGTGCGCCAGCGGCCATATTTCCATTCGGGAGAGGCGAAGTGGTCGTGAAGTTCACGCACGCCGGGCAGCTGCATCAGGCTCTCGAAGGAGACTTCCGTGGCCACACAGCCATACTCGGCCTCGAAGGCTTCGCGCAGGCGCGGTGCCAGCACCTCGGCATTAATCCCGGGGTTCAGCTCGGAGAGGTTCACCACGCGGCTGCGCACCGAGGCCACGCCGTGCTTCTGCAGCTTGGCGGGCTTGGGCTTCAGGTAGCGTGCCAGGTCGTCCATATTGCCCTTGATGAGGATGGTGCCGTGGTGCAAGTCATTGACACGGCCCTTGCTGAAAGCGTTGCCGCTGAACTTGCGGCCTTCCACTAAAATGTCGTTTCTCCCCGAGAGTTCGGTATGCAGTCCGAAACTCTCCACGGCGCGCTGGATGACGCCGAACTGGCGCGTCTGGTCGTACATCGCCTTGGGAACAACGAAGCTGAAGTTGATGTTGCCGTCGTCGTGGTAGACGGCACCGCCGCCGGTCTTGCGACGCATCAGGTAGCCGCCGTCGGCCTCGAGGGCCTCGACATTGCACTCGCTGAAGGGGTTCTGGTTCTGCCCGATGACCACAGTCCGGCGGTTGCGCCACAAATATAATGTAACAGCATCGGCTGTCTCCACAAGATAATTCTCGACGGCAATATTCCAATACGGCTCCGTCTGGTTAGAAACGATAAATTGCAGTTTCATCAAAATCTATAGCTAAGGGTAAAGAAGTCGGGGGCCTGCGAGAGATGGTAGTTGCGGCGCGAATAGGCGAAATCGAAACGTTTGGTGTGGATGCCGAGGCCGAAGGAAAGACCGCTGAAGTTGACACCCTCCAACGCCTTCATCTCGGCACTCTGACGGTAGCTGTATCCCACACGGGCAAACAGTGCCTTGCCGATATTGATTTCCACGCCCAACTGCGCATGGCGCAACAGGTTGTCCACAAATCTCTTTCCCCAACCATCCGTAATCTTCTCGCCCGTGAAGGGGTCCACAGTGGTGGTAGGGTTCAGCGGGTCCTCATAACGCAAATCCCATCGCTGCAACTCATTGGCAGCAAGGAAGAACCGGAACGGAGCCTTGGATAGTTTATAGGACACCTCGGCCGAGAGTTCGAAGGGCAGCGTCTCGCGCGTGCCGTCGAAGGTAGAGAGTTGGGCGCCAATATTGCGACCCATCACCGTGGCGGCAAACTGGCGGTCGTCGCTGACATAGCTGCCCGCCACGTCGAAAGCCACGGCCACAGCCGTATAGCTCTCATAGTGCGACAGCACCGGCTTGAAGGTGGCTCCGACGCTGAAGTTACTGTCGAGCCACATGCCCCACCCCACGCTCAGCGCGTAGTCGGCGGCCGAAAACTTGCCGGTGGAAATTTCCTCTTCGTCGTAGCCATCGAAACGGCCGTAGTTGTTGAAATGGAAGGCAAACATCAGGGTGCCCACCTTCTCGAAATGGTAGCCGTAGGCGAGCGATCCCATCATGCTCCCCTGGAAGAGGGACACGAAACTCAGCGAGCCTATGCCCGCCATCTCCGGCCGCAGGAGCGACGGATTGTCGACACCCACCACCGGGTCGGCATCATAGACCGACAGGTAGTCGAACCCCAGTCCCGACGTGCGCGCCTGGCTGCTCAAGTCGAGCAGCGTCAGCGTGTTGAGGCCGGCAATCTGGGCCTTGGCCGAATTGAAAATTGAAAATTGGAAATTGAAAATTATGGCGCATAAAACTATACGCCATAATTTTCGATTTCCTCTGAAAATTTCAATTTTCACTTCTCAATTTTCAATTTTTCTTGTTTCTTTCGTGACGCATGAGGTGGCTGGGCTCGAGGGCCATGCGGTCGGTCTCGAGCAGGGAGGCGACACCCTCGTCCACACGGCGCTTGGCCTCGCAGGCCTCGCAGTGGCACTCCTCGTGGTACTCGCGCGGCTCAGTGTAGGTGGTGATGACACCCTCGAAGTTGCGGAGGATGACCTTGTCGGGGCTCTGCGAGATGACATACTGGGGCATGACGGGAGTCTTGCCGCCGCCGCCAGGAGCGTCAACCACGAAGGTGGGCACAGCATAGCCGCTGGTATGGCCACGCAGGTTCTCGATAATCTCGATACCCTTGCTCACCGGGGTGCGGAAGTGCTCGAGACCCATGGAGAGGTCGCACTGGTAGATATAGTACGGACGCACGCGGTTGCGCACCAGCTCGTGCATCAGTTTCTTCATCACATGCACACAGTCGTTCACACCACGCAGCAACACGGTCTGGTTGCCCAGCGGAATGCCTGCATCGGCCAGTTTGGCCACGGCGGCCTGAGCCTCGGGGGTCATCTCGTTGGGGTGGTTGAAATGGGTGTTCAGCCACACAGGGTGGTACTTCTTCAGCATGTTGCACAGGTCGTCGGTGATACGCTGCGGGCAGACCACAGGGGTACGGCTGCCGATACGCACAATCTCGACATGCGGGATGGCGCGAAGACGCGAAATGATATATTCCAGCTTTTTGTCGCTCACCATCAAGGCATCGCCACCGCTGAGGAGCACATCTCTCACCTCGGGTGTCCGCTCTATATACTCCAGGCACTTCTCGATACGGTCCTGGGGCGACTCGTCATCCTTCTGCCCTGCAAAACGACGGCGGGTGCAATGGCGGCAGTACATGGAGCACATGTCGGTGATAAGAAACAGCACACGGTCCGGATAACGGTGGGTAAGACCGGGAGCGGGAGAATCCTCGTCCTCATGCAGCGGGTCGTTCAAGTCAGCGGGGGCGATATTACACTCGGCACCCTGCGGGATGCACTGACGGCGGATAGGATCGTACGGATCATCGGGGTCGATTAGACTAAGATAGTAAGGCGTAATGGCCATGCGGAACTTAGCAAGGGCTTTCTTGATGCCCTCAGCCTCTTCGTCGGAAAAGGTGAAATACTTGCTCAGCTCCTCGTAGGTCTCGATACGGTTCTTGACCTGCCATTTCCAGTCGTTCCACTGCTCATCGGTGACGGCGGGAAATAGTTCTTTTCTGCGGTTGACTTTCATAAGATACGATGTTTATTCCTTTATATGTCAGCGCAATAGTTATGCATAAACATAACTATATGCACCTCAAACACGATGCAAAGATACGAAAAAAAATCCAATTTCAAACACAAAACTTACGCACATTTTCCCACAAACAGTTTCATCTGTGTCCCGACGCCACTGCACTGACTTCGTTCAATCCTGCATCCATCCTCCATAGATGGTGGGTCGTTATCCTACCAATGAAAAAGGAACAATCGGATAACGATGCTGTAACGATGCTGGATTGAACGAAGTTAGTCGTATTGAGCAAACCTGTTGCCGACATTCTGCCGGAAGGTGAACGCGGATGCGACGGCGGTGTAAGGTTCACCTTCGCGCTGTCATGCACCCGTCTTCACCATGCCGTTGTCGTAGCCGCCGTTCTGGAGGGTTTTCTCCCCTTTGTGGAATTTGCGGCCAAAGTCCATCTGCCAGGTGAGGCCGAGAACGAGCATATTGCCGTTGTTGGCGGTCCAGTGGGTATGATGATAGGGATGGACGGTGCTGAGGCCGATGGTTTCGTAGCGGAGGCCCTCTTTGTTGAACGGGCAGTGCCATGTGAGCATGGCGGTGAGGCTCTTGTAGCGGTACTGCACATAGAGGCTCTGCGCCATCTCGCTCATCCTGTAGGTCTCAGCGTTGAGCGTCCATTGGGGCAAGAGGGTGAAGTTTGCTCCTGCCACAAAGTTGTTCCAATAGAACTGCGCATTGGCATTTGCGGTGAAGTTGTCGCGGGTGTGGGAAAATTCCGACCCCTTGGAGACATAGTGGAAATAGGTGCCATCTATCGACAGGTTCAGGTGGTTCCACAGCCCTTTGACGCCAACTTCTGCGAAAGCATAGGGGACATACCAGAGGTCGGCATTGTTGTAAGTGAGGACGAAGAGGTCGCGGTCGGCATCGTAGTGATAGACATCGAAATAGGTATGAAAAATGCGCATGGCGCCGATGGATGAAAAGGCATAGAAACCGCTGGAGTGGTTGTAGCGCAACAGGAGTGCGTCGCGGAGTTGCTCGCTAGGTTTGAGGTCGGGATTGCCGATGGTGCCTTCGACATCATCGGTTTGCTGGAAGACTGGCGAAAGGGCGGCAAGGGTTGGCAGCATGGGTGTGTACTGCACGAAGGCGGTGAGGCTTAGATTATCTGTGGCACGCCAGTTGAGGCGGGCTGTGCTGAGGTTGCGGAGGTAGGACTGGCGGTTTATGCCGTCGGTGACGTTGAGCAGCTTGGCCCCTGTGCCTATGGAGTAGCCTATGGAGCTGCCTATGGAGCCCTGCACTTCGGCGTAGAGGTAGGCGTTGTCCTTGGTCATGGCTGAGGTGGTGTTGTAGAGGGTGTAATCGTTCTCAGCGAAGTTGTGCTGGTACTGGAGGCCTGTGCGGAGGGTTGTCGTGCCGAACTGCTTGCTGTATACGCCTTCGCCGCTGAGGGCGTAGCCGTGGCCGTCGATGTGGGTGGCATAGGTGCCGGAGGTGTAGGTGAGGGTGTTGTCGTAGAGGTCGGTGGCGTATTCGCCCACCACGTTCAGCTCCACCTTTTGGCCGTTGGGCATCTTATGGGTGTAGAAGAGGTCGAGTTTGGGCAGGTTGTCCTTTTGGTAGCTATGCTGCTGCATAGACTGATTGGTGGTAACGCCGCGGTCGGTTTCGGTCATTGTGCCGGTGGCGTCGAGCGTCTTGGTTAAAAAGTTGTCCTGAAGCGAAGCCACGAACATGGTGCTGTCGTCGTGCTGGTAAGTGTATTCGGCGTTGAGGGTGTGGTCGATGTACCAGAAGGGCATGTTGGTGCGCTGGCTGCGGGTGACGGTGCGGGCAGGGTCGATGTAGCTGTCCTCGAGTTGGTAGGGTACTTGGTCGTAGTTACGGTAGCCAAGGGTGTACTCTAATGCAAACTCGCTCTTGCCCTTGTGGTAGGAGCCAAGCAGGTAACCGTTGACGAAGCCGGTGACCAGTGCCGTTTGTCCCTGTGCCACTATACTGCCGCCGTCCTCGCGTTCTTTGAGTATGATGTTGATGATGCCGGATGCACCGCGGTCGAGATAGCGGGTGCCGGGGTTGTTGCTGTATTCCACGCGCTTGATTTGTTCGGCCCGGAGGTTGGCCAACCGCGTCAGAGGCACCTCTTTGCCGTTGATTTGGAGGATAGCCGTGCCACCGTCGACGGTAATCTGCTGCAATGCCACGTCGACCCTAAGCCCCGGAAGCTTCAGCATGTCGAGGAGAACCAGAGTGCGGCCTGCCGACTCCACCTCCTCGGGTTTAGGCAGCACCACATAGCGGTCTACCTGCTCGGTGGTGCGGCTGGCCGTGACGCTGACGGCTTTCAGTTGTTTGGCGTCCAAGGTCAGGGCACCGAGGTCGCCCGCCTCGCAGCGGACCACTAACCGCTCGAATCCCACCGATGAGACTTCGACGCGGTAGGTTCCCTGCCCGCAGGGAAGAAGGAAGGCGCCATCGTCGGCGGTGGTGGCACCGGCCAGCACGCTGTCGCCGTCGGCATTGTGCAGCACGACATGGGCGAACGGGACGGGGTTGCCGTCGGCATCGAGCACACGTCCGGCGATTTGCTGTTGAGGCGTCTGAGCCGTAACAATGGCAGCAGACAGAACAAAGAGTAGTAGAACAATTCGTTTCATGACAAGTTAGATTAATGTTAGCACTCCGTTTAAACGCTTATACAACGCGCGAGAGGCGAAAATACTACAATTTGTCGAAAAAAAAGTTTAGAAAGGACGGGGAGAACGAAGGTAAGTGGCTGATATCAATACTCGAAGATAGATAAAAGAAAGGGCGGCAATTGCCGCCCAGAAGAGTATAGTTCCGATAGTACTACTATCTCAACTATTAGGCATACAGTTCTTCGAAGATCTTGCGGAGCTTGGGGCTCTCGCGGAGTTCCTGAAGGGTGAATTCGGCGTGGCCTTTGGTGTATCCGTTACCCATAATCATGTTGACATCGCTGCCGATACCTTCGGCACCGAGGCTGGCTTTGGTGAAACTGGTGGCCATGCTGAAGAAGTAGACGATACCGTCATCCTTGGTGCAGAGCACAGCGGTCATCTCTTGGTCGGGAACGTTAACGCAGTTGATGGTGACATCGGCCATCTTGCCGTTGGTGAGCTTCTCGATGAGTTCGTACACCTGGACGGGGGTCATGCCGGCTGCGGACTCGACGATGTCGCAGAAGCCGAGGTCCTTGATACGCTGGGTGCTCTTGGGGCTGTTGGCAATGCCGATAACCTTACCAGTGACACCTACGCGCTTCTTGGCCTCATAGCAGCAGAGCATAC
>JAEEGK010014206.1_pt1 | contig 17820 bp, 11 predicted proteins | sample 8958771 | NCBI WGS metagenome assembly JAEEGK01 (sample SAMN16246547, study PRJNA631951) | gut metagenome | biome: gut microbiome; feature: rumen; material: SC-attached | host: Bos | place: Iran: Karaj | collected 2018-10
CCCATCCCGAACACGGAAGTCAAGCTCTCCTGCGCCGATGATACTGCTCTTCGCGGGAAAGTAGGTAGCTGCCAGGCTTTTTTATTTTAAACTTCCAATTTTTTAATCTATTGTATAAAAAAAAGTGGATAAATCTATAAAAGTCTGTTAAAATACAAGCATGTATAAAGTACTAATTGTTGAAGATCATCCTCTTTTTAGCGAGGGTCTAGGGCAGCTTATCGAGACGATGCCTCAGTACGAAGTTGCAGGAAATGTTACAAATATCAATGATGCTTTGGCTTTTCTTGATAGTACATCAATAAATCTTGTAATTGTAGACTTGAACCTTGGTGATGAAGACGGGCTTGAGCTTATAAAAATCGTCAGAACTAAATTTCCAAAAATTGTTATCCTTGTTCTTTCTATGCATGATGAGCGTTTTTATTCAGAGCGTGCTCTTAAAGCCGGCGCAAACGGCTATATAATGAAAGAAGAAGCTGGAACAAAAGTCCTTGAAGCCATAAAAACAGTAATGGCTGGAAAAGTTTGGCTCAGCGAAAATGAAAGATTACGCCTAAATGATTGTTTAACAGGTACTGGAAAAGGAATATCTGTTGGAAACGACAATTTTGCAAATATCAATACATTGTCAAACAGACAGCTTCAAATATTTACTTTAATAGGAAAAGGTTTAGGCACATTGGAAATAAGCCAAAAACTTAATTTAAGCACAAAGACTATTGATACGCATAAAGAGCACTTAAAACTAAAGCTGCACTGCAACACATCCCAGGAATTAAGGCAACTTGCCATAGAATGGGTCAGCCGGTAGGTAAAAGTACTTATACATTATAAGGCGGATTAAAAGTTATACTCTAAGGTATGAAGAGAACGGACGGCTATGAGCTATGGTTGTCATATTCTCCATACAGCGAGAGTATGACAAAAAAATATAGTGCAATAATTAAGAATGTTTATACAGCTCTAGGTAGCGAAATACTCGATGCGGTATCTGACGAAATTGAGCTAGCCTTTTCTTCACTTCTTGATACAAATTTTCTTCTAGAACGAAACGAAACTGTTCGATTCAATAATTCCAGTTTATTAATAGCTCCGTACGATCATCTTGATGACGATTTGTGTGCACGACTTCCACCAAATAAACTTCCAGATGGTGATGGATACTCGATTCTATCTATTCAAGATTCAATACTTATTACGGGTTTGACGGAAAAAGGCGTTCTGTACGGAAGTTTTTATTTTCTTCGTTTATTGCAAACCGGAAAAAGCATTGAGAATCTATCTATTGTTTCGTCACCGGCAGTAAAATGGCGAATCCTAAACCACTGGGATAATCTTGATGGCTCTGTAGAACGCGGTTACGCAGGAAAGAGCTTGTGGAAATGGAAAGAACTGCCAAAACTTATTGATCCACGTTACAAAGATTATGCGCGAGCTTGTGCATCAATCGGAATAAATGGTGCTGTCCTTAATAATGTGAACACGCAAGTTTATATTCTCTCACAGGAATATATAGAAAAAGCAGCGGCAATAGCATCAATCTTTCGTCATTTTGGAATAAGAATTTTCCTTTCTGTGAATTTTTCTTCACCTGCATTGCTTGGTGGATTGGGAACGGCAGATCCATGTGATAAAAACGTAATTCAATGGTGGAAAGAAAAAACAGCTGAAATTTATTCTGTTATACCTGATTTCGGTGGATTTTTGGTAAAAGCCGACTCTGAGGGGCAGCCTGGTCCGTATATTTATGGCAGAGATCACGCTGATGGTTCGAATATGCTTGGGCGTGTTTTGGAGCCATACGGCGGCATCGTGATTTGGCGTGCTTTTGTGTACGGACAGGGAGAAACGGATAGGGCTAAAAAAGCTTATTCAGATTTTAAGCCATTGGACGGAAAATTCCTTTCTAATGTGTGTGTTCAGGTAAAAAACGGACCTATCGATTTTCAGCCAAGAGAGCCAATACATCCGCTTTTTGGCGGGATGGATAAGACAAATATTTTTATGGAGCTTCAGATAACGCAAGAATACCTTGGACAGGGAAATCATCTTGTATTTTTGGCTCCGATGTGGAAAGAAATTCTTGATTTTGACACTTTTGCAAACGGAAAAGGAAGTACCGTCGGTTCGTTTTTGGCAGCTAAAGCAGACGTAAAACGCATAACCGGAATCTCAGGTGTCTCAAATATCGGTTCGGATAAAAATTGGTGCGCTTCCCTATTTCATCCGGCAAACTGGTATGCATTCGGGAGATTGTGTTGGGATAACACGCTGTCTGTTGAGGAAATAGCTGATGAATGGGCTGTCTGCACTTGGGGAGCCAATCAGAAAGTACTGGAAGCTGTTAAATATATCCTGATGAATTCTTGGCAGGCGTGCCTTGATTATATGACGCCGCTTTGTCTGCATCACATAATGCGATACAACCATCATTATGGACCAGATCCTGCTTGTGATGAAGGTTCTCGTGAAGATTGGAAGCCAAAGTATTATCATCGGGCGGATTCTGCCGGACTTGGTTTTGACAGAACTCGGAACGGAACGGATGCTGTGGATCAGTACCACAAACCAGTAGCGGATATGTTCGATGATATAAAAACTTGTCCAGAAAAATATCTGCTGTGGTTCCACCATGTTCCGTGGGATTATAAGCTTTCTTCCGGCAGAAGCCTGAAAGAGGAGCTTTCGTATGTTTATGAGAAAGGCGTAAAAGAAGCGGAAGATCTTCGTAACAAGTGGTTGGAAACAAAGCCTGAACTTGATAAAAAACGATTTGAATCTGTTCTTGATAAATTAAATATCCAATATGAAGATGCAAAAGAATGGCGTGATGTTTGTCTAAGCTATTTTTTGAAATTTGCAGAAGGTGAAAAATGACGATTAATAATCCAATCCGTCCTGGATTCTATCCTGATCCATCGATATGTCGTGTCGGCAATAAATACTATCTTGTAAATTCGTCGTTCAACTATTTCCCCGGGCTTCCGATTTTTGAAAGCGAGAATCTTTCTGAATGGAAGCAGATAGGGAACGCGATAGACAGGACGAGTCAGCTTGATTTTTCAAATGCCTTTATGACACGAGGATTGTTTGCGCCGACGATTCGGTATAATAAAGGCAAGTTTTATATTATTTGTACACAAGTTGATAAGATAGAAAACTTTTTTATTACGGCAGATAATCCGGCTGGTCCGTGGTCTGATCCGATTATTATTGAAGATGCGAATGGAATAGATCCTTCTTTGTTTTTCGATGATGACGGAACTGTTTGGTATGTGGGAACAAGACCTGCTCCGGAAGGCCCGAAATGGAACGGAAACTGGGAAATCTGGGTTCAGCGGATAGATCTTTCGACTGGAAAACTGTACGGAAAAGATACTGGCATTTGGCGAGGTGCCTTGAAAAAATGCATTTGGCCGGAAGGACCACATATCTATAAGATAAACGGTGAGTATCTGCTGCTTCATGCCGAGGGCGGAACATCTATTCAACATGCAGTTTGTGTTGCAAAATGTGACACGGTTGAAGGCGAGTGGGTTGGAAATCCTTGTAACCCTATTCTGACGCATCGTAATATGGGAAAGCGTGCGGATATAGTAAATGTTGGTCATGGGGATTTAGTTGATACACCTGACGGAAAATGGTGGATGGTTTGTCTAGCAACACGCCCGCAGGGAAAAGGTGAAAACAGAGTTTCTCCGCTTGGTCGTGAAACGTTCATTGTTCCGGTTGAATTTGAGGATGGTTGGCCGCTTGCAAGTCCAGACACTGGAAAAATCGTGGATGCATATAATTTGGACGGAAGCGTTGCTGCGGGCGGAAACTCTTATGCTGCAACGTATGCGTTCAAAGATGATTTTACACGCGATTCTATAGGGGTTGAATGGCTTTCGCTTCGTGGAAGAGACGAAAAAAGCTACAGTCTTTCCGCTCGTAAGGGCTGGTTAAGGCTTTCTACAGACGGCGAGACTCTTACAGAAACAGGAAAAACTAACTTTTTCGGAATCCGCCAGGAAATATTCGATTATGAGCTTTCTGTCGATGTAGATTTTGTTCCTGAAAAAGACGAGGTTGCTGGTATCGCATTTTTCCAGTCCGAAAAGTACCAGTATAGAATGGAGCTTTTTAATAACGGAGGAACGTGTATCCGTGTTATAAAAGTTGAGGATGGCGCAAGTTCCGTGCTTGGAGAAAGCAAAGTTTCTGCTGGCGGAACAATTCGGATGAAGTGCGTTTGCCTTAACCAAAAGTTTGCGTTCAGTTTTGGCGAAGGAAAGTCTGTTATTGTCGCGGAAAACTGCGACTCGACAATACTTAGCACGGAACGCGCCGGCGGTTTTGTCGGCAACGTAATCGGCTTGTTCGCTGCTGGAAAGAATGCGTCAAATCACGCTGACTTTACGAATTTCGAAGTTCGTTCCTGCAAAGCTTAGGAAGCCAAATGGAGTTTTAGCTGAATACACGTTCCGTTCTGCTCTGTAGACGTGAGCTTGTATTCGGCTCCAATTTGGTCAGCTCTGTACTGCATTGAACGCAAACCTAGTCCGTGCGATTCTTTGCGGCTGTTCTTTGTCGAGATATTCTTTATACCTTTTCCATTGTCGCTTACTGTAACCCAAAGCAGGCTGTCTTTCTCTTCAATAGAAACTTTTACTTCTGTCGCTTTTGCGTGCTTTATCGTGTTGTGCATAGCTTCTTGAATAATACGGAAAATCGCAATCTGAGCTGCTCTTGAAACTGGAAGCGGTTCTGGAGCTGTCCAGCTGTACGTGCATTTGCAGCCAGTCTGCTTTTGGAGCGTGTGGCACAAGTTGTCGATAGCTTGATTTATACCAAGAACGTCAATATCCATCGGGAAAGAGTCGTGCGCATACTGGCGCGTCCGAGTAAGCGTTTCATCTATCTGGTCAGAAAGTTCAAGTAGCTTCTTGTTACCGGCAGAAAGACCTCTGCATTTCATCGATATTCCGGCTAGACGTTGACATATATCATCATGCAAATCAAGGCTGAAACGCATTCTTTCAAGCTCACTTATTTTAAGAACTTCTGCCTCGACTTTTATGCGCCGTTGCGATTCTCGTTTAAGTTTGTTGTTTGCGGATACAAGGTCTTTAGTACGTCTGGTAACTTCTTTTTCAAGCTGCTCGGCGCGTTTTTTCTCCAAATTAAGGATATAGAGACGCTGTAACGCATTCGCCATGAAAACAGAGGCGCTGCACATGTGCTGGTGGGCAGAATCGTCTGACGTGTAGACTATAAGTCCAAAAACATCGCCACCGGCGCGGAGGTATCGCATATCGAAGTTTGCTGCCCCAGTGTATTCTGGGGTGATATAATTTGAAAAAAGCGTCTTAAGCTTAATTGGCTCGGGATTGTCGAACAGGGGAGTTTCTTCGTAGTGCGTCTTTTTGTAGACGAGCGTTCCTTTAAGAGGAATAATTTCGGATGGTTTCTCAAAGAAAATCAGGAAGAAAACCTGAACTTCAAGATAGTTCAGAAATTCCTTAAGGTTTTCGGATATATCTGCTATTGAAGAAACTGTGTTGAGCTGTTCTCCGAAAAGGCTCGTGTTTCGCATGTATCGGGTTACTTTTATTGACTGATACTGCATCCGGGTAAGCTCTGCTTTTGCGCTGTTGAACATGCGCTCGTTCTCAGCCTCTGTATATGACGCACGGTGCTCTGAGCAACCGCAAGAATTCCTTATATGAAGGCTACAATCGACTTTTATAAGCTCTTTTGAAGGTCGTTGCTTAAGCATTGTGAACATTGCTTCTACGGCGCGGGTTCCCATTTCTTCAAAAGGCTGACGTATCGTTGTGAGTGATGGAATTGTAATCTGGGCACGCTCCGTGTCATCGAATCCGGTTACAGCGCAGTTCTGCCAGCGTATATCTGTCCTTGTCTTAAGCACTTTAAGCGCACCAATCGCCATCTCATCATTCGCGGCGACTACGACATCGGGCGGATTATTTATGTTCTGCTCGTAATATTTTGTCATTACTGCGGAACCTGTATTTTCTGTGTAATATCCGTGAGTAATGTCAAATGTAATTTCGGGGTATGTGTCCCTCATCTTGCTTAGGTAAGTTCTGAAAACAGTTTCGCGGAGTATATTGTCGCGGTGTTTTTCTGGACCACCGATGTAAAGGAAATGTCTGTACTGATGTGTGAAGACAAGATGCTCCATCAGTTGTTCCATGGACGTACGGCTTTTTATGATAATTGAGCAGATTCCGTCGATATGGTCACCAATGGAGACTACAGGGATATTTTGAAACAAAGTGCGAAGTCTGGAGAATGCGTCTGCTGGGACATATTCAGTGATTGCCGGGGTAAGGATAATAACGCCGTCTGCATTTATGAACTGTCTGGAAGGGAAAATGCTTACATCAGAGTTGAGCGCGCGGTTTACGTGTTCCTGCTGAATACAGATAAGGTTCAGTCCAAGTTCACCGGTACGTTTTTTTATACTACGATATATAGAAAGTTGGTAATCTTCATCAAGGCTGTTTACGTATAATGCGATTTTCATAAGAAGATTATACACCCAATTTGTTTTGAGCGAAACCGTCAGCTATGTGGACTTTCGCGTTTAGCTGTCATATAATCACAATCATGAATAAATTGTCTTTGCATAGATTGTATCAGTCCGGCATGGTTTTGCAGCGGAACTGTGATAATTGTATTTTGGGAAAAGCTGATTTAGCAGAGGGCGTGACGGTTGCTTTCAGAGGCGTGGAATATTCTGCGAAAGCCGATGAAAACGGTGATTGGGAGCTTCTTTTTAATCCTGGAAATGCCGGTGGACCTGATGTTCTTGTTGTTACGACAGAGAGTGGCGAAAAAATCACACTGACGGATGTATATACTGGCGAACTTTGGCTTTGTTCCGGGCAGTCGAACATGCAGCTTCAGATGAACAGACTGCGTTTTTCATTTCCAGAGGAATTCAAACAAAAAGAAAATCCGTGTGTAAGAGTGTTTACAGTGCCTGTACGTGGTTCTTTTGTTCAGCAGGACAATCTTGATGGTGGCGCGTGGCTTTCTGCCTGCCCGGAGAATCTTTGGGATATGTCGGGCTCATCTTACTTTTTTGCGAAAAAACTTCATGCGCTCACAGGAGTGCCAGTTGGCGTTGTAAATGCGAGTCAGGGCGGTTCCCCAATATCAGCTTGGATGAACGAGGAATGCTTTCCGGCGGACAGCGAGTATCGTAAAATCCTTGAAAAATGCAAAGACAGTGCTTTTGTTGAAAAGACTAAGGCGGAGACAGCGGAAAAAATCCAGAAATGGTATGAGGACGTGGATGCTCGGGATAAAGGAACCGCTGAAAACTGGTCGTCGTTATCTGCTTCGCCGAGGTCGACAGGAACTGATGATGACGAAAAATTTCCTGTTAACGACAAAACTCCTGACAGCTCCGAATGGAAGCCTTTTACAGTTCCGGGAAGACTCGGCAAATGCGGAGATGCGGGCGTATTCTGGTTTAACAAAGATATAGACCTTACCGAAGAAGAAGTCGCCATTTTGAACAGAGAAAAGGCTTGGCTGTGGCTTGGACGCATCACCGATGCGGATGTCGCTTTTGTTAACGGGCAGAAAGTTGGCGGCGTTCCGTACATGTATCCGCCAAGACGATATGAAGTTCCTGTAGGGATTTTGCACGCCGGAAAGAATACGATTTCTGTGCGTGTGACGCTTTGCGGTGGAAGCGGACCTCTTTTGTTTGAAGAAGAAAAGCCTTATATGCTTTTTTCAGCGAACGTGCTTACGGAAAGCTGGCGGAAAGCGTTGTATTCTGCTGTTTGTAATAGTGAGGCGGAGCGCAAGGCTGCGTGTGCAGAAGGATATGTTTGCATCGATTTGAGCGGCGAGTGGATGTATCGCGTAGGATGTACCGCAGAGCGGCGCCCTGGCGAAGTTTTCTTTGAATGGGCCCCTACTGCTTTGTACAATGGAATGCTTGCGCCGCTGTTCAAGACGGCGTTCAGGGGTGCAGTATGGTATCAGGGAGAGTCCAATGCAGGAAACCCTGATGAATATAAATGGCTGCTTACGTCGATGGTTGAGCTGTGGCGCTCGAAGTTCACGAATAGCCCTGCATTGAAAGATGGAAACAGGCTTGCGTTCGTGGTGGTGGAACTGCCGCTTTGCGGAATAAGGGCTGCTGCTCCTGATTATGAGGCGGATGCTGAACGGTGCCGCAAATGGCTTGAAACAGCGGATGATTATGTTTTCTCTGGCAGGGAAGACTGCTGGTCTTCGTTCCGGCGTATGCAGGCGGAAATGGCTCGGAAAATCCCCGATGCAGAGTTGGCTTCGTTTTATGGCGCGGGTGAGTGGAATGACCTTCACCCAGAGGATAAAAAGACAGCCGGTTTCAAGATGGCAGAAGCTGCTTACAAATTGCTGGAAAACAATTAGCTCAGTTTCTCTACCTGTTCTGAAAGCAGCGGGACGAGCTGTTTTTTGCGCGAGACGATATCCGCAAGTACGTATACGTTTTCTTCCTGTTTGGGGAAGTCTATGACCTGCGAGTATGTCGGGTCTATCGCCGCGATAAGGATGCTCGTGAGCCGTGTAATATCCGTTACCATGAGCGCGCTGAAAACTGCCTTGTGTGCACGACGCTCAATTTCAAGCTCTTGGATGAAGTCCTTTTTGCGTTTGATTAAGTCGTCCGGGTTGCCAGACTCTATCTGACTTACGGTGTAGTTGAACGTGCCCTCTTTGTATTCCTTCATATCCTGACGGATGATTTCGCCTGCTTTAACATTGTCGAGTTTGCTTGAGGCATTTGTGATATCTGACTCAAGTTTTGAAATCTCAAGGTCGGTGATGTTTGAAAGATATTCGGCTGTCTCGCGGTCGGTATCCGTCGTTGTGATTGACTGCAGACCGAGCGTATCTGCAAGGATTCCGCACAAAAGGATTGATGCGATTTCACGCGGGATTGAGATTCGTTTTTCGCGGTAGAGGTTTGCTACGAGGGTGCAAGTGGCTCCGACTGGCTTGTTTATGAACGTTATCGGCTGTTTTGTCGTGATTGAGCCGAGCCGGTGGTGGTCGATAATCTCGCGGATTTTGTAGTTTTCTATGCCCTCGACTGCTTGTGAAAGCTCGTTGTGGTCAACGAGAATTGCTTCGATGTTCGCTTCGTGAACAAGGTCGTTCTCTTCTATAAGTCCGATGACTTTGTTGTCGTCATCAACGACGGGAAGACAGCGGCTCGGCGACTGCGCAAGGAGCGGACGCACCTTTACGAGTCTGTCTGTCGCTTTTACTGGTAGCGTATTTGTGTCCGCTGTGGCGATAACAGGGGTAGAGTATACGATGAGCATTGCTGTGGATGATGTGTCGTAAGGGCTTGCGAGTACGGAGATTCCGGCTTTCTCGGCTTTTTCGCGCAGCTCCTTTTTAAGGACGAAGCCGGATGTTATAACGAGCGTACGGATTTTTGACTCTATGCAGTATTCATGAACATCGTCACGGTCGCCGGCGATTACGATAAGATTTTCGCTTTTGTGGCTGTCGAGCATCTTTTTGAAAGATGCGAAATCAGAGGCGGCAACCAGGATGCTGCTTTTAAAAAGCGTGTCCGCGTCTTTTGTGATGAGGGGTTGCGCGTTGATTGTCGATTGTATTAACGCTGCGCTTGTCAGCACAGAAGTTTGTTTTTGCGGGTCCAGAAGGTGAAGGACGCTTCTTGCGAAAGAGTTGTAGTGGAGCAGGGCTTTGTATCTGCCTGATTCGTCTACAACTGGAAGTGCTTTTTTGTTGCATTCTTCCATTTGGGCAATCGCGCTCCACAGGGAAGTATGCTCGTTTACGGTGTTGCATGCGCCGCTCATGTAATACGATGTTTTGGGAATAAGGTCTGGTACGTAGACAGGAACGGGCACTTTGAAGCGGTTGAAGATGTATTCTGTCTGAGGCGTGATTTTTCCTGCTCTGGCGGCTATGTGGTCGGTTTCTCCGGCTTCTTGTTTAAGCCGTGCGTAAGCGGCGGCGGAAACGACAGAATCTGTGTCCGGGTTTCTATGTCCAATGATGTATACGTTCTTTTTGAAGTTTTCTGCCATTTTTCTTTTCTCCTATTTTTCCTGAATGTAAATGCTGTGGGGCGGGACTGTTAGCAGTTTTCCGTCCGCCGCACTATTCGCAGTGGTCGATTTGTCCGCCGCTTCAGATGTGTCGCGTATCGTTCCTTGGCCCGCGACAAGCTTAAAGTTCGTGCTACTTGCTGTCGGGTTCGGCGAATCTGGCGATTCTCCAAATGCTTGCAAAAATGCAGTGTCCAGCAGTGTTTTCATAGTAATCGTGTATTCTTTGTCAGCAAGGTTTATCATGCCTGTGTATTTCACGTCAGACGAGAAAATAACGTAGATGTCCGGGGCAATGCGAACGTTTCCGAAAGATGTTCCTTCTAGCTTGTCGTACAGCGCGAGAACTTTCTGAGTGAGGGGTGCTTCTGTTTCTTGGCTGAACCGTGCTGGATCATCGGCGTGCATAATCTGCCCGGCGAAAAGCTTGTTTACAAGCGCTATGAGTTCTTTTTCGTTGTCGGTAAGGGAGCAGTTCTCTTTTCTGAAGAAAACTACGTCCGGGTCGTTTTTATAGACTGCATCGTTCCAAAAAGCGTGTCCGAGCGTGTCTTTCATGTTGACGTACGCACTGGGGCGGCCGCTGAAACGGACTGGTTTCATCACCGGGAATTCCCACGCTTCTTTTGTGTCCGCGCCTATGCGTGACAGCGGGAAATACTGGTAGGAGCATTCAAAAGGCATTCCGCAGCCTAAGTAAGCGACTGGCTCACCGTTGTTTGCGCTCGTACGTTTTGTGAGCGTTCTTACGGCTCTGTCGTACCATTCGTATGCTGCTCCGCCGTTTTTGAAGCAGCCGTGAATCATTCCGGCAAAAAGGAAGTCGAGCTTTAAGTAGCGGAAGCCCCATTCGTTTATGGCGCGGTCGATAAGCGCGTCCAAGTATTCAAGAACATCGTCGCGGCTTAAGTCGAGCACAAAATAGTTGTGCGGGCCTGCAGGCTGGTCTTTGCCGATTGCGGCTCCCCACGGAGCGTTGAAGCCTGCTGGAATTGGTTTTCCTTTTTTGTCGCGGAGAATCCAGTCTGAATGCTGCTTTATGAAAGGCATCCTGTAGTCAAAGATAAACGGCGCGATCCATAAGCCGGGAATGTATCCCTTTGCGCGGATTTTTTCGGTAAGCTCGGCGAGTCCGTGCGGGAAGCGGGTTCTGTTTATTTCCCACTGTCCTGTTCCCTGTTGCCATCCGTCATCAATTTGGAAGACGACAGGCTGGTTTCTGTCCAGGTACATGAGTTTTATCAGGTTGTCGGTCGTGTTAAGCGCGTTAAGGTCTTCGAGAATGAGTGTCTCATCGATTTTGTTGTAGTGGTTGTACCACGATTCCCAACCGCCAGGGATTTTGCCGAGAAACGCGAGGTTTTCAAAACGCGCGTCATTCGGATCGCCGGTGTTTGCGCCAATCTGGGTGCCGGTATTTGTGCCGCGGAAAAGGTAGCGGATTGTGTCCTTAAGCTCAAAATAAGATTTTGCCAAAAAGAAACTTATTTCCGCGACGGTTTCGCCTTCTTTCCACGTTTTTCCGTTGCTGTATGCGAATATGGAAAAGCGCCTGCCTTTTCTGTCCAGCTCATACTGAATGGGTGGAAGCGGAGCGTCAGGCTGTGAGTTTCTTCCGGTTGATGCTGCAACAAGGTACATATTGTTCCAGCGCAGCCAAATAATGAACTGACCGTACTCCATGTCTTTCTTAAAGTTAGACTCTGGAACTTCGATATACCTTTTGAAAACTGGAATCATGAAGGAAATGTATTTTGGGCAGCGTTCGTTTGAAAGCGTTTCCCAGCCTGCATCCCAGGATTGCCAGCCTGTTCTGTAGAAAGCGTAGTCGTCGTTGAAAAGGGCAGGATCGGCGGACTTTCCTGTAATTTCTTCAATAAGGTTGGAGATAAGCAGAGTGTCTACGAGTCTATGTGCGGAATCGGGTTCGTGTTGGCTTGCGCCGGAGAACGAGTATTTGCAGCGGAGTATTTTTACGTTGTTGTTTGTTGATATGGTTTCCGGCTGGCGGGTTATGCTCTGCATTTTTATGGAAAAATCTCCTTTGGTATGCTATAATTTTACAGCAAATGTGCTTAGTTTGGAAGTGAGTCCGCGAAAGTTTGCGAAATCTGCAGGGCGCTCCCTAGGAGGATTGTATATGGGTGGAAAAGAGTGGTTTGAAAAAGAGAACTTTTGGCTGAATTATGGTCCTATCATGTTTGATCCGATGCGCTGGGCTGAAGCTCCGGCAATTGCTGAGGCTGTCTGCAAGATTGCGGGGCTTTCGGAAGGAAGTACGATTCTTGATGCGGGATGTGGCGTTGGACGTATAAGCATAGAGCTTGCCCTTAGAAAGCTTAAGGTTACTGGTGTTGACCTTATGCAGCCACTCCTCGATGCCGCTGCGGAATCTGCCGCGGACGAAGGTGTTGAACTGAACCTTGTAAAAGCTGACTTACGCACATACGAGACTGCCGAAAAATTTGACGCGGCGGTTAATCTTTATAATTCTTTTGGCTATTGCGATGCTATAGAGGATGATGTCAAAATCCTTCAGCATATTGCGGCATCCTTGAAAGACGGCGGCTGGTTTATTCTTGAGTGTATCTCAAGGGAAATGGCTGTAAAGTATTTTACGGAAGGCGAGTGGTTTGAACGCGCAGGAAAAACCGTGCTTACGGAATTCAGCGTAGATGGGGCTTGGGAAGGCCTTCGCTCTCGGTGGATTCTGATAGATAATGCTACCGGCTCTCGGACCGATCATGTGTTCGTGCAGCGTTTGTATTCCGCTGTCGAGCTGAAGCGTATCCTTATTGCGGCGGGATTCTCTTCGTGCGAGATTTACGGCGACTTTGACTTTTCTCCGTACAACGAAAAAGCAAAAACAATGGTTCTTGTGTGTAGAAAATAAAAAATTATCGAAAAACACTGAAATCTGACACAACGTGAGCTATAGTATAATAGATTGAGTTAATAAAAATTATAAAAACTCAAGAGCAAAATCAAAACCGTTGGTGAAGGAGAAGTGTTAAAATGGGTCTTTTTGATATGTCAAAAGGCAGTGGAATTGGATTCGTTAAAATCAAGAACACACAGAATTTTACGAATGAGGATCTTTTGAACAAGCTTTCTGGAATTAAGGTAAGCTTTGGTACACCGCAGATGGGCGACATAAAGGGTACGCAGTCTGTAATGTACAAAAAAGTATCCGAGAAGTTTGATGTTTTTGTTCGTGTTGACGGAAACAGCATCATAATGGGAAAAATCGGAACAGATGGCGTAAGCAGCGTTGGAACGGCGCTTTCCATGATGGCTGATATGTTCGTGTTTGACGGTGCGAAAGACGAGGGAACTTCAAAAGCAGACCGCGCTGTTGACGAGCTTGGTGAAATCATTAAAAAACTGGAAGAGGGCGAGACTGTTACAGAAAGCAATGTTACGGCTTCTGTGAATACTACTTCTGGAGAAGCGATTGCGTACTTCATGGATCAGAAGATTCTTTCTATCAACCCGAAATTCGACATTTACACAGAGCAGCATGAGCCTGTTTATCACGTAGATGGAAATATTACACGCCTTGATTTTAAGGTAAAGAACTCTGTCGGTACTGAAGTTGCCGAGATAAAGAAAAAACTTATCGCTATTCTTCCTGAATACACGATTCTTCAGAACGGAAGCGAAATTGGTAAGCTTAAGAAAAAGCTTAAGCTTACAAGCCCGGAGCTCGTGGGAACTCTTAACGGACAGGACTTCAAGCTGCAGGGTGATCTGATGGGCTTTAATTTCGACGTTATTGTCGGCAGCAAGAGCATTGGACGCATAGACACGGCTCAGACAATCTGGGCAGACTGTTACCGCATCCAGATTCTTGACGAAAGCTACAAAGACTTGATGATTGCAATCGCGGTCATTTGTGATAACGTTGTTGATGCTTCTAAAAGCTGATTCATTTCTGTATAATAGAAATTACGATGAAAACGACAAAAAGAATAATTATCGCACTTTTTACGGTGCTTTGTGTGTTGCTTGTGATGGGAACGTTTGTTTCCTGTGGTCTTTTGGATGATGACGATCTGGACTCAGATTCAACTGGAAGGACAAGTTCTGAGAGAGTTTCTAGCAAAAAAAACAAGACGGTAAATCCAGAAGTTATAAATGCTCTTGGAAAACCTGGCAACTCTTATGATTACAACGAAGATGAGGCTGTTTTTGGTCGCAGTACGACGCTTTCGTTCAAGAATAATAATGTCGTAATTGACCGTTCTCCTGTAAAAAGCAGAGCTTCTACGGCTGATGACGGCACTTGGACTATTTTCGTTTATTTGTGCGGTGCTGACCTTGAGTCTGAGGACGGTGCGGCAACATCTGATATGGAAGAAATGCTCTACGCTTGCACAGAGTCGAACATTAAGTTCGTCGTTCAGACTGGTGGAGCAACTGCCTGGCAGAATTACGGCATTTCATCTTCTAAACTGCAGCGTTATGTAATTACCGATGGAACAATCACTCTGATGGACGAGGTTAAAGACGCGAACATGGGCGATAAAGCTACGTTCCAGTCTTTCCTTCTTTGGGGACTTGATAAATTCGCCGCGTCCAAGATGGGTATTGTTTTCTGGGATCACGGTGGTGGAAGCGTAAGCGGTGTTTGTTTCGACGAGAAATTCGACGATTCTCTTGATCTTATTGAGATTGATGAAGCGCTTACAGGTATTCACGACAAGCTTCCTGGAAAGTTCGAGTTTATCGGCTTTGACGCTTGTCTTATGAGTACGATTGAAGTTGCGAACATGCTCGTTCCGCACGCAAACTACATGGTTGCGTCAGAGGAGCTGGAGCCTGGACGCGGCTGGAACTACACTGGTTTCGGCGAGTATCTTGATGCTCACCCTAAGTGCAACGGCCGTGAGCTTGGTATTGCAATTGCGGATGCTTTCTACGACGACTGCTGCGATAGCTGGGGAACTGAAAAAGAAACAACGCTTGCCGTAACTGACCTTTCTAAGCTCGATAATCTTATTGAAAAGCTTAACACTGCGCTCAGCGAGATGTACGAAGCTTCTGCCGACACAGCCGTTCTTCCTGTTATGATTCGTAACATTTCGAACGCAAAGAACTTCGGCGGTAACAACAAGACAGAAGGCTACACGAACATGGTTGACCTTGGCGCCATCCTTAAGAGCGTAGAAAGCTACGTTCCGTCATCAGCGGCTGCTCAGAAGGCTCTTAAAGAAACTATCGTGTACAACAAGCTTGGTCAGAACGAAAAGGATGCGACAGGTCTTTCAACATACTATCCGCTTTCTGTTAACTATTCGGGCGAGCTTGAAATGTTCAAGAAAATCTGTGTAAGTCCGTACTACATGACGTTCGTCGATAAAGTTACTTACGGTGCAAATACAGGTACGACATCTGATTATTCCGGTGATGATTATTGGCTTAGTGATGATTCAAGCTGGTGGTCTGATGATGACTACGAGAGTGATTACTGGAGCTACTATGATGATGACGATGACGACTTGGGAATGATGTTCCTGAGTATGTTCAGCGGTTTGTTCGACGACGATGATGGTTACGACTATGATGATTATGGTTGGGACGATGATGACTATGACTGGGGCTGGGACGACTACGATTACGATGATTACGACTACGATGACTACTATGGCTATGGAAGTCAGTCACAGAGCCAATCAAGTAGCTACAGTTCTAGTGGTCACGGCATTTACGGACACGGTTACCAAAGAAGGGCTACTATTGAGTACGAAGTAGAGCCGATGATGACCGATGACGGTACGTTCGGTTTTATCCTTACAGAAGATTCAATGTATAACCTTGACGGCGTATACTGCGTCATAATGATGACTGACGAAGATGGTTACTTTATCGACTTGGGACTTGATAACTATGTCGATATAGACTGGGACGAGGGTGTGGTCACCGATAATTTTGACGGACTTTGGTACTTGCTCGGTGACGGACAGGTTCTTGCGATGTACCTTATAGAAGAGGGCGATGGTTATGACCTGTATTCTGTGCCTGTTAATGTAAACGGCAAAGATACTAACCTTCGTGTAATGATGGAATACAACGATGATAGTGGATACGACACGTATATCCTTGGTACATCAAGCGGTGTTGGCAACAACGGAATGTCATCGGGACGTATTAAGCCTCTTAAACGTGGTGATGTTATTGTTCCTGCATATTATGTCTATAACAATGAAGGCGAGTACGAAGGAATGATTTACGGTGACGAATACAAGTTCACTGGTGACGATACAATCTATGACGGCTTCCTTCCAGAGTCCGACTATTACTACAGTTTCGAGATAGATGATATTTACGGAAACCAGTACTACACCGACTATGTATTGTTCGGAGTAGACGAGGAAGGCGAAGTTTATTTCTACAACGAATAGAAACAAATTAATAATATGAACTAAGCCGAAGGGACGACAACCCCGTTTTTTCCAACAGGAAGGAACCGTGGTTTTCTTCCCTTCGGACATCCTATCTTTCCGGGTTCTGGCCTTGGTTCAAGCCGGGTGCTTCCAAAACCCTGCCCGCATTGTGGACGCGGCTCGATGCCCGCCTAGGGTGCGTTGTTCAAGGAGCGCTGTTCTAAAATAAGGAAAAAATCATGAGTATAGGCTTAAAAAGAGGAACAGTCTGCCTCGAAGAGCACCAAAAAGCGTGGGAAGACAGCGCGAAAGAAACAATAATAGACATACAAAATGCTTTGGACGGAATAGAGACTGATGTTCAGCACGTCGGCAGCACTTCAATAAAGTCCATAAAAGCAAAGCCGATTATCGACATAGCCGTTGGAGTTCCAGATTTTGAGTCTGTTTCCGCGCGGAACGACAAGCTTAAGAAAGCGTGTATTTTTCCCGCAACCTGGAATTTTGACGACCATCCCGAAGAACTGCTGTATGTAAAAGGCGATTTTGAAAAAGACACACGGACTCATCATATTCATGTCGTATTGAAAACTTCGAAAGAGTGGAAGAACTATCTGAATTTCAGGGACTATCTGAATGCTGTCCCAAGTGCCGCGCGCGAATACGAGGCTGTAAAAGAAAAGCTGGAAGCCATGTATCCCGACAATCGGGAAAAATACACCGCTGGCAAAAGCGAAATAATTGCGAAACTTCTTGAAGAAGCTGAAAAATGGCGTAAAAACATTGTGGAAGTTGATGAAACAAACACTTTTGACGCGGCGAAAGTTCATTCCCTTTCGTGGCAAGAATCTCACCGCGCATTTTGCAACGCCGATTTTGTCGCGCTTCATACCCCTGAACGTCAACGCGAGTATCTTTTGAGTAAGCTTAAAAACGGCTACAAGCTTTTTATGCTTTTGGACGCAGAGCCGGTCGGCATCGTGTCCGTAAAAGAAAGCCTTATTGAAGACCTTTACGTGCTTCCAGAAAAACAGAACAAAGGGTACGGCTCTGCGCTTTTGGAATTTGCGTGTGCAAAATGCGCGGGTACTCCGACTCTCTGGATTTTGGAAAATAACGTGAACGCCGCGCGTCTTTACCGCCGGCTGGGTTTTACTGAAACCGGCCGCAGAAACGTTGTCACAACCGGCCTTGATGAAATCGAGTTTGCAAGGCAATAAAAAAAGCAGCCCATGCGTACTACTTGTTGAAGTGCACCCCAATTATTGGACACTTTAACTAGGCTGATTTTAAGGACTGATTCCTAAATTGTAAAGGGGTCAGTC
>JAEEGK010014209.1_pt1 | contig 17818 bp, 28 predicted proteins | sample 8958771 | NCBI WGS metagenome assembly JAEEGK01 (sample SAMN16246547, study PRJNA631951) | gut metagenome | biome: gut microbiome; feature: rumen; material: SC-attached | host: Bos | place: Iran: Karaj | collected 2018-10
GATGGGACTGGCGCGAAGCTCGGTAATTTCTGCATCTACATCAGCGCAAACCGTCTGGTCATCGGCACCTACCATCGGCCCCTCACCCTCGCGTGCGCGGATATCCGCACTCGAAGAGTGCTTTACTTTACTTTCCTTTACTTTACTTTGTGGACTTATTCCGGAGTTTATCGGAGTTTCTTCCGAATTATCATCAGTTATTTCGGAAATAACTTGGGTTTTTTCGGGAATAATCTCACTTTCTTCGGAAATAACTGATATTTCCTTATCATCGAGCATCCTGTAAGGCAGATCGGCTGGAAGACGACGCTTGGCGACGACACAGAAGTCGAAGAAACGCTTCTGAATACCACGTGAGGACAGAACGTTGTTCTGCTCGAAAAGTGCCTTGTCGAACAATCCAATATTAAGGCAATAATCTATAACCTCCTGCACGTAAACTTCCTCTAAATGAGCTATTTCAGAAACGGTGAAGGGGATATCCTCATCCCAAAGCAGATAGTAGCCGGAGGCATAAATCTGACAAAGGAGAATGTGATAGACAGATACAGCCTGGACACCCTTATAGCGTATCAGCTTACGGATCTTGATATCTTGGTAGAAATTCACATCAATGGTGAAATATTCCATACCTTGCTTCTTTGGACGGGACATAATACACTATATTTGAGGGTTTTTACCGGAATAATTCTTATCGACGGGAGTTTTTTCGGAAATAACTTGGGTTATTTCGGAAATAACTATAGTTTCTTCCGAAGAAACAAGTCTTAACTGAGCATTAACGAAGAAATAAGGCAGGTCAGAGCCTGTATTCTTCTCATCTTCGAGGATATTCCCTGCAGGAATAGCCAGCACATGACGGTCGGCATACTTAGCCTGGTCCAGAAAACCGTTCTTGACCATACGATGCACGACCATATCTACAAGACGCTCTGAAACGTTGTTACGTCCAGCGACCTTATCCCTGAACTCCTTGCAATAAGGAGTCTCAAAACCAGTCTCAGTAGTCTCGATCAGAATGTCGAGAACCAACTTAGACCCCTTGAAGCCAAACTCTTTCTCGATGGCTCTCACAAACGGATGTTTGAAGAAACCCCTGGAAAGGTGGATTGCTTCGGCTGTTAAAGATTCAATCATAATAATATATTTATAAGTTAATAACTCGGCTTACGCCAGATCAAGACCCTCCAGGAGTACCTTCATGGCTAACTCCTGAGCAGAGATAACACTGACACCGGATCGGCGCTGGTTCTCAAACTCCTCAGAAGCTTTCTCGGCACGCTCGTTAATAAACTGCTGGTCAAACAGCTTCTCGTTACGCTGCTGGCGTAAAACTCCCCTCAGATAGCTGCTGTAGTAGTTGGGAGTGTTCTGTTGAATTTCTTGCTTATCCATAACAGTATATGTTTAAATAAATATTTAAGTATTATCGTATTACTTTTTATATTGATATTCATATATATAAATATGACCATTCGAGCCAACCTCGTAAACCCAGTCGCAGACGGGCGAAGAAAGCTCAGTAGAGGTTTTTTCCTGGTCTTGCATAACTTCATTATAGCGCGACTCAAAAAAACTGAAAAGAACGAATAACAAGATGACGGCAATGACACCTAATATGGATTTCAGATTTCTATGCTCAATCTTACGATATTCAATACAGAGCGTTATAAGTACCGTCCATAATAACACGGTAACCAAGGCAGCGCCACTGAAGGCCATACCCAGGATCCACCACCTTGCAGGATGGTCAAGGATGCCAGAGCCTAATATAAAAATCAAACAGTTCATCATATCTTATATTCTTTATCGATGATACATTCAATAACGTAGATCCGTGAAATGGAGAATAACTCCATTCATAACTTTTTTCTTCCTGGTCTTCATAAACCAGGAAACAAAATCATCTGCAGAAAGACCGTCATTCTGGGCGACATCAAGAAAAGTGGGATAATGGAAATCACCACTGGCCTGACGAACACCGATAAACTTGTCCCAAGGAGCACGGAAATCCAAGGTGACACGCTGGGTACCTAATTTGGTGTGACGGGCAATCTCTATCTGGTGACTGCCTGGCTCGTAGGGCTTGCCACTCCACTGCCTGACAGAGAGAACAGCCCTGCCAGCGTTAATTTCTTCCGCTCTGTGTTCCCACAACTCGGCATTTCCACGGATGGTGTGTTTCTTTACACCTTCCTCTTTCTTGGTCTTGAAATCGGTAGGCTCACCGGCTCTGGGGTGAGTCTTTGGAAACTCACGCGAGAGCATCAAAACGTATGTCTTCATCTTCTTTACCATCTTCATACTATTTAAGTTGACCGGCAGCTCTACCAGAGGTGTTGAGCTGCTTACTAAGATTAACATTTCTTCCATCGTCAAAGCCGGCATTAAAGCCGTCAGGACGTACCTTGGTGGCAGAACTACGACGAGCCTTACCGATGGACTTGGAAGCCAGATAGTCTTTGATAAGTTCCTTATGGCAGACCATCAGACCCGTTTCCTGAGAGGTGGGCTGCTGGGCCTCGTAGTTTTCCTGCAGACCTCGGCTGACACCCTCCAGGTAGGAACGGAGGAAGTCTTTCTTCTTTGGCTCAGTCATAAAACGACCTGTGCCAAGATACTCGTTCTGGGCCTCGTTCAAACGCTCCATGGAGAGGCGACGGAAAACCTGTAAAAGGTATTCGTAGAACTCTTTTACAATGATGACATTAGCATCTAAGCCGACAATGTTCATCTGCTTGGTACGAGGACATACAATCACAGAACAGAGATTGTAACGGCAGATAATCATCAACAGGTTCTGCTTCCAGCTGACACCGTACTGGTCGGCATAACTCAACGGATCTGACTCGACAATACGTGACTGCTCCTGCTGGTCGGCAGCATGGATATCACTCATGGAGAGATTATACTCCAGCAAAAGCTTACGAACCATCTTAGCAGCTTGGTACGCCTCGCCGCTATTGCCTATCTTCTCAGCACCATACTGGAGCTTCAGAAGCTTGCGGATTTTCTGAATGACAGTCTCTTTCTCCATAGCAGAACTTATTTAAAGGCCTTGGAATGGTCATTGATACAATGCTCTGTCTCAGGATCATCCTTGATGGAAGGAAATACCTTTTTGCCATCAACCAGAGTCTCAGCACAATGACTGCAAATAGTGTGGCTGCTGTCATCCCACCAACAGTTACCATGATCGGGATGGTAACAGGGATTCTCCATAGTACATCCGCAGACGCGGCAGACACCTGGAATGGGCTTGTCAACAGCCTTATACAGCTCCTCAAAGTCTGAGAAATAGTCATCCAGAGCAAGATACATTAGCTCAGGAGTAACCTCCTTGCTGGTGTCCATCACGAATACACGTTTACCCATGCCGTTCATGTGACCGGCCTCGATATGCGAGGAACGTCCGGCAGGAAGCAACAAGATACAAGTATCTGCATCCTGCATGGCAGAGAAATGCTCATTGAAACGCTCAACGCTCAGACGATCCAACAGCATACGCTTGAAATCCTTGCCATTAAGACATTTCTCCTTATAAGCACTACGTAGGTTCTGTGTGATAGAGACAGACTCCCAGACGGGAGCATCGTTACGTCCGTAGGGGTGTCTGAAGTCATAGACCTTATGACCCCGCTTGCGTAACTCCTGGACTAACTGCTGCTGGAAACCATTTCTCCAGCTGCTGGCGATATAGATTCTTGACATAAACTAAAGATTGTTTGTTAGATAAATACCTTTTACGGATTGATATAATCCACCAATGCATCCTGCCATCAGGAGAACTGCCAGGATGACAGCGCCCAAATTCCCGACGTATGGACGGAAACTGTCGGTTAAGAGGATAATGCAGGCAAGACAGAAAAGCAGACAGGCGGTGGCGATTTTCCTTGTTCGCCGAAGCTCTATACGACGTGCCTTGTCCGTCTCTTCCTGCAGCAGTACATAATGGCTGCCATGCTCACACAGGTCACAATGGCTACACCAGGAAAGAGGAGCCTGACAGTGGCCCTTATCAATGGTTGTCGAAACAATCTTGTAACCCTTTTCTGCCAGCTCTTTAACGGGCGGCGGTAACTGTCTTTTCATCATGATTATTTCTGATTATAACTTGCAAGTATGGATTTACAGGCTTTAAGCACTTTCTCAACCTTATCCAGATCGAACCATTCCCCTTGGCTGTCAACAGTACGGACGCGAGTCTCCATATCTATCCAGAAACACTCCTGAGAGTCATATTCCAACAGGGTGCAGAGTTTCTCTTCTACATTCTCAGGACCGATACCTCCGGCATAGCCGATATGAACACCTGGAGCGACAACAACCTGGATAGGGGTGTCGATACCGGCACCACAAGAGGCATCTAACAGATACGAAGTGAACTTGGGTGTCTGGCCATTCATAAACTGCATACACAGCTCTGGAGTATGCATCTGGATAATCACCTCGTTAATGAAAGGCACAGGCTTCAGACTTCTCAACTCTGAGAAAAGTCCAGCAGCCTTCAAATTAAGCTGGCAGCGACGGAAAATCTTGGCACAGCCATCTAACAGCTGCTCGGTCTTGAAACGCTTGCCATAGACAACATCCAAAGCGGCCTGACCGCATAAATGGGCTGAGAGGTTCAGTCCTAACGGTGTCAGACGTTTTAATAACTGAGGGTCTGGGAAACGACAACCGTTCACCTGCCAGTTATAAGACAGCAGTACACCGAACTCAGCATAGGGATATTGCTCCTGTAACTTGACGAGACGCTTCAGATCGGTCTTCTCGTCGATACCGGTAAATGTTACTTTTGTTAATTTCATAGCGGAATATTTTTTTAATAATCTTTTATATACTTTACAGTGTTTGCACCAAGGAATATCCAGAGAACAAAACAAATACAAAATGCTGATGTCACAACATAACGGAACCACGGGTCAAAATGTTTCCAGACTACTTCACAATTCGAAACCGATAAGATAACCAACAAAATACTGTCAAGAACCAGCGGTTGTAAAGATCGCTTGAAAGCTACCCGACGTTCTTTCTCGGTCAACACATGAAGGGAATGCTCAGAGTCGGTAGTGCCATCAATTCTTACCTTCTCGAACTGCATTCCATGCTCGCACAGATAACAATCAGTACAGAAAGAACTGGGAGCCTGACAAGTGACTCTATGGTTCTGACGAGTTACTTTGTAACCGTCTCTGAGATCACCTAAACTGTATTTATTTATTCTTTTACTCATACTTCATCCATAAAAAATGTTTGTTGAAGATTATAGTTGTAAAACAACATCTCATGCTTACGTTTTACCCCCCCCGTAATCCTATTGGCAACACGTAGGGGCATATCCTTGATGGACGTTTTCCAACCCATGCGCTGAACATAGTCAGCAAGCATGGGACTGTCAAAGTTACAGAGGATGAACTTACCCTTGATCGTTGACAGCAATTCAAGCAGGTGCTCGAAATCATCAAAGGTAAAACCGCTGTAGTGTTTCTGGACACAACCAGGATAGGGAGGGTCAAGGAAGAAGAAGGTATCGACAGTGTCACGCTGGGCGATAACCTTCAGAGCGTCACGGCAGCTAATCTGCACATGCTTCAGGCGGTCGTGAACCTTCTGGGTGAACTGGTTGCGGTAATTATCCATCACAATACCAGCATGGCTGCCGGATGTGCCGTTATCCCACTTCCAGCCACCTAACGGGGAACCTCCAAAACCCATATTGCACTGGAGCCAGACGGCCCAGGCAACATCGACCTTATCTGTATCCTGCCCTACATGACGCCAGATCTTATCGGCTTTCAGAAACTCCCTCTCAGCATCAAGGGTGTTCTGAACCTTCATCTGGAGCTTGACAAAAAGGGCTTCGTCCTGGCATACCTCATAGAACGTGACAATCCTGTCATCGATATCGTTAATGACCTCCAAATAACTCTTGCCCTTGGCAAAGAACACCGCACCGCCACCGAAATACGGCTCACAGTAGATACGGTGAGCTGGTATCATCGGAAGGATGGTACTGATAAGCTGCTGCTTGCCGCCATAATAGGTGATGGGTGTTCTCATATCTTCTTATCTTACAAATTTTGACAAACTCGAAACAAAGCGCGTGATACGCAGTACTCTTCGCAGAACCCTCAGAAGGTTCATAAAGCGCGAGTGATGGTTATTAACTGGGTTACGCTTGTTCATGGCTTAGTGACTTGGGCAACGGGAATGTATGCTTCACGAGACTCGTCATGACAACATGGAATCCATGAGTAACCCTCAGCATGGCGATCCACATTTTCGCCATAGACGAAACGGGAACAACGGCAACGGAGCACGCAACCTACGCCTTCACACAATAAATAGGGACTGTCAGGCATAATCATTCTGATTTAATGTTCTTGTTGGAAGATGCGCTCTGAGGAACGCAGAACTTGTGCTCGGCATGAAGGCGCTTGCGGAACTTGAAAATACTACGCTTGCGCTTCTGCTGTTCAGGGGTCAGATAATGACGAGGGGACTTGTCACGACGATAGGTACACTTCTGCTCGATGGTATTGTTCACCTTCTCGATAACGAACTGAGCGGTATCAAGATCACGGATGATGACAGGGTGGACAAACCGACGGAGCTTGTGATACCAGATGTCATCGTCGCCAATACGGACGGCAATACGCTGATTAGGGAGAAACAGCGGAATGACAACGCCGCTGTCACCTACGGCGACATTCTCCCAATACTCGGTATTGGTCTGCTTCAGGACGGCCTTCAAGGCCTCTAATTTCTCTTGGTTAGTCATAGCGGATCATATTAAATTCTAAACTCTTCATACTTGATGACACGAACTGGCTTCTGGAGCTTCCAGCCCAGCTTGGTCAAGGTTGTTGCCATGACCTTCTCTCCATTGGTCATATCGCCAGTAGAATGGTCATAGTTTTCAATGAGATAATCACACAAAAGGGACATCATATCAAACTTACCCTCTGGTATGATTTTATTAGGATCACTTATACATGAATTAAGATAGTCAATTTTCTCGTTAGAGGTCATGTCGTTCCATTTCTTCCCTGGGTCATCAACAACATGGGTAGCATCAATAGGGGCTTCTTCCTTTTTCTGAACCATCGGATGCTCTTCCTTACGAATGAAACGGATGCTCTTATAATCTTCTGGAGAATATACCTTCAACACCTCGATGGTGATGACATAATCTTTCTTGGAGGTATTCTTGGAGAGGTGCAGATAGAAAGCATCCTCAACAGTCTTCCGGAAGAAACGGGTCAGAGACTTTGAAATCTCTATATCCGAGACGGAATAGGCATCAGCATACTTGTAGTATTTAAGGTTCTTGGACTTCCCGGACTTCGAGAAAACCAGAAAGATATGACCTTTACGTGACATGACCTTGCAGGACTTCAAATCCTTATCCTTGATAAGGGTGGAGAGATCCTTGCTCAGAAAAACCCTGTTCTGACTATAGACTCCTTCATGAAGGGTCAAGACCTTGACAGGCGCATGATTGTCAGTAGAACTGTTACAATCCTTGCAGTAAGGACTATAGCCGTCAATACGAGACTTCTCGTTATTGAACTGATGAAGTGGCTTTAGCTGATAGCAGCGCGTACAGAACTTGTAACCGCTGAGCGTGGAGGTGTAAGCAAGCTGCTTATCGTCCATCTCTTCAGCAGGAACATTATCATTCTTACCCTTGGCAAACTCAATGTTCCAAAGCTCCTTGACAGTCTGCCATTCCTCATTGTTGGCATAAGGACTGGCATCAAAGATGGCAGAAGGTTCCACTGTGGCCAGGAAATCATCAATGGTAAGAACCTCACCATTATAGGCCCCTTGACAATTCTGGTGGTCGCTCATAAACTGCTCCCACATGCCAAGGTCTGTCATAAATTCCTTGAATTTTGATATGTGATTAGTAGTCATAACTGATAATATTATAAGTTATTTTCTGACATATAGTAATTATTTGTTATCTATACCAGGAAGAAAATCGGGCTTGAAAGAGAAACAATGGAGGGTGCCGCCTGCCTTGCGCCAGGCATAGCCACCATCCCACAGATGAACGACTTCCGCATCATCTGGAATCCGGCTGACAAACTCCTTGAACGTCTTACCATCCATAACATGACTTTCTTTAATTATCTCGCTGACGTCTCACAGACATCCTCTACATATTCCGTCATCTGACGCAGGAGCCGGAAGGTCTTCTTTGTCAGCTTCTTATGCTTTAACTCTTCCAGAAGCTCCTTATAGATACTGTTATTCTCCTTGTATTCTCGTGTGAGGAAATAACGCAGCCATTTGGAGTTGAGCTTCTGAGGAAACGGCAAACGGAGCTTACGGACTATCATGGCACTCATAGCCATCTGGTAGGACTCGTACAAGTAGAAACACTGCTTGGCCTTATAGTCGTACCAGTCGAAGAGCATGTGAGCGACATTCTTCTGGCGGTTGATGCTGATCTGGAAGCACTCAATCACACACTCTTCCTTGATGCTACGTGCAAGACTCTTCAGCTCGTCTAAAGTTGTAGACTTCTTGATCTCGAAGATAACCTCACGGATAAACTTCATGTTGGCATGCGGAACTGAACCATTGGCAGCAATGATCTTTTCTTGCCTGACATCATAGGTGTCACTGACCCAAAACTCCTTGGTAGGGTGGAGGTCGCGCTGACGGGGCTTTATTTCAAATACTTGCTGGATCATAACACTATTTCTTTTCTTTATTTGAAGAGCATACTATCCAAAAAGCGACGGCAATGAAAGCCCATACTATCAGGGCAAGGCCTGAAAGGAACAGTGTAAGCATCACTTCCTGTAAGTATGATAAAATTTCCATGAAACTCATAATCTATCGGATGTCTGTAGGTGAATGAAAAATTTCGTAGAGTACAGCGGCCAGAAGGCCTAACAGTACAAAACAGATAGAGAAGATAACCCAGGAACTCATAGTCACTATGTTTGAGAATGATGATCCACACCCTCACAAGGTGGCTTGTCCTCATGACCATATAGAATCTCCATTTCGAGATAACCACAGTAGGTGCCAGTACGGGCGGCACAATGCTTGCATTTTTCGTTCATAATATCATTGTTTTTGTTTTGTCATATACTCATGAAGATCAAGATAACCGCTATACACCTTGGAGGTGTCAGAACAGCGGCCTTTGTTACGGTCGCGGATCGTCAGGGTCATCATCTTACCTACGTCGGTGGTAGGAAACAGACAATAGATGTGCTTGTAGTCCTCACAGTCCAAAAGGGCATTGGGAAAGTTGCTGACATTGTTCACGACAATACAGTCACACATGGACGGCAAGCCTGTTTCGACATTCTCCTTTAAGAGGGTGAGGTAGGACATATAATCCAGGAAGCTGGAGAATACACAGCAGTTGACTGACTTCTGGCCTTTACGGAAAGGATAGAAGGAAATGCCAGGTGACTTGAAGGTGATAGTCTGGGGAACAATAGCCTCAGTATCATCCGTAACGGTGTCCATCCTGGAAGAGCCTTTGCCTTCCTTCAAGGCTTGCTTGGCCAGCTTGCGCTTGGAGCGGCGCATCACCTTCAAGGAGCGGATAAACTCCTGTTGCTCCTTCAGGGCACTGTTAATACGATGGGAGTTATTCATATTGCACAGGTCGTTGATGAGCTGGCTGCAATAGAACTCCAGACCGCCATTCTGATTCTGCAACCCAACACCAGTATAGACCTTGTTAAGGATCAGCAGCTGAATGGACTTGGTATCATGAGGTACGACGGCATAATTGATACCGATGTCGGCAAGCTGGTTCCTGCCTGCAGCATCAAGAGGCGAAATGCTCTTGATGTTCGTACCTTGATTGGAACAGGGGATAATCAATGAGGTTGTCATACGTTATTAGTTTAAATTAGTCAATGATTTCTCAATCAGTAGCATTAAATCGACTGGGGTGTGACCCATCTGGAAGTAGTCGCTGATGTCTTTCTCACGCTTGGTACCGATGAGAGGAAGAATAAGCTGAGAGACGTTGAAACGTCCTGAGAACTCTGCCATACGGGCAGCGCTCTCGCGCTTGCCGGTTGTATCGCAGTCAAACATGAAGACAATATGATGAAAACGCTCAGCCAAAGCAGTCATCTGACTGTCGGTAATCCTGGCTGACTCGCTATTGAAGGCAAGGGCAGTGAAACCGTGAGCGGCAAGAGTCATCACGTCTTTCTCGCCTCCGGTGATAATGACGGTGTCACCCTTCTCTGGAAGCTGGTTCCATCCGAACACATAAGGCTTGGGGAGGTTACCACCATAAAGGAATCGGGTTTTAGAGAAAGGTCGATAGATCTTTATACCGGTACAATCGTTGAAAGTGTAGCCGTACATCGGTTCCATGAAAGAACCTGTATAACAGTAGGACTCTTTATCCTTGGGGAAGAAACGACAACTACGCACACTCTTCACCTCGTACCTCTTAAGGATGTCCTGAGTGATACCGTAACGCTGCCAATAGGCTAACTCACGGGGCTTGAAAATCTGATAGGTGGCCTTGAAGGATATCGGACCTTCCTCATCTGGCTTGGGCGCAACCTTCTTAACCGGATGATAGTCGGCAGGAGCTTCTTCCATCACAAAAAGATCCAAATCCTTATCGATGGTGCGCAGCAGCTCACGGAAGTCAGTCATGGGATTTATGTTCATGCTCTTGGCGACGACGCTGAAGCAGTCACCAGACCATTCACTGGCTCCGTAGTCCTTCATGATCCAGATGCCACCATTCCTCTTGTTATAGTACAAACGACACGATGGAGACTTGTCACCACGGAAAGGATTGACGAACAACTTGCGCTGAACGTCCTTTCCGAGATAGTGGGTAAAGATGTCATACCCCCTATTGGTCTTGTCAAGTATCTTCTCTTTCTCCATCATGGGTTTTTAATTACTTTGTCTTTTCTATGTTAAAGGACAGGTAGGGCCTGCCGAAATTATTCTTGATAACGAGCTTGTCTGAACTGCTCTCCAACTGTAAACGGCCTTTCTGCTTGATGATACGGCTCTTGTGAATCATCATTCTGATATAACGGAGAATCACCTTGGCCTTATGCTCAGAAGAGAGATTGCCGTAAAGCTTGGGCTGTAGCCGTAGCAGGAGGGTAATCATCCAGGCAGGCCGTCGCTCCAGGTACTCACTTTTCGATACCTTATACATAATGGGCACCTCCTTCCTCTATGAACTCTTCCTGATGGAGCGAGGTTCCATCCTTTGAAACATGGATGTGACCCTGCAAACGGAAATAGTGCAGGCGGATAAAGTCACCGTTATCAGCATCGGCACGTCGAATACATAGTGTACCGGCTTCCTCATAACGGGTATGGAAGACGGAAATCTTCATGCTCTTACCTGGCACTTCCTGCTGAAGGTTCTGCTGGACGGTATCGAAAAACCGTTCCATCTCCTCCTTATCCACAAAAGCATGGTGGATGGACTTGCGAACCTCAGCGGCAAGCGGTTCAAGGCGCTTGGGGCAGGAAGAGGCGACATATATGTTATCAACAACGAAAATCATAAGAGTGGCAGTTATATATTTATTAATTATTTCTTAGAGGTAGTCCTGCATGATGCCCTGGCAGCAGCGGAGGTCTGAAATGCGGTATTCTACCTTTCCCGGACGCTTGGCGACGGGCACCAGCTTACCGTTCTTGACCCAACGCATGACATTGGCCTGACCGAACATCTTATAAGCCTTGTTCTGGGATATCACCTCGCTGGGATCGGACATGGCCTGTTTGAGCATGGGAGCCAGCTCAAGGGCAAGGTCATGAAGAAAGACCTTGTAAGGTACCATCTTATCAGCGAACTGCAGCATCATAGGCTATAAGTTGAAGTTGTTCACAATGCGGTTAGTAGCCTGACGCCATGCCAACGGAGACTTGAAATTTGATAGGACATCGGCATACTTGTACTTAGGTCCGGCCATGGCAAGATAGGCGGTGGCCTGCTGCTGGGCAGCTTCGACATTGGTACAGTTGGCCTCCCACATCATAAGCTTCTCATTCGCGTCCTCCGGGGTTAGCAGTATCATAAACTTTTCCATAGACCTGAACTTTAGAGGGTTTCATTGATAGTAGTAGTGACATCAATACTTACAGTACCATGCCAGTTGGCACGACTGCGAATCTCTTCGAGAAGGATTTCATCAGAAATCTGAGACAGGAACTCTCTCTGCTTCTCAGGGAGAGTAGGCGACGGGACGGCAGATACAGTCTGCTTCTTGATAACTCTGATCTTTTTCTGTGCTGTTGCCTTATGAGCATTGATGACCGTCTGAGGAACGACACGGCGATAGCCTCTTTCTCTCTTAACGGGATGCCAGTCGGCATTGAACTCGTCGGCAAATGCCCAATGGAATCCACCAGAGATACCACAACGGTCAATAGCACGAAGGACATTCTTAATGCCAAGGGCTTTCTCGGCAGCCTTGGCGGTGTCGAAACGGGCGACCTCCTTCAGGGTGGTCGTGTCGATCTGAACGACGGGGCGGCGAAGATACTGGCCGTCAGTGACCGTCTTCTTTTCTCTCTTGACAACCTTGGCTTTTGGATTTGGCTTGAATGTCTCGGCATTCTCTGGAGAACACCAGAAGAAACCGGCAGCGAGACGGGCATTCTTGACGGCACGGTCAAGATTGCAGGCACCAGTCTCTCTCTCTGCCTCACTGCGCGACGTCCAAATCTTAATAACCGCAAGGGTTTTCGGGTCAAGCTGGGCAACAGGAATAGGTGCCTTCCCTGGCTTCTTGACAGTAGTATTGTTTTCTTGCATAACGGATTTATGATTTAGATTTTCTTTTTCATCAGAAAAGTCAATACCTTGCAGGGGATCTTCTGTGTCATCCTGTGCAGGTGCTTGGGATTTTGATTCAGAAACTTCCACCTTGGGCTTTTCAACGGACTTTGCTTTAGGTTTAGCAACCTTTGCGGGCTGTTCTGTAGGCTTGGTGGAAGCTATATTGTAGTCGAAATCGGGAGCAGGGTAGATTTTCGGGTCATTGTCATGAAGCCATGTCAAGACATGACAGAGAACGGAACAAGCGTTAACCTGGGCACGATGGTCGGCCTTACAGTCCTTCAGGATAATGTCCATGAAGTGGCGGTCGATGAGCGTCACATCCATAGATCCATGCTTCTCCAGCATAACCTTCTGCATGTTCATGCGGTTCTTGGCAGCCAGAACTTTGTTGTCTGGAATTGCGGCCCATTGGGTAAATGCTTGCTTTAACGTCATATACCTTATTATTATATTATAGTTTCACTTCAGGTTTAACAGTACCGGCTACAAACGGAATGGTAGCCTGACGGGCAGTAGTCTTCTTGATAAACACTGGTTGGTCGGCACTCTTATAGATGCCGCGACGTTTTAGGATAGTCTTGATGCCTTCACCAGACATACTGAAACGGTCTGCAAGATACTTGATGATACGGTTGGGAGAAACCTTCTTTGCAAGGATCTCCGTAGCGTAATTCAAATACTCACGCTCGACATTTTCAGCCCTCTCGCGCAGGAAACGCTCATAATCTGTTTCGAAAGCGTTAATTTTTGTCATATTCTTGGATGTTTACATTGTTTTTAGTACCTTTGCACTCGAATTTGTACGTCCGTTTGTATCTATAGTTGCATCGGATTTTGTGCAAAGATAGCAAGAAAAATTGGTATTATACCCATTTTTGGATAAAAAAATGGTTATTTTAACCATATTTAACTAAATTGCTGTGTAATTTATAGATATTATAACCATTTTTGAATACAACCATTATGGATAAGATAAGTATTGAACGCGGTAAAAGATTGGAGGAGGCAATAAACTACCTCATAAGTATTGGCCGTATCAAAACTCAAAAAGATTTCGCCGAGGCAGTAGAATGCACCCCGACACAAGTATCAAAGGCTAAAAAAGGTAGTGTCAAGGCAATGACAACTAACTTTATAAAGAAAGTCTTAGCAGGATTTGAAGGTGTCTTTAATGAAGAATATCTGTTGGACGGAGTCGGAGATCTTGTGAAGACAAATTCTGAAAACAAAAATTTAAAACTGGGTGATCAACGTTATATTGAAAACCTTGAAGCTGAACTTAGAGAAGCAAAGGCAAAGATTAACTTGCAGTTTCAGTTAATTGAGTCTTTGAACAGACAAATAGAAATGTTGGAAGAAAAAAGCAAGGATGCAGATGTTTGGAAACAGGTAGTATCTAATTATCACCAACATTTCGATCAAGAAAATAAAAAAGACAAGGTAAGTGTAGGATAATCAAGTTCAACTTCAGGAGATTTGCTATGCAATGCTCTTCAAAAGTGCTTCTAACGAAGCAAATGATAGAAAACGGCCTTTCGTCTAAAGGAGGCTATAACAAAAAGCAGCTGGAAATCCTTGGAGTTGAATGGCCACCTCAAAAGGGCTGGAAAAGTGCCTTGATCGGCACAATGATATCCCAGAAACAATATCAGGACTTCTTAAACGCGAAGAAATAATGAAACTGGCAACGGTAGGTTATCCATTTACGCCACTTATCAAATATATACCTCTCAGGTACGATAATCTGGAACACTGGCAGAGGGCAGAACAAAGGTCTGTCCTTCAGTTCTCGAAAGGTATCATCAACCATGAGAACCTGGAGAAGCTGACAAATATCATTCTGAATATTGTTAAAGACAATCCAAAGAAATGGATAGTCTGCTTCATGCCTGCAGCATCCAAGGAGAGAACTGAGGCCAGGTACGGGAGATTATCGGCATATCTGGCCCAGGTGTTGCCGTGTCCGGTTACCTTGAAGGCTATATTTAATAGTGTAGACGCCGAGCCTTCACATCTGACAGACAATATAACTCACTACAGGAGCTTTGTCTATATGGTCAACGACATTTATAAAAGAAACGTCGTTGTCATCGACGATGTGATATGCTCTGGCACAACATTCCATCACGTAGGTGACAAACTGATGGAGTGCGGTGCCCTCTCAGTACATGGCGTTATGTTCGCCATATCAATACATCCAAGATTACCGGTTAAACAAAAGAAAAGGTAATGAAGATCATTGAAAATAAGTACATTTTGTTGCGAATTTGTTGTTGTTAATCGCTCGAAGCGCCCATTTACAAAGGAAACATTGCTGCCGCACAGGCTGCTGTTGAGGAGTAATTATCACTCTAACATAATGAAAGGGACCTGTCCACTTGGGCAGGTCTCTTTTTAATATCTCATTTGAGAGGATGTCGAAGTACAATCTTATTGCTTTGAGTTATTGTTCTATTTCATACCCTTTCACCTGAATTGCTGGACAGACGGGGAGTTTTTTGGTCTTTCCTTTCACAGCATTGCGATACAGCCCATTCTTCATGTAAGCATTCAGGTATAAGAACCCCTTCTTACCAAAGCCATCCACCACGCGAATGCTAACATAATAGTCTGTCTTGGGCTTTAGTACAATGTTCTCTTCTGGGCGGATGTCTAAGATGTACTTGCTCTTATCGTTGGTGAGTGTTTCGTATATCGGCTTCTGGTGAATATTCACGAATTGCTTGCCTTTCCTTTCATAAATGTTAATACTTACTTTACATTGCTTGAAGGTACAGCTGGATATCTTCACCAGGATATCGCTGATGACATAACTCCTTTTACACGAAAAAGCTACACCGCCTTCAGGCCCTAAGTTCGATCCTTGTCCTGAAGTGCCAACGAGTCCTGGGGCAGGTATGCCTTTGCCTACGATGGTCTTGGGCTTATTCTTCTTGCTAATCACCACCTCAGCCAGTTCTACCACTTTGTCTTTCAAAACTACGGTGAGCTTGTCTTTTTTGGCATATTCCTCGTAGGAAACCTCTGCGTTGAGATACGATACATGGCTGAATGATAGTTCATCTTTCCGTCCAGCTGGAATCGTAAGCTCAAAGTGTCCTTTTGCGTCTGAGATGACGCCAACACTATCATTCTCGAATCCGATGCTAACGTATTCGATGCCCTCACCTCGTTCGTTGACAACGTTGCCCTTGACTATGGTCTGTGCCGATACTGGCGATGCTACTATCATGATGGCAATTAGCATCGCAAAAATAATGGTCTTTTTCATCTATTTACTTTTCGCTACTATAGTCCAATATATCTGCTGGAGTACAATCCAACGCCTTGCAAATAGCATCAAGTGTTGTAAAGCGTATGGCCTTGGCCTTACCCGTTTTCAATTTCGAAAGGTTTGTGATAGTGATGCCAACTCGCTCAGATAATTCATTAAGCGAGATTTTCCTTTTGGCCATCATCACGTCTAAGTTTACGACAATCATCTACTGCCCTCCTTATACCGTTAAGTCGTGTTCTGCTGCAACCTGATAGCTCATTTTGTACAAGATGCCAAAAACGAGTAGAATAAGAGACTGCACAAATGGATTTGAAGTAAGGGCTATTGCTGCAGGGCCTTCAGAAATGAATGCTTGATTAAGATTGTCTGATGCTACTGTTTGAAGGAACAGCAGAATGGCAGCAATGAAGATAAGCCTGATGTTCTTTTTAGGGAACAGTTCCTCATGTTGGATTCCTTTGATGAGATTGATAAAGAAAGCCACACATAGACCTATGACAGCCAACGTCAGTGCTATATATAATAGGAATACAGTTGAAACAAACAGGACTTGATTTTGTTTCGCCTCCCAATGGATGTGGCTGCCTGTAGTATCAAAGACCTGATGATAACTCTGATAACACAGAAATACAAACCATGCGGCACAAAAGAACAATGCCACATAACTGAGCCATTTCAGCGTCATAGTCAATTTCTCATTCATAGCGTAAATCAATTTAATTGTTATTCTGGCTGCAAAGGTAGTGTTATTTGTCGAAAAACGACAAATAATAGATGATAATTAACTATTATTTAACTGAATTTGTGTTTAATCATAGAAATATTGTGTCAAGAATCAATGGGGCACACGAAAAAACAAAAATAGTTCAAAAAGGATAGAATTTTACCCATTCACTTGAAAAAATGCGTTAAAATATATCATATTCGTTGGAAAAAGTGCGTTGAGATAATGGTTATTCGTTTGAAAAAGTGTATCTTTGCAGCACAAAATCGTTTTAAAATATGCTGAAAAGGAAAATAGAAGACTCTCTTACCCTGTGGAAAGACTCAACAGAACACAAGCCTTTGGTGATAATGGGCATTCGTCAGTGTGGTAAGACTTTCATAGCACAGCACTTCGCAAAAACAAACTACAAGACTGTTGTCTATATCAATTTCATAAAGCAGCCTGAGCGTATTACCGCGTTTATTGGCGCAAAAGATGTGAACACCATTTTATTGAACTTGTCCGCACAGATTCCTGGAGTGACTTTCACTCCTGGAGAGACGTGTTTTATCTTTGATGAAATACAAGAATGCCCTGAAGCACGCACTTCACTGAAGTTCTTCAGGGAGGACGGGCGCTTCGATGTGATTGCAACAGGTTCACTACTTGGAGTGCAGGGGTATGGTGATGAACTAAAGAAACAACACCGCAGGTTGTCAAAAACGAAAGGTCCAGGCATCAATTCTGTGCCAGTCGGCTCTGAAGACATCATTGAAATGTATCCGCTGGACTTTGAAGAATTCCTTTGGGCCAACGGCATGAGCACTGGAGTTATTGACGCTCTTTCAAAGTGCTATGCGCAAGAATCTCCTGTTCCTGCCGGCATACATGTTGCCTTGAAGAATATGCTGAACCTTTATGTCGCTGTCGGAGGACTGCCTGACGCTGTCAATGCTTTCCTCAGAACCAATAACATGAACGAGGTCAGAAAGCTCTATCAGTCCATCTT
>JAEEGK010014210.1_pt1 | contig 17817 bp, 10 predicted proteins | sample 8958771 | NCBI WGS metagenome assembly JAEEGK01 (sample SAMN16246547, study PRJNA631951) | gut metagenome | biome: gut microbiome; feature: rumen; material: SC-attached | host: Bos | place: Iran: Karaj | collected 2018-10
TTTATTAATATTATTATATAACTCAGTATTTCAAGAATGGGGATTGGGGATTGGGGATTGGGCCCAATCCCCAATCCACAATACCCAATTTAATAACAATAAAAACTTAAAATCTATTAATTCTTTAAATAAAAATTAATAATAAAATATATAAAAGTTTAATAAGCTTAATAAATAATTAATGATATTTTTGAAGATTTTAATTATATTTATATTTTTCTGATAGAAAAATAATTATTTATTAATATTATAAATTTTTTTTAATTTATATCTGAAATATTTTTAATTAATCTAATTAGAATTCTTCATTTGGTTTATATAATTTATATTTTTTTATTATAAAAATTTTATGAATTTAATAAATTAATAAAAAATTATAAATTTATATAAATAATTAATTATATGTATTATCTAACTCACTCAAAAGTTTTGGATCTTTTACCTTAATTTGATTTTTATTCAAATTTTTAAAAATACTATCTAATGTAACTACGTTAGTGGTCATAAAATGCGTTAAATCTAAATTATTAAGAGAAAAACAATTATAAAACATTTCATTCATTTTATTAACATTTTTGATATTAAAATTTTGAAGATTAATATTATCTAAAGATTTACAATTATAAAACATTTTACTCATATCATTAACATTATCAGTTTTAAAATTTGATATATTTAAAATATTATTTAAACTACAACAATTATAAAACATTCCTTTCATATCTTTGACTTTTTCAGTTTTAAATGATGATAAATTTAAATCTATCAATTGAGTACAATTATAAAACAAATTTCTCATATTTGTGACATTTTCTGTATTAAATTTTATATCTAATTTATTTAAATTAATACATTCTTTGAACATTTGTTTCAAATTTATAACATTTTTAGTATCGAAATTTAATAAATTTAAAGAAGTTAAGGATTCACAATTTTGAAACATACTATTCATTAAAGTAACATTAACAGTATTAAAAGATGATAAATCTAAATTATCTAAAGAAACACAATTATTAAACATGTTTGACATATTTGTAACATTTTCAGTATTAAAATTAGATATATTTAATGATAATAAAGATGAACAATTTCTAAACATATTACTCATATTATTTACATTTTTAGTATTAAAATTTGATAAATCAAGATTATTTAAAGAATAACAAGAATAAAACATACTTTCCATATTATTAACACTTTCAGTATTAAAATTGGATAAATTTATTGAAATTAATTCAAAACAATTTTTAAACATTTCACTCATATCTTTAACATTTTCTGTATTAAAGTTGGTTAAATTCAAATTTTTTAAAGTTCGACAATCTGAAAACATATTATCCATATTTGAAACTTTATTAGTTGTAAATTTTTCTAAATTTAAATCAGATAATAAAAAACAATGAGAAAACATATAATCCATTTCTATCACATTATTAGTTTGAAAATTAGATAAATTTAATAATTTTAATGAATTACAATTAAAGAATAAATAACTCATATTTGTAATATTATTAGTATTAAAATTATTAAACTTTATCTCTTCTAAAGATTTACAATTACTAAACATCCCCTTTATACTTGTAAGATTTACTGTATTAAAATTAGATAAATCTAAAGAAATCAATGATGAACAAAAATTAAACATATAATTCATTTCTTTAACATTTTGAGTATTTAAATTGGATAAATCTATAGAATGTAAAGAAGAACAATCATTAAACATATAATTCAAATCTACTACATTTTCAGTATTTAATTTCAATAGATTCAAAGTTTTTAAAGAAGAACATGAAGAAAACATATATTTCATATTTGTAACATTTTCTGTATTAAAATTAATTAAATCTATAGATTGTAACATTTTACAATTATTGAATATATAATTCATATTCGTAACATTTTTCGTATTAAAACTGGATAAATTTAATGTAATTAAAGAAGTACAATTATTAAATATATTATTCATATTTATTAAATTATTAGTTTGGAAATAAGATAAATCTAAATATTTCAAAGAATTACAATTTGAAAATAAACTAGCAAAAGTTGTTACATTATTAGTATTAAAATTTGATAAATTTAATGAATTTAAAGATGAGCACTTAAAAAACATTCTATTCATATTTTTAACATGATTACTATTAAATTTTGAAAAATCAATTTCAATTAAAGATGAACAATCATTAAACAAAAAATTTACATTTACCAAAGGTTTTTTACATTTAATTATTAATATATATTTACCAGCTTTTGGAAATTTATATTTAAAACAAAAATCAATTTTTTTTTCATTCAAATATAACTTACAATTTTCTTTTATTTCATTTTCATTATTATCATCTTCAAGAGTAGAAATTTTTTTTTAACTTCTTCATAACAATTTAAAATTTGAACACTTTTTCCAACATTTTTTTCTTGAATATCATAAACACATTTTATCTCATTTTTATAATCTAACACTTTTTGAAATAAGCTTTTATAAGTGATTGAAGAAATTTCATCTTTTTCAATTAAATTAAATTTATTTTTGAAATTTGATGAACAGATAATATCATCTTCTTGAATTGAATTTAATTCTTTTCTTAATGAAGATTCATATTTTGCAATATAATTTAAATTAATTTGTTTAATCTTTTTTCCATTAAAATCAATGCTTTTTATATTTTCTATTTCAAAAGTTGAAAAAGGTAAAAAAAGAACTTCTTTTAAATCTTGATTAATAGATAATTTTTCTATATCACAATGAGTAAAATAATCATCATTAAGTACATTTTCATATTTTTCTAAATTAAATAAAACTGGAATTTCTTTTTTTGTTTCTTTTAAATTTGATAAATAATTTAATGCATATTCTTTATTTTTAGTAAAAGTAATAAATGATTTTGAAAATATAATTGAACTTGGGAGATCATTAATTTTTTTTTTTAAATTCTCTTCTAATAAATTAATCTTTTCTTTACTTAACAATGTTCCATAATATAAATTTTCATTAGTAGGACATGATAAAGAATTTAATTTAATTCCTTCAAAAATAATTTTAATATAAGTTAAAAAATTATTTATTTTTCCTTCTAATAAATCATAATTCATTTCTCTATTTAAATAACTTTCTAATGTATATATTCTTATTAAATATTTACTTAATAATTTTATTGGAATATTTTGGAAAGAATTAATTTGTTTAAGTAAATATAAAAGTTGACTATTATTAATATATCTTTTTGATAAGAAATTAGTTAATATATGAATATCATCAGAATCTTCTATTTTGATTAATGTTTTAAAATATATTGGAAAACTTAATTTTTTAATATTGTCAATATATTCAATTTCAAATTCTTCATTTTCAATGTTAATTTCTTTATATGAACTATAAAAATATACAATAATATCATTAATATTATCATTTACTTTTATTATATTATAAAAAGGATTTTTATAAACTATTTCTATATCTTTATTTGGATTGAAATCATTTTTATCTTTGAAAATTATTATTTTTGGAATTATTTTCATTTCATTTTCATAACTTTGGAAAGTGTTTATAAATTCTTTATAAAGAAATGATTGTATAATAATGAAAGTAGCAATAAATTCTATTTTTTTAATCTTTTCAAAGGCATTTTCAATATTTTGAAAAGTAGATATATTAAATAGATTTAGACTTGTTATAAACTCTAAATATTGTTTATATTCATCACTATCAATGTTTAAATCTATCCAAATTAAATTTAATTCTTTTTTATTCATTATAATTAAATAATTTAATCTACATAAACATTATTAATAATAAATTTAGATAAATAGTTAACGTTTATTAAAAAGTTTAATATTAATTTATTTTGAAGTTAATAAAATATGTATAGAAATTAATTAATAATATTTTAATAAAGAATTTATTAATTAAAAAATAACTTTTTTTATATATGATTAATTTACATAATTTATTTTTAAAGTTAAATGAAAGTATTACTTTTTTATTATTCTATATTATAAAAAAAAATTATTAAAAAATAAAGCAACAACATTTACATTTAGTTTTATCCTTTTTTTTTTTATTTTCCTCTTCTTTTTTTTCATTTTCATCATCTTTTGAAATAATAATAACTGTTTCTAAAGGTTGATCTTTATTATCATCACCTCTAAAATGAACAGTTTTTTTTTCTTTTATAGCTGAATTTACTTTTAAATTTGATTTTTTTTCTCTTTGAGTAATTAAATTATCCTCCCCTTGTAAATTTAAATCAATCTTTTCTTGATTTAATTTATTAGATTCTTCTGTTGGTAATGATTCTATATTTATTTCTTTCTTTTCAGAATTTTCTTTCATAAAAAATTATTATATTTTAATATGATAAATGTTTTCTAATAAAAAAAATATAATATTAATAAATTGTTAATAACCATATTTTAAAAATAATTTTTATTTTACTAATAATAAAAAATTTATAAATTGATTTAAAAAATTTTATAAACATAAAGCTAAAAAAAATATATAAATTCATATTAACTATAACCTTACAAATAAACAAATATTATATCATATTAAAAATAAAAAATTTGATATGCTATATACTAAAAAACATAAAGCAAAAAAAAAAACAAAAAAAAATATTTACATAATCAAGATTTAACATAAAAAAAGGAAACCAATAACAATTTTAAAATTTTTTAACAACAAAAAAACCATCATTATACAAATTTTCTTCTTTTATTATACAAACACTTTTAGGATTTATTTTTTTAAAAAGTGTCAAATAATTAATAGGAATTTCTATAAGAAAATCATAATTATGATTTTCAATCAAATTAATTTTATTGACACTTACTTTTAAATTACTTGGATCTATATTACAAAATTTTAAATTTAAAATTTTGTCATCAAAATTCATTTTTTTTCCATTAAATTTTTCATAGAAAGAAATAATATGAAATTTATTAAAAAAATTAATATAGATATTAATACTTTTTGAATTAAGAGTATGAAAATATATGAATTCAAATTTATTTTTAAATCCATATAAATTAATCATTTCAAGAAATTTTTTTTTATTAAAATTATTTGATAAATTGTCAATTAAAATTAACGTTCTATTTTCTTCTCCTAATATAATATTAAAAATATCAATTTTTGAAGAACTTTTTTTTGTTGAATTACTTGTATCAGTTGTTTTTCTTGAAAGAGAATTTTGATTAGTTTTAGTATTATTTTTTTGAAGATATTGAATATTAAAAGATGTAATATTTGTTTCTTCTTTTTCAATTTCTTTTTCATTTTCTTTTTCTAATTTTTCAATATTTTCTTTTTGATTTGATGAAACTGAATTTTGTTTTGTTAATGATTTTTTTTGATTGGTTTTTGGAAAAATTTTAGGAATTTTCTTATCAAAAGATATATTTTCTTCAATATCTTCCATCAAACAATTTTCTTCATTTAATAAATCATTAACTTCATATTCAAAAGAGTCATTTAGAAATTTACTTTGATAATTAAATAAAATATTAGAAAATTCCACTTCTTTAATCTCAACATCTTTCATTATAATTGAATAAAAAAAAAAATAATAATATTTATTCTAGATAAAAACAAAAATACAGTTCAATGGTTATAAAAATATAAATTTAAAAAGAAAAAGCAAAACAAATAATAAAAAATAAAAATAAAAAATTAAATGGAAACAATAGATAAACTTCTTCCAACAAATGGTGGTCATATAAATGAATGTTATACTTATCATGACCCATTAGAAAAAGTATATGAATCAATAACAAATATTAATATAGTGTCAAAAATTTTATTACCAAATATAAAAATAAATGAAATATTAAGAGAAACAAAAATTGATGATGAAAATAATGAAATTAAAATTACAATAATAAATCAAAATTTTACTTTAAAAACAACGAATAGTCAAAAATTAAAAAATATATATAGATTTAATTTAAGATGTATTCATTATCCTTTATGTTATTGTCCTTTCGAAATTTTAATGCAAGTTTTTTGGGATTCTATTGAAAAAGTCACTATTTTACATACTAGAATAACTGTTGATGATTCTCCTCATCAAAAAGAATTAATTGATTTTTTTATTAATAATCCTTTTCCTTTTAAAAATATAGAAAAATATTTAAAAAAAACTATTAAAAATTTAGAAGAAAATGAATCCATTTTTATTAATAAAGATATAATTAAAGTTTGGGATTTTTTACACATTTTAGATAATTTAAAGTTTTTTTTTCCTATGAATATTGAAATTTATGAAGAAAATAATATAATTAAAATAATTGATGTAAATTCTAAAAATGAAATAAAGTTAATTAAAAATGAAATTGTAGAAAATTTATATGGAAATATGATTTTACAATTAGAAATGTGTGAATCAAATATTCCAATGCCAAAACAAAGAATTGAAATATCACTTATTAAAGTTAAAGATAATTTAACTTTAATTGAATTTAAACATATTATTTTGGAATATATTTCTTATGATGCATTGCAAAGTAATTCTACTGATAAACAAAAAACTTTAAAAAAGGTCAAAAAAATTTTAGAAAGTCAAAATTAAAATAAATTATATATAACAAAGTTTTTAATGATTTATATATAATATAATAACAAAATTGTGTTAATTTGAAAATATACAAATTTATATTATGCTAAAATATTATTATCTCATAGTTTTAAATTATAGAATTAAAAAATTTATATTATAATCCAAACATATATTCGAAGCTAAATATTTAAGTAATAAATTTCTAAATTATGATGAAATTTATATTTAAAATAGGATATAAATTATATATAATATATGTATTTTTTATTTAAATTAATATATTTTAATATAAAAATATAAAATTACTGTTTTTTATTTAATAGAGTAAATAAATGAAAAATATATATTTGAAAGGAAAATAATCAACAATTTTTTAAAATTATAAGAAATCCTCTAAATTATTACTCTACAAATTTTATCAAAAACAATAATACAATATTTAAAAAAATCATTATCAAAAAGTATAAGAATATCTTTTTGTTTAAAAAAAATGAATAAGATTCAAGTAATAATTTTTAATATCTCAATTACAACATCTAATAAAATAAATAGAAATTTAAATAAAAAGAATAAATCATGTTACTCGAATTATAATAAAATATTTATTGAAAAGAAGGCAATTAATAAAACAAAATTTAATATTTTTAGGGTAAATAGAAGATAAAAGTCAAATTTATATTTATTAATTTTCTATCATATCATTATTAATTGAAAAAATTAAAAAATTTATAAAAAACTATTCTATAAATAAATCATTTATTATCTCTCATAAATACTCTTTTCAATTTTTGGTTCAATTTCTTTTTCAGATTCCTTATTATTATTATCATTATTTTTTTTCTAATCATTTTTCTATATATTATTAAAATTTACTTTTACTATTCCTCCTAAATTTCTATTATAATTTCCTCTATTAATATAATATTTATTATATCTCCCTCTTCCTTTAAAATTATTATTATTGTGATAATAATTGTTTAATATTTTTATGTTGTTGTTCATTTAAATTAAATATATCTTTATTTTTTTTTATTGTAATTTATAGATTCTTCTCTTGATTCAAATTGAGTAATTGAAGTTGATTTATCAAAAAAAGATATATTTTTATCATAAATCTTTTCACCTTTTTCTTTATTTTGATATTTTCTCTTCTGGAATTGCATTTATATTTTTTTTATTTTCTTTTATTGTTATATTCAAAAAATACAAGTTTTAATTCTTTAATATCTGATTTATTAATTTCTAATCTATCAATTTTTCTTCATTCCCATTTAAATCTTTAATAATATTTACTAAATCATTTTTAATTTATTTTATCAACTTCATTAAAATTTCCTTTTATTTTATCACCATTATTTAATTCAAAAATTATTTGTTTTAATCAGATTTATTCAATTTTTATTTAAATACTTTAATCTCTTATATACAAAATTAAAAATTAACAATTTATAATTTTGAATAAATAAAAATTTAATAATCCGAGCTAGTATAGTGGTTAGTATACCTGCCTGTCACGCAGGTGACCGGAGTTCAATTCTCCGGCTCGGAGATCTTTTTATATATTTTTATCTTATTTTTAAATGATTTTTTTTTAAAATTTTGATTCTTTTTCAATTAAAAACTTTTATTAAATAATTAAACAAAATTATATAATTAATAAAAATAAAACATATAGAAATTTTAAACCTTAATTTTTAAATAAATAATATGTGTAGCATCTTCATTTCCTATAAAACAATATTGATAATCATTTGTAATATCAATACATTCAATTTTATTTAATTGAATTGAAATATTTTTTGAATAATCAAAATAAGGAAGACTAAGTATTCTAATACTATTATCATTAGTACAAATATAAACTAAAAATTCATTAAAATTACTATTTCTAACAATTTTAGGACATTTAATTCCTTTTTCTTCATATTTCATTAAATAATGACCATTTATGTTATATGAAAGTAAACAACTATTTTTTTTACTAAAAATTATAACTGATGGTAATGGAGAACTAATTAAGAAAATTTCATCACATGAAAATTCTTCTTCATTTATATGAATTGATCTAAATAATTTATATGATGGAATTGTATATAAATTAATGTAATTATCTTTTGATGCTGAAGCAAAAATTGATAAATTTGAAGAATAATATAAAGAATTTACCATATCAAAATGATTACAAAATATTTTAATTATTTCAAATTTCTTTTTATTTGCTTTTTCTGTTATTTTACATATAAAAATATTACCAATTGAATTACCACATAAGATATTAATATCAAAATCAGTGAATTTTTTTAATTCATTTTCATCATGTAATAAACATAAAGCAGTTATTGGATAAGGAAGATTAGAAAAATAAAAAGATTCATATTCTTTTAAATTATCTTTTTTTTCAGTATAATTTAAAGAATAATTATAAATATCAATAGTAGTTAAAATTAATTTAGGTAAATAAAATCCACCTTGAATAATAGTATAATAATTTTCTTTATTAGGATTTTTAATATATAAAATAGGAATATTAATAGTTTTATCAATTGAATTAATTCCAATAAAATTAATATTTTTATTATAAAAAATTCCATTTTCTTTTTCCCCTGTAAAAAAAAACATATTTCTCAAATTATGCATTTTATCTCTAAATCTTTTATTTTGATTATCAATATTATTATTATTATTATTATCAAAAGTCAATGATTTATTAAAAGGCTTAAATTCTAAATTATCAATATTTAATCTAAAAACAGTAATATCATTATCTTTATCAATTAAAATAATTCTATTATCATTTTTCAATATTTTAAAACTTAACAATTTTTTATCTTTACCATCTCTAACTGTAATAGATTCATATTGATTAATTAAAATATTTTCATCAAAAACATTTTTAAAATATTCACATTTTTTTTTTAATCCAAATTCACTAGAACATAATTGTTTCGGCATTAAACCAAAATCAATAGTTCTTAATTTAACTTCTCTCATTTCACTATTTAATTTCTCAATATCAATTTCATAACTATCAGGACTAAAAACATTATATTTTTTAATTGCATTTTCTCCTCTTGATTGATAACCAAAAATTAAATTAATCCATTGATTAATTTTTTCACTTACAAAATCACATTCTAAAATTTTTCTTTGAATATAAATAAAATAATAACAATCTTTTCCCCAATTTGGAATAATAATATCAGAAACTAAATTTCCTTCTGTTAAAGTTCCTAAATTTAAATCATTTAAATTAATAAAAATTTCAGGAGAAATAAAGAATTCTGGAATAATTTCTCTAACATCATTTTTTTGTGAACTTGCCATATTAAAACTACTTTCAATAGAAATAAAAAGTCTATCTGCAGTATCGAAACCTTGACCTTGCATTTCTATAGCAATATTTGAAAAAGGAAAAGAACGAGTTAAATAATGAGAAACATAAAATGGATTTGACATTTGTGAACCATAAAAATATGGAGTATTTATTAATAAATTATTATTATTTACTTCATTTTTATTATTTTCTATATTTATTTCTTTTTCTTCTTCATATTCTTCTTTCATTGTTTCATAATGTTCAATATAACATTTTTTTCTTTCTAATCCTTCATTTGTTAAAGACATCATTCCCATCGGAATTGAGAAATCTCTTATATCTTTTTCAATGTTTATTTCATCTGATGAATAATTTGTTATTATCCATGGAAATATTGGATATTGTAATAAATCAAAATATGAACGATTTGAATATAAATTTAACCACATTAAAAATTCAAAATTTGAAATTTGGTAATTTGTCCATTTTTTTATTAAATTACTTAAATTTTTTCCACTGAAAAATTTCTTTTTACCAACCATATATCCTATTATGTTTTTAAATTCATCTTGATTTTTATTTGTGTCTATTTTTATTTCATTACATTCTAAATGTGATTTTAAGTCAATTAAACATTTTTCTCTGTCATTTTTTGTTAAAAATGAAAAGTAATTTCCTTTTAAATTCTTATTTAAAATTTCTATTCCTGTATCTCTTTGACAATATCTCTTTCTAAATATTATTTTTATTTGATCATATGGAATAGAGAAAGTTAAAGTATCTTTATCTTTATTTGAATTACCAAAAATTGAACCATAACATGAATCATGTTCTTTATCATATATTAAATCATTATCTTTTATATTAAAAGGAAATACTCTAAATGATATTTCATTTTTATTAATAAAGAAAAATCCTTTTATGTGATGTTCTGTTTTAACAAAGCAACATTTATAATAATTTTCATTTTTTCTTAATTGACTTTCTGGAGGTGATAATATTCTTAAAGAATTAAAATAATTTATAAATTGTTTTTCATCTTTGAATATATCAATTTTTAATGAGAAATTTATATATTTTTCATATAAAACTTTTGTATTTTTTATTGTTATAAAATTTAAATAATTTACTTTTTCATTTGTTTCATTTTTTTCATTTTTTTCTTCATTTTTGAAAATAGAATCAATGTCTAAATTAACTGAATGACATTCTAATTTATTTCTAAATAAATTATTTTGATCAAAATGTCTAAATTTTGGTTTATAATAATTAATATCTAAAATAGGAAGAATTAATGGTCTTCCCATATTTTTTGTAAAATGATTTAATATTTTATATTTGTATTTATTGTTAAATAAATCATCATTATAACTCCACATTCCTTTCCAAGAAAAAATTTCTTTTTTTAATTTTTTATAAAAATTCTTCTTTTCTTTATTTCTTAATAAAGAAAAATTAGAATATTTTGATAATAAACCTTGGAAATCAGAAATTAAATCAATTAATTGTTCATTTAATTCATTACAATTAAAATATAGTTCTTTTTCCTTTAAATCTTTAAAGAAAGTTTTTTTATTCCAATTATTAACTTTATTTGTCATTAATTGTATATCAAAAAAAGGAATTAAGTTATTTTGTAAATTTTGATTCATTATTATCATTATTTTAAAAGGTTCTTTTTCATTATTAAAAATATAACCTAATCTATTATAATTATCTTCTTCATATTTATCAATTTTAATAACATTCAAATTTGTATATTTGTTTAATAAAAGATAAATTGCACTTTTTTCAATTTCTGTTCTTACTCCCTTATTAAACCATTTTCCAAGAAAACTTTTTTGACTATTTTCTTTTGTTTGAATATATTTTTCATAAACCATAAAAATTAATGATAATGTTTCTTTATTAAAATCTTCAATTTTTAATCTTATTTTTTCATTATCAGTTTTATTATAATATTCATTTAAAAATGTATATGAAAAAACTAATAATTGAATTGTAAAATAATTAACTGATTCTCTTATACTTTCATCTATATCATAATATAAATTTAATGAAAAAATAATATAAAATAAATTAAGTGTTTTTAATTCTTCAAGCCATTTTAATTTTTCTTCAATAGTTTCTGATAAATTAATTGCAAGATAAATAAAAATTAAGATACTTCTATTTAAAGGTATATTTGGATGAATTGAATAATTTAAATTTTTTAATTCATTCAAACGTAAATTCTTAAAATTTGGATTAAAAATCATTGTGTTAATAATATTTATATTTCTTTGTTTGATTGATTTTACTGTTTCATTTTTACATATTTTATCTAATATTTCTAAATTAAATTCCTTATTTACATTATTATATATTGTTTCTAATGAATTTAATTCATCCCATTTATTTTCATTAACTTGAACACTATTTAAAATAGTAGTATAATTAGTTATAGTATTTAAATCAGATAAATTGTATATTGTTGAAAAATCTAAATAAATTGAAAAAAAAATTATTAATGAATGATAAACATTAATTTTTAAATTAGTTTTATTACTTAATTCATTATCTAAATATGATAAAAATTCAACAAATAAACATTTAATAAATTGTTTCATATTATTTTGATTTTCTTTTAATTTTGACCAAAATAATATATAATTTAAAATATTAGAAACTTCATTATTTTGTGCATTTACTGAATTTGAAAATAAATTAATAATTAATGTGAAATAATGTTCAAATATAATTTTAGTTTCTTTTTCTTGAAAATTATCATAACAAATATCTAAAATGAATTTCAAAAAGAAGTAATTATTAAATAATAAAGATGCATTATTTAAATTATCTTTTAATAAAATTCCTAAATCTTTTGCATATTTAATATATATGTCTTTATGATTAATTAATAAAATTGAATGTGTAATTGCATTAATCAAACTTGGATTTTCAATTTTATCACTTGGAATAATATTATCAATAACTTGTTTTCCTAAAATAAATGAAAAGAGAGAATAATATAAATTAATATAATTTTTTTCAACATATTCATTTGTTAAAATTAATTGATTATTTTCATCATAAAATTGTTCTTTATATAATAAATTATTTTTTAAAAGGGAAGAAAATATATCATTAAAACCTTCAATTTTTTCTTTTGAAATTAATACTAATAAATCCAAAATATCACATTTAACATCATATAAAGAGGTTTGAAATAGTTTATAAATTATATTTATAAATTTATTTTTTGGATTTATGAGTTCTCTTAAAAATTTATATATAAAATTTTTATCAATTTTACTTAAAAAAAATCCTATAAATAATTGAACAATTCTCTTAGTAAAACATGGAGAAATATCTAAACTTAACATTTTAAATAATACCATATATTTATTAATATATAAATTAGTGTTAAAACTTTCTTTATCATTTATAATTTTTTCAATTAATTCAAATTGCTTTTTTGAAATTATATTAAATGGTGGATTCATAATTTTAACTGAAAAATTATCATTTGTAATAAAAGCTTTACAATGATAATCACAACAAAATTCATTATTTTTTTTTTCATCATAATATTTTAAAAGAAGACAAATTTTTTCAATTGAAATTGCTTTATAATTATTTTTAATTAATTCATTAATTAATTGTTCCTGTGTTTCTAAATTAAAACTATAAAACAATTTCTCGTTTAATAAAATATCATTTATAAAATCATTTTGTAAATTTTTCCCTTCAAAAATATTAACAAAATTATATAATTGTTTCATAATATTTAAATTATATAGTTCTGGAGAAATATATTCCATAAATAAGCTTAAAATTTCTATAAAATGACTTTCTTGACAATCCTTCATATTATATTCATTATTTTCAAATAAATTTTTCATAATTTTTAAAAAAATTTCAAAAATAACACCCTTAGATTCAATTGAAAATTTATCAAAATTAACATATATAATTTCTAATAAAGGGCATAAATTTTTAACTCCACCTATACATGAAACATTTTTATTATTATTATAAAATTTATGAATTCCACAATCATTACCTTTCATAATTATTTTATTATATTTAATTATATCTTCAAATGAATTATTATTATCAAGATTAACATAAGGAATAAAAAAAGATATTATATTTTCAAGTTTAAAATTAGGAATAAGTAAATTTAAATTTTTTGGATCAATATATAATTTAATTGACTTTATATTATCACTAAATTGTTTTTTTAATGGAATATTTTCATTTATTTTTGATAAAATTAAACTTGAAAATTCCCCACTACAATTAGTAAAGAAATTTAAATTATTTATTTCATTATTTTCTTCTATATTATAAATATATTCATTATTATTTCCTTCAATCATTAATTTTATTTCTTTTTTTGTTATTACAAAAGAGAGTATGATTTGATTATTAAATGGAAATTTTATCATTTTTTTATTGTCATTTGTTTGAAGTATACTTTGATTTTCTTCATCATATAACAATAATGATTGAGTTTTTAAAATAAATGAATAATTAAATTTTGAATTATTTGAGTTAGAAAATGATATTAATTTTATTGAGTTATCAGATGAATATGAATCATTCATTAATCTTATAAACATTGTAATAAAAAAACCAGAATAATCATTTATATATAATTTATTATTTTCATCAAATTGATATTCAAAAGAACAATTCTTCTGGAAAAAGAAAAAATTATTTGGATTTATATTTTCAGTATTTTCAAAATGGTAAAATTTTTCCAACAATTTTAAATAACTTAAAATATTATTTTCATTAATTAAAGACTGATTAAAATAAATTTTTGATAAATTTTGATAAAGATTATTAAAAGTTTCTATATTACATTCATAATTATTAATTAAAACATCAATTAAATCAAAAATAGTTCTCTGATAAGTTTCATCATTTAAAAATTTTGTAACAAATATATTTATTATAATTATATATAAATTTATTTTTTTTTTCTTTAAAACTAATTCAAATAATGCAATATAAATTCTATCTCTATTAAAATAATTTATCATTTCATTTAAAATTTTATTAATTTCTTCATTACTTGAATTTTCATTAATTAAAATATTAATTGAATTTTCAATATAATTTTCATCCATTTTTTATAAAAATAAAAGAAATTAATATATTATTTGTATATTATATATATTAAATTATCCTAAAAATTAAATTTTAAAAAATGGAAAATCAAATATTTTCAAGTTTAAATAATCAAAATGAAATACCATCATCATTATACAATTCAATGAATGAAAATAAAAATGAATTCTCAGAACAGTTCCTTAATCATTTATTAGATTATAAAAACACAATTTTACAAAATTCAATTGAAAATAATAATGGAACACCAAAAAAAATAATTAATAAAGAAAATTTTTATGAAAATTATATCAATGAATTAATTTCAAAAAATACAATGCCAAATAGAAATAAATTTCTATTTCAATATGAACAAAGTGAAATAAGAATAATAAAATTAATTGAAAATCTTTCTTTATCAAATATGAAATATAGTTATTATTTAGAAAGACCAGATCAAAAAATTCAAAAAACAAACTCAGAATTAATAAAAGTAAATGAAATAATAAAAAATTCTCCAACATTAATTTCATATATTTATATATTAAAATGGATACAAAATATTAAAGAAAATTATTTTAATTATTTATCGTTAGAAAAAAATAATCTAAGAGATAAAGAACAATTTGTTTTAAATGGAAAAATAAATTTTCAAGAAAAAGGATTTGATCAATTAAATCAAACTCAAAATGAAAAAGATATAAATTATATAAATTTTATAAATCAAATTACATGTTTAATAATGTCAAATGATTTATATAATACACAAAATAAAATAGATGAAAGAAAACAATATTATTTAAGTTCAATTTTAGAAGGCGGGTTACCTTTACATGATTTTTCATTAGAAGCAATTGATTTACAAAAATTTGATATTGATTTAATTCCATTATATATGAAAAATTTAGAATTTAATGAATTTATTATAAAAACTAAAAATAATCCAATATCCATTAATTTAGAGGATTATGTTATTGGAAATAATAATTGGGTTCTTTGGTTATATACTTTATTTGATTCTTGTAATGATAAAACAATTCATACTCAATTTAATTTATTAAGTAGATTATTATCTGGAAATTTTAATAATTATAATATTAATTCACAAAATTTTGATGAATTTTTATTTATTAAAATTATGAATTTGTTAAATTGTGAATTATTAGAGAAAATGTTTAATAAAAATGATGATAAATATTATATTAATTATCATTTTAATTCTTATGATAGAGAAAATGTTAATTATTTAATATCATCTAGAAATGGAAAAACTATTTTTGATGTTATTCATGAAATTAGAAGTAGTGAAGAATATAATTTTTTAATCCAAAAAAATTTTTCTGTTGAATTAGAATTGTCAATAATTGAATTACATTTTTTACAAATTGAAAATAAATATAATAATAATAATAATAATAATAATAATAATAATAAAATATATGAATCAATATTAAATTTTTTGAATAGATTAAATAATCAAATTGAAAAAGATAATTTCCCAATTTATTTAAATAATAATAAACAAGAAATTAAAATTAATACATTAGAAGAAAAAAATAGAAAAACATCATCAATAATAAAATTATTAAAAATAACATATTTAAAAATATTATTTTCATTTTTAATTTCTTTTCATGATTTATTTTCAGACTATTTCAAACAAGATTTAAATCCAAATTATTTAAATGAATTACAAAATTCATATGATAATATATTAGGACAATTTTTCAATTATTTAACAAAAATAACAAGAGAACCAAGTAATTTAATTTATATTTTTACATATATGTTAAATTTCAATAATATAATATATTACTTATCTAATTATGCAAAAACAATTGAATTTGAGTCATATTATCCTAATTTTATAGATGAAATAAATGCATTTTTCAAAAATGAAAAACAGTATTTACATAAATCAATTGCAGAAGAAACTGATTTATTCAAGTTTAAAAATAATGAAAAAAAAACTATAGATTTTGCTATAAATGAATATGTTCAAAATAAATTAAATGGTAAAGGTTATATACCATCAAAAGAAAACTTGATAAAAATCAATCAAATAAATAATTTGTTTAATGAACAAGAAGACCTTAATGAAGATTTAATTCAACAATATCATTTAAAATTATGTGTTAAATTTATTTCTAATCAATGCTATCATGAAGCAAAAGAAATTTTACAAAAAATAATGACAAGAGAAAAATTAACTGAAAATCAAAGAGTAGCAAATTTTGATTTTGAAACTAATAAAATTTATGAGCAAATATCAGATAGAATAAATAATAAAGAATTTATTGAATATCAATATAAAGATATAATAAAATTATCAATTAATTTAATGCAAATGATAATTGATTGTTTTTTTGATTATTGTCAAATTGAATATGAAATAACAAAAATGAATAAAGTAGTTCAAAATGAAAGTTTTAAAGAAAGGATTTATAAATTAATAGAAATGAAATTAATTTCTTTAAATATATTTATTAAATCAATTATTAATGATAATGAATTAATTAATTATTATTCAACTTTTTATGGTCCTGTTATTTTTACTCAAAACTTTTTAAAAATTCTATTTGATTGGGGATTTCAGTCTATTAAATTAATTATATATTGTTTCACTAAAAGAATTGTTTTATATGATAATAAATATATTATTAGAAAAATTCAATATGAAAATGGAATTGCTAAATATATTTATTCAAATAATAATGATACTAATGAATTTTTTTTATTAGCTTTACCTAGTTTAAATAATAATGAACAATTATATGGACAAGATTTTGGTTTTTATAATTATTTGAATAATAATTATACTTTAGAAATTTATTAATTATTATATAG
>JAEEGK010014211.1_pt1 | contig 17816 bp, 17 predicted proteins | sample 8958771 | NCBI WGS metagenome assembly JAEEGK01 (sample SAMN16246547, study PRJNA631951) | gut metagenome | biome: gut microbiome; feature: rumen; material: SC-attached | host: Bos | place: Iran: Karaj | collected 2018-10
TATTATTTGTTAGTGAGGTTAAGAAGATTGCTCTTCGCATTAGATTGCACGGAAAGTAAGAGCACCTATATTAAAAAAAACAAAACTAATAAGAAAATAAACTACAACAAAAAAAAAAAAAATATAATATAATAAAATAAAATAACACTCATCTTTTTTAATATTTTTTCGCAATCCTCAGGAATAAAATTAATAAATAATAAAACAAAAATAAAAAAAAATTAAAAAATGCAAAGTTTAAAAGTTCCAAACTATTCTTCTTTAACAACAGAAGAAAGAAATTTAATAAAAGTATTTTTATCAGAATACAATGATACATTTCATTCAATTTTAATATTACCATCTAAAGAATTTATAGGAAATATAACAAAAAGAGTAGAATTAGCTTTAAAAAAAATAGGAAGAAAATTTCGAGAAAAATCAAAAAACACAGCTGAAGATTTTATAATAGAAAAAATATATTTAAAAGAAGTAAAATTAGCATCTAATGCAATGAAAATAATAAAAAAGAAAATAGAAGAAAACACTGCTTTAAATAATATATTTAATGGAAAAATAATTGAACATTGTAATAAAGATAAAAAAGATGGTTATTATATTCATTCATGTGGTGAAAAATTTTATTTTTTTAAATATAAACCTTTAGTTAATTTTACTAATTTAGATTCAGAACCAAATAAAAATATTTTAGAAACTTTCTTAATATGTATGAAATGTGATATGATATATAAAGGAAATTTTATTAGATTTACTTGTAATGATTCTAATCACGATTTTTATTCTAAAATTATTAAAGATGATGAAAGAAATAAAGAATTACCTTTTGCAACTTGGAAAAAATATCATTGTAATTTAGTTATTAATGATACAATGAAATGTCCTATTTGTAAAGAAAGTTTTTATTATGATAAGAATAATAATATATTAATATGTAAAAAATGTAATAGTAATGTAAATCCAGAAAAAACAGTTTGGAAATGTTTAATATGTAAAAATGATTTTAAATCAGAAGTTAAAGAATATAATAATTTAGAATTTAAAAATATTAAAATTTGTATAAATGATACATTAATAAGTAAAATAAAAGCATATCCTGAAGTAATGGGTTGTAATTGTCATATACATTTAGATAAAATTAAATTTTTTCATAAAAATAGTTGTAAAGGAGATTTATATTTAGGAAAAATGAATAATAAAAAAATTGTTGTTTGTAATAAATGTGAAGCTTTAGGTTTTTATGATAATTTTAGTTGGACTTGTCCTTTATGTGGTAAAAGATTTAAATTAAAGAATATTGTTAAAAATAATATTAATAGAACTTTCAGTGCTAAAAAAGAGATTAATGATGATCAAAAAAATAAAAATTTAAGAAAGAATTTAGGTTTGTCACCTTTTTATAAAAAAAAAAATGATAATGAATCTGTTTCTCCTAATGTTTCACATAATATTTATATTCATTCTAAAAAAAGTGTTCCTGCTAATTCACCTTTAATTAATCTTAAAAAATTTATTGCTCATGATAATGATAATTTAAAAAATTATGATAATGAAGATGATGATGATGTTAAAATTAAAGATCAAGATGATAATAATGATATTAATGATAATTTGAAAGATGATAAATTAGATAATGAAGTTTTAGAAAATAATAAATCTATAAATAAAAATTCTATTTCAACTGCTTCTAAATCTGATAATAATTCAATTAAATTAGAAAAAATTAGTAATAATTTAGATAATGAAGATAATAATAAAGAAAATAATAAAAATAATAATAAAAGATTAGATGATAATATTAATCAAAATATAAAAGATAATAATAAAGAAAAAGAAGATATTATAGAAGAAGAGAATATAAAAGAAAATGAAATAAAAGAAACAAAAAGTTTAAAAGAGAAAGAAAAAGATAAAATAAATAATAAAGAAGATACCAACGCAAAAGAAAATGAAAAAGAGAAAGAAAAAGAAATCAAAAAAGAAAAAGAAAAAGAAAAAGAAATAAAAAAACAAAGAAAAGAAAGTGAAAAAGAAGAAATATTAGAAGAAGAAAAAGAAGAAATAAAAAAATATGATATAACAGATTATGTAATAAAAGAACAAATAGGAGAAGGCTCGTTTGGAAAAATATTTAAAGTAGAATCTCCAGATGGTAAATATTTTGCTTTAAAAAAATTAATAATAACAAACAAATACGATTATAATAATTTACAACATGAATATAATATATTAGAAAATATAATGAAAAAAGGAAAAAATTTAGATTTAATTTCAATATATCAAAAAGAAACAAAACAAATAGATTCAACAACATTTATAATATATGTCTTAATGGATTTAGCAACATCAGATTGGGAAAAAGAAATAGAAAGAAGAAGAAAAAATAATTTACATTATGAAGAAAAAGAATTAACTCATATATTAAACATGTTAACAAATACTTTTGCAGAGTTACAAAAAATAAATATTTCTCATCGAGATATTAAACCACAAAATATTTTATATTTTAAAGAAAGTAATAAATATAAATTATCTGATTTTGGAGAAGCAAAAGAATTAAAACAAAATAATGAAAATAATGAGAATAATAATATTTCTAATTATTCTAAACAAACTTTAAGAGGAACTCAATTATTTATGAGTCCTATATTATTTGAAGCTTTGAAAATAAGAAAAAAAAGATATATTAGATTTGTTAATCATAATACTTTTAAAAGTGATGTTTATAGTTTTGGTTTAATGGCTTTTTATGCTGCTTCTCTTAGTTATGATCCTTTAGTTGAAATTAGAGAATTAACTGATAATTCTGCTGTTAAAATTGTTTTAGATAAATATTTAAAAAAATATTATTCTGATAATTTTATTAATTTAATTTTTAAAATGATTGATATTGAAGAAAGTTCTAGATGTGATTTTATTGAATTAAAAAATGTTTTTGAAGAATTTGAAGATAATTATTAAAAAAAAGCATTTTTTAAGGTTTATTTTTCAATTATTTTTATTTACATTTTTTATGTTGTTTATTTATTAATTATCAATTTGATTTTATAAACTTTAATTTAATTCAAATTTGTATAAAAATTTAATTATTGTTATTTTTATTATTAATTAATAAAAAGATTTTTAATTATAAAAATTACAATAAAACGCCTAAAAAAAAGATTATAAATAACCTTTGAAAAATAAATTATAAAAGAAAATGAATTCAATAAAATTTTTATTATTAATAATATCTTTATCATTTTCATTCTCAAGGACAATTAAATTTACAGTTCCAGAAAATTTATCAAAAGCAAAAATAACTGTAAAAGAAAATGCTTTATTTGAATTAAAAATGGACGGAAATCCAACTACAGGTTATTCATGGTTTATAACAAATGATGATCAATTAAAGGATTATGGTATTGAACCTTTAGATTTAGAACCAGATTATATTCCTTATGATACTTCTGGAACATTAATGGGTTCTGGAGGTTATTTTTCTTTTCAATTTAACGCTGGTCCTGCTTCTAGTAAGAGTAAAGTTATTAAATTTGTTTACAAAAGATATTGGGAAGAATCTGAATATGACAAATATCTTACTATTTATGTTAATGTTAAAGAATAAATGTTTTAATATTTTTTTGTTTTTTTAAAGAGGTAAAAGAACTATTATTTTAAAATTTGATTTTTATATCTTTTTAAGAAAAATTATATATCATTTTTTTATTTTATGATATACTATGGTTTTATATGAGTAGAATAATGATTTGTTTTTAAATATTAAGGTTTTTAAATATGAAGGATTTTCGAAGGGAGATAAAGATATTTATTTATTTATTGATTTATGTTTTATTTAATTTGGGTTTTTTGGGAAGTTTATGGCTTTTTTATCACGAATAAATTTAATAAAATTCCAGCCTTCCTAACACAAACATTATTAATTAATTAAAGTACAAAATAATTAAATCTTTTAAATTTTAATTATTAAATAAATAACTTTATATTTTAATTGAAAAATATAATAAAAATATAAAAAAGTTCTATTAAAATATTATTCTTTATCCTTTTTTATTAAACTAATAGATTTAAATCCTAAAGATTCAGTTTTACGTCCCCAATTATTTAAACTAATAACATAATTAATATCTCTTTCTCTATTTTCTTGTTTTGATTTTAACGATGCCATTTTTTTTCCTTCAAAATGTCTAAATATACTATTACTATTTTTAAGATAATCATCTTTATTAATTTTAGGTAAAGTTTTTTTTTTCAAAGCATTAAAACTTTCTTTAGTAAAAGTAACTCCTAATAATTTATTATTAGAAATATTTTCATAAAAATGTTTAGTAAAGTCTTTTTTAAAAGTAATATCAAAACTATTATTAAAATAATCACTTTTATTATTTATAATAGCAGTTTCTTTTAATTTTTTATTATATTCTTCTTCTTTTTCATTATGATAATCATTAATTTGTTCAAAATAATATTTTTTTTTTATAAAAGGTTTTATTTCTTTAATTGCAGGAATTAATTCATCAGAAAATTTATGAATTGTTTTATTTTCTCTTATAAGTTTAACTAATTTTTTTCCTGGTTTAAAAATAGATTCTTGTGAATATTGTTGTACCTTAAAATTTCTATTTGGTATTTTAATAGTTTCAATTTCTAAAAAAGAAAAATATAGTTTATTATTATATTTTATATATTTTACTTGGATTAAAAAGTTCATGAGATACAGGATGAATCATAAATCTTGTATTTTCAAATTTATTTGATTTTATTCCTGGCCATTCACCTGCTTTATATGCTGGAATTCCATCTATGTAATATATTGGTGCTTTAGGATATATATATTGAGTCATCATTTTATTTTAATTTTTTTTTATTTTATAATATTTATTATTTTTTTTCTTTTATTAAAAATTTAATTTACTTATATCCAAATTCTTTTAATAGATTATTTATATTAATTTTGTCTTTCTCATATAAAGTATTAATGTCTTTAAATATTAATGAAAAATTTTTATTCATGTATTCTAGCATTTTATCTACTTTAATTTTTGTAATTTTAAAAATCATAATAATAAGAAATTGAACCAATAAATTTTTCTTAATTTTACTATTAAATTGAAGAAGAACACATTTTTCATTTTTAGTTAATTCATATTTAATAGTTTTAAAAATATCATTTAAATCTTTTAAATTTTTTTGTGATATTTCATTTAAATTTAGATTAATTATAGTAATTAAAGGTTTTTGTTCTTCTTCATCTAATTTTTTTCTTTGAAATTCATAAATCTCTTTTTTATTTTCACCTTCATTAATTTTAATAATTAATTCAATTTGGAAATCTTTTAATAATTTAAGTACTTTATCTCCTTTTTTATCAATATCTTTTTTAGTTAAATGTTCCTTAGAAAAATTATTATCATTTAATCCATCATTTTCTATTTCATGATAAAATAAATATTGTTGAGAATTTAAAGAAATAAAATTTCTCATTGAAAGTAAAATAAAAGGTAAATAATCAACGATTAAATAATCATCAATATAAGAAAATAAAAGTTTCCTTGCTTCACTATTATTTATATCATTATTAAAATTAGAATCTGAAATATAAATATTTGCAATATTAAAATTATTTGCTATAAAAAAATTTAAGTATTCTAAAAATTCAGAAGTATCTTCATTTGTTAAAATGATTATTAAATTAGTATCATTTAAATAATTTTTAAAATGATTAATTTTATCATCTGAAAGCATTTTTAAATCATTAATAGAATAATTAATATTTTTAAATCTTTTAAAAAAATTTTCTTTTTTATTTTTTCTTTGATCTAAAATAATATATTTGCAATTATGAAAATCGAATTTATATTGAATGAAAATATTATAAATTTGTTCGAAAGAAATTTTACTTAATTTTTCTTTAATTAAACTTTGACCATATTCATTAATAATTCTATCAATAGCAGTATTCAATTCATTTTTTTCAGTATTAAAAGTAAGAAGACAATCAGTCATTTTACTTTTAACAGAACTTTCATCAACAGCTTGATTAATTTTAACACTTTGTTGTTTAACAGAATTAACTTTATTACTTTCAGTTTTACCAGCCCAACAAACTCCCATTAAATTAAATAGGAAAACCTTATTTTTTATTTTAAAAAAATAATATTAAAAAAATATAATTAATTTAATGGATAATAACTTACATAATACAAATAATACTTTTAGTAAATTTAATAATAATGGAATTTATTTAACTTCTGCTAATATTGTTGAAAATAATAATAATGAACTTCCTCATTTAATGACTGAATATAATAATACTGGTTTTAGTGCTTATAAAAAATTACAATTGCCAAAAATAAAAAAGACAAAAATTAAAAATATAACAAATGAAAATTTTACTGATAATGACTTTTCAAATTATCATTCAAGTTTTTCTCCTGAAAATTTTTATAATTATATAGATTCATGTAATAAATTCATTCCTAAAATGGATAAAATATTAAAAGAAGGTTTATGTCCTAGAAATATAATATTAAAAACAAGGAAATATGATATGGAAGAAAAGAAAATAATATCAGATTTAAAAAAAGATGAAATGATTCAAAGATCTCCTGGTCAAGGAATATTTATGAGATTACAAAATTATCGAACTTTAGATAGAAAAGAACCTTTTAAATTAATTTTATCTGATTTAGAACCTGGGAAAATTATTAATAAAAGTGAAAATGAAAGTTTTCAAACAAATGGCTTTAAAGATTTAAAGAAAAATGTTTCTTCTATTAAAAATAAAACTTCTATTAGACCTAAAATTTATCATTTATATAATGAAAAGAAAAAGAAAAAACTAGTTAAAAGAATTAATAGGAAAAGTAGTATTTTTGAAAAACCTTTAAATGAATTAATTAGAAATGTTAAAAGTCCTGAATTTTTAAATAGAAAAGAAGATGAATCTACTCCTAATTTAGATATTATTAATAAAATGAAAAATAGAACTAGAGATTATTCAGTTTTATCTGCTCTTGAAAAATGCGGTGAAAAAGATTTACAATATTTAATCGGTGTTTAAAATAATTATTCACTTTTAAGAAATTATAATTTGTTGTAAATAAAAAAATAAAATTAAAAAAAGGAAATTTAAATAAATAAAAACTATTTAATATTAAAAAAAAAAATAAAAAGATTTTAAATTATTTTTACAAGTTAAAAAATTATATGAAAAAAATATTTTATTTTTTAAGGAATATATAAATGAGCTTTAAAAGAAGTAGTTCCAGCTCTAAAAATCATTCCTTCTTTAATAATTAAAAATATATCTGCAAAATACCAAGTTCCATTTAAACTTTTTTTACTTCCATCTCCATCAATAATATACCAATTATTATTTTCATAAAAAATAGTAGTTTGAATTCTTGAAGTACTTTCATCATTAAATTCTAAATCAATATCATTATTTTTTATTCTTCCTAATTTAATATATTGTTTCTCATTTGAATTAAATGAATATTCATTATTTTGATTAGTTCCATATAATATTTTTAATTGAATTAAATTATTTTCGATTTTAACTAAAATTAAAGTAGAAGAAAAAGAAAAAATCGAATTATTTCTTAAAAGCATTTTTTCATTAACTTTAATATATAAACCACTTCCACTTAAGTTTTTAATTTTATATTCGTCATTCTCAACATCATATTTAATTTCAAAATGTCTTTTACCAATATTAGATTCTTCTTCAGGAAAATTAAAATCATTTTTTAATTCATTCTAATAAGTATAAAAGTATTAAATATATTATTTTACATTACTAACACCAAAATATGATATTCCATCTTGTTGATTTCTTTCTGAATTTATTATTCCTCCTGGATTAATTGCTATTATTTTTCCTTTTTGTAAATATTTAGTTTCTATTATTTCTAATTGTAAATTTTTCTTTGTTTGAATTATATTTAATGGTATTTTCTTTGAGGGAATTTGTAATTCTGATTTATTTGGTATTTCATTTTCTATTTTTTTATTATCTGTGTTTTCACTTTGATAATTTAAATCTGTATTGTTTATTTCTTCTTTTAATTCTGTTTTCTGATTTTCTATTTTTTTTCTTCTTGATGAAATTTCAGGCTCTTTACTTATTGATATTGAAGGCTTTAAACATCCCATTTAATTAATTATTTTTCAATTGAATTTTTTTCATTTAAAGATTAAATATTAAATTCATTTTTTAATTCAATTTTTAATATTATGTTTCATATAAATATTTGAATTTAAATATTAATAACATTTATTGTTTATTATTGTTAAAGAGAAATATAAAATACACTTATTTTTCATTTTTTATTTTTTCTTAAAAATTATTCAATTTATTTAAAAAAAACAATTAAATAAAATAATTTATATAGTATATTCTAATTCTTCATTTAATTCCCAACATTCAACTTTTCCATCTTTATTTTTATCTAATCTAATAAACAATAAACAACATTCATTATCATTTGAATTAATATTTCTAGTTCTTAAAAAATTATATAAATCAACATCAGTAATACTACCAGAACCAGTTCTATCAATATTTTTAAAAATATTTCCAATTTGATTTCTAGTAATTAATAAATCACCTCTTAAACTTTCAATTTTCTTTTCACATTCAATGGTTGTTTTAATTAAATTTATAAAATAATTTTTTGTGTTTAATAAAAAAACATCTGTTTTATTTTCAGGAATATAATTTGAACCTATTCTATTTTCAACCATATTTTTATAATGAGTTTCATAAGGAATAAATAAATTAATAAAATCAGTATAAATAAAATCATCTGTTGGTTTTTTATTTAATCTTCTTTTAATTAATTTAATATCTTTATCATTAATATTAATATCAAGTAAATTTAAACCATTTATTAAATCATCATCAGTTATATAATTTCTATTATTTTTTTCAAAGATTTTAAAAGCATCTTCAATATTAAAATCACTTCTTAATGATAAATCTATTTTTGCTTTTTCAATTTTATTTTCTGAATCAATACATTCTTTTAAATAATTTAAAAAAAATAATTCTCCTTTTTCATAACCTATTTCAAGACATCTACAAGGAAAAGTTTGACAAACATAACAACAACATTTACAATTTTCATTAGGAGAGAAATGATTATTTATTTTAGAATTAAATTCATTAACTTTTAAATCTAAAAATTTATTATAATTATTTTTATCATTATATTGAGAATATCTTTCTGGGAAATCTCTTAAAGATAAATTATTAGAAATATTATGTATATTATCATTTGAGTAATTATCTATTAAAGTATTATTTTTATTATAATTGTATTTATAATTTATATTAATACAATCATTATATTCATTACAATTTTTACCATTGTAATTAAAGTTTAAATTTAAATTTGGATATTTGTTTTTTATATCACTACATAAACAACATTTTAAATAAGTTTTTAAAGGACAATTACAATTTGGATCATTAAAACAAAAAAAAGTATGAAATTCTTGAAAATTTACTTTACCATCTTTATTAAAATCAATTCTTTTCATTATAAATTGTATATCATCTTCATTGAAATTAATATAATTTTTATTCAAAAAATTTGTTAAACTTTCTTCAGTTATATATTGATATCCAATTAATAAATGAAATATATTATGAATATTAAAATCTTTTTTCTCTTTTATTTCTTTTATTATATTTGATATACTTCTTATAAAATCAATTTCTTTTTCTAATAATATAAGAAGACAATGATCTACTTCATAAGGAATATTATTTTTATTATTTGAATAACCAATTCTTTCTCTTGTTATTTTTCTTAAACATATATTTTTTTGAGATATTATCATATTTAAAAATTCGGAATAAGAAAGTTTATTATCTTCATCTTCATCATGTGATAATATTATAAAATCTACTTCTAATTTATTTGGATATACTGCATTTCTATGAAAAAAATCCATTATATTAAAAGTATCTATATAATTCTTTTTTTCTCTATCCATAAAACAAAATAATTGATATATATCAAAATAAGGATTTTGAGCTAAAATTTGTCTATTTATTTCAACTTCTTTTTCCTTTTTTGATATTAATAATAACAATTTAATAATTAACTTCTGAGTTTCATAAGAAAACATTTTTTTGAATAAATAAATTAAAAAATAAAATATTAGGTTTATAAAAAAGGAAAAAAAAAAATGGATGAGCTAATAATAGGAATAGATTTAGGAACAACACGTTGTTGTGTAGCAACATGGAGAAAAAATCACGCTGAGGTGATACCAAATGACTTAGGAGAAAGGACAACACCATCAATAGTATCATTTACTCCAAATCAAATAGTAGTAGGTGAAGCAGCAAGGAAAAAAATGCAAAGAAATTTAAAAAATACAATATATGATTCAAAAAGATTAATAGGTAGAAAATTTAAAGATCCAATAGTTCAAAACGATAAAAAATATTGGTCATTTAAAATAGAAGAAGATATAAATACAAAGAAACCACAATATATAATAAATAGAAATAATAAAACAGATAAATATTTTCCTGAGGAAATATCTTCATTAATACTTCAACATATAAAATTATTTTCATCAAAATTCATAGGAAAAGAAGTTAAAAAAGCAATAATAACAGTTCCAGCATATTTTAATAATGAACAAAGAGAAATGACAAAAAAATCAGGTGAAATAGCAGGATTAGAAGTAATAAGAATAATAAATGAACCAACAGCAGCTGCAATTGCATATGGTTTACAAAATATAAGTGATAAAGAAAGAAAAGTTTTAATATTTGATTTAGGTGGAGGAACTTTTGATGTTTCTATTTTAAAAATACATAATAAAAAATTCGAAGTTCTTTCTACTTGTGGTGATTCTCATTTAGGAGGAGAAGATTTTACTATAAGATTAACTAATTGTATTATTGAGAAAATAAAAGAAGAGATTGATATCACTAAAAGTATTAATTTTTCAAAAGAAAAATATTTCAATAGAGTTAGAGAATATTGTGAAAGAGCTAAAAAAGATTTATCTTTTGTTCAAGATTGTGATATTGATATTGATGCTATATGTGATGGAGAAGATTTTTATTATAAAATTACAAGAAGTGAATATGAAACAATTTGTGAAGATTTATTTTTAAAATGTATAGATTCTATTGATAAAGCAATTAAAGAAGCAAATTTAAAAAAAGAAGATATTGATGATGTAGTTTTAGCTGGTGGATCATCAAGAACTCCAAAAATACAAGAAATAGTTAAAAATCATTTTGGAATTGTTGAACCCAAGTCTGATAATTCTGGAAAAAACACTGATACTAATAACAAGCCTGATAATTCTGGAAAAAACACTGATACTAATAACAAGTCTGATAATTCTGGAAAAAACACTGATACTAATACCAAGTCTGATAATTCTGGAAAAAAAATGTATGTTAATATTAATCCTGATGAAGCTATTGCAAATGGTGCTGCTATTGCTGCATATGTTGAAACTTCTTTTCAGGAAATGGAATATAAAAATATTGAAAATAATAATAAAGAAAATAAAGATAATAAAGATAATAAAATTGAAAAAATTGAAATTATTGATATTACTCCTTTTCCAATTGGAATTGAAGTTGCAGGTGGAAAAATGGAAATTATTATTCCAAAAGGTACTAAATTACCTGAAAGGGGGAAAACTCAATCTTTTGCTAAACATTTTATGCCTCAAAGAGATAATGCTTTAGGATTTAAAGTTAATATATTTGAAGGTGATGAAGAATACACAAAAGATAATCATAAATTAGGTGAATTTACTGTTACTGGTATTCCAGTTGATAAAAAAGAAAACACTATTATTAAAATTCTTATTGAATTAGATCATAATTCTATTATTACTGTTATTGCTAAAACTAATGATCAATTTAATGATAAACTTACTATTAATAAAAGTGATATGTATAGTGAAGAAGATATGAAAAAATTTAAAGAACATGCTGAAGAATTTTTAAGGAAAGATAATGAAAGAAAAAAATGTGTTCTAGTTTTAAATGATATTTATAATATTAATAATGATTTAAAGAAAAATATTAATAATAATAGTACTTTAAGAAAAGAAGATATTGAAGATATTCAAAATAAATATGCTGAAATTAATAAATGGATGAGAAATAATCCAGAACCTAGTTTATTAGAATGTAATGAAAAGATTAATGAACTTGAAACTTTTAGAAGTAAATATTATAAAGATAAAAAATAAATTTATTTTTTTTATTTTTTATTGTTTTAATAATTGATTTAAATATTGATATAATTCTATAGATTGATTTATTTTTATTGAAAATGATTTAATCATTAAGTTAAATTCATCTTCAAATTTGATATCATTAAAAATTATTTTTGACCAAAGATCTTCTTTTTCCTTTAAATAATAAAGAATATTTTCATCATCTTTAATATTTCTATTAATTCTTTTTCCTGTTAAAAATCTTGATATAAATTTTCTTATACTTTTTAATAATTCTTTACTTATTAAAATAACATTATTATTCTTAAAATATTCATTAATTTTATTTTTTTCTTCTTCATCTATTTTTAATTTATAAGAAATATCAACATTTTCAATTAATATAGGGTAACATAAAAATTCAATATATTCATATATTGAAATAAAATTTATTAATTTAAAGTTTTTATTTGATTCAAAAAATATTTTATATTTATCTTCAATAGAAATAAATTTAGAATTTTCATATATAATTTTATTAATTGATAAATCAGATTTATAATTTTCATTTTTTAAATAATTTAAAAGAAATTGAAGTGTAAATAAGAAATTAATATTTGTTTCTTTTTGAAAGAAATTATATTTAAGAGATATTTTATTATATTTTTGAATAAAATGATAAATAATATTTGAATTATCTCCATAAAATGTTTCATAATTATAAATAATAAATTTTTGATTTGTTTTAAAATATTTTATATTTCCTAAAAGTATTTTTCCTAATTCTTCTTCAATTAAATCAAAATTATATTCAATTGAATAATATTTATTATAATTAATATTCCAATCATTATTAAAACAATTTCTTTTTGAAAATAAATAAATAATTTCATTAAAGTTTTTATAAAATGAAAAATGAATAATATTTTGATTAATAGCATCTTGAATATAAATTTCATTAATATTTTTAATAGAATTTTTACTAAATTTAATAGAAGATAAAAAAGTATTTTGCCAAGAAATGAATAATTGATAAGTAGCTGCAATATACATTCCATAAAATAATTCTCCATCATCATTAAGAATTTTAGCAATTGGATCATTATCACAAATAATTATTGGTTCCATTACTTCAAAACAATCATATTTAAGTAAATATTTTTCTTTCATTTTTTTTAAATATATATAAATATTATTCCATCCTTCTTTAAATTCTTCATATTCTTTATTTATTATTGGATTATTTATTCTTTTTAATTCATCTTTAATTTTTAATTGTTTTGCTTCTTCTCTTGATATTTTATATGAATATATATTTATCATACTATTTATAAAAGGATTTATTTTTATTAAATTTTTAAGTGTTTCTATTTCTCCATTATCATTTAATAAGTTATTTTATTATATGATATTTCATTTCATATTCAGGAATTAATTCTGTTGTTTTTTTTAAATTATTTTTTGATTGATAATCTCTTAACATAAAATATTTAATAAAAAGATATTTATTTTCAGGATAAATTTCAGGACTAAAATATTCTTCAATTATACATTTATATGAATTTAAATTTATTCTATTTAACTCATTGTTAATTTCAATATATTTTTTCTTATAATCTTCATAATTATTAATACTTTCTTCAATTATTCAATTTATTTTATTTTCAAATTCATTTCTAATTTCAATTGTATTAAAAATTTCATAATTTATAAATAAATTCCCAATTTTGTTATATATCATAATAAAAAAAATTTCAATTTCTTTTATTCCTTTTTTTTCTAATTCAATTTCTAATAAATCAAAACAATCAGTTAAAACATCAAAAATACTATCATAATTATTTGGTATTAAATTTTCTAAATCATTAAAATATAAATATTCTAATTCCCAATTTAATAATAAACATTCATAAAAAACACATTCAATTAATCTAATAGTAATTTGATTTAAATTTCTAATATTTTTATTCTTAATAAAAAATTCTTTAGAGTATTTAATAAATCCAATAATATTATTATCATTCATATTTTCAACTTCATTTTTAAAATCAGAAAAGATTTTACTTCTAAAATTTCTTATTTCTCCATTAACACAATTTCTTTTTAACCAATTATTTTCATTAACCCATTTCATAACAAAATCTTCTTGTGATTTATCTCTAAAAATTCTATAATGCCCATTTCTATCATAAGGAATATGAAAAGTATCTCCAATAATTTCTTTACAAAAAAGACAATTAAATGTATATAAAGGAAGACCACATTCTAATATTTTATACCAATTACCACATGAACAAATATATGCTCCTGATTTATAATCATTATTATTTAAAAAGTCTTCTATTTCATAAAGTGATTTTTTAAATGTATTTTCTTCAATTAAACATGGAATATAATTTAATTTTATGTAATTTATTATTTCTAAATCTATTAATGATGATATATATGTTTTTTTTCCTTTTGTTATTGAAGGATATATTATTAATAATATATATAAAAATAAAATATAGTGTTTTTCTCTTATTGTTATTATTGATGTTAAAAATGAAAATTTTGAAAAGAATAATAATTCTAATATTTTCTTTAGTTTTTCTGTTTTTTCTTCTAAGGGAAAAAGTGATAATATTAAATTTGATTCTTTTTTAAAATTTTCAAGAAGTTTTTTATTCGAGTCTTTTTCATAAAAGGGAATTATTATTTTATTTATTGAAATTATCATATATATTTCTATGAATGATAAATCTATTTTATTTAAATTTATATGAGTTTTTTAATTTGTTGTTTCATTAATAATGTTTATAAAATTTTTTAATTCTTCTTTATATATATAGAATTTGTCAAATGGAATAATTTGATAAAGCATTTCTGTATTATCTTCATTTTCAAAATTTACATTATTAATAATTAAATCATTAAAATTAAATGATTTTAATTTTTCATAACTCCCTAATTTCTTTTTAATTAATTTTAATATATATAATTTTAAAACTTTTCTAAAATCATTTTTATTTGAAATAAATTTTCAATTAATTGTTTTTCTTCATGATTCATTATAATATCTATAAATTTAATAAGATATATTTTTATATAAGAACTTACAAATAATATTCCTAAATATTCATTTTTATATTTCTTATTATTTTCATAAATATCATTAAGGAAATTTAAACTTTTTTTTAAATATTTTAAACTTAATCCATTTGTTATTTTTAAAATTTTTTCTTTTTCATTCCCTGAAATTTCATTAAAATATATATTAATATATGATTCAAATAAATCTATCAATGTTTCTTCTATTATTATATTTATTTTTTTTTTGGAAAATGTATTAAATATAATACTGTTTTTATCAATAAAACTAAAAATGTATCAATTTCTGGTTTTATTGTTATTCTTTCTTTAAATATATGATGTAAAATAATTTTTGAATTATAAATTAAATCTTCACTTCTTAATATTAAATCTAATATCTTTTTTTCTACTCTTTCATTAGAAAGTAGAATTAGTTTTTTTTCTAATATATAAATCATTATTTTTGAAAAATTTTCCTGATTTAAAATACTTTTAAATAACTGATATTCATCTTCTAAATTTTTAATTAATTTATCTATTTTATCATCATTTAAATTATTATTTAAATTATTATTTAAAAATATCTTCTTTTATTAATTTAATTATTTTAGAAATATATATTTTTCCAAATTAATATCATACTTAAATACAATAATTATTTTCATTAATAATAATAAACTATGAATTGTTTTAGATACAAATAAAAATTTTGATTCAAATTTTATAATATTTTGAATAATTTCTTTAATTGTTTGAATATAATTTAAATATTCTTCTTGTTTCATTGAAAAAAAGATATGAATAATTAATTGAATACATAAATCTAAAACTGTGATAAAAGAATTGTTTTCTTTTATTAAATACTTTATATTTTCTTTAATCCATATTGAAATATTTTCTAAATTATAATAATTTAAAAGAATTTTTAATATTTCAATTATTAAAAGTATTCTATTAGAATTAAATTCAAAGAAAAAATTAAACAGTTGATTAAATAATTTTTATCAGTATCAATGTAATTTATAAAATGATTAAATAATAAATTAATCAATGAATTAAATTGATTATAATCATTTTCATCGAGTAGATAAATAAAATATTTATTTACAATACTATTTATATCTTCATTTGATATTTTATTAATTATTTTATTATCTTTATAATATTTATCAATAATTTCATCAAGAATAATTTTATCTATTTCTTCATTTTCATTTAAATTATTCCCTTCATTAATAACATAAAAAGAAAATTTATTTTTAAAAGATTTTATATATGGTATAATTATATTAAAAATATAATTTATTAATTCCTCATTGTTTTCATTAATTTCATTATTTTCATTTTTAAAAATATCATTATTCCTTAAATTCTCATAATTCATTAATATATCTAAAGTTTCATTTTCATTTAATAAAATATCTCTTTTAAAAATTGATATTAATTGGTTTATATCTTTTATTTGATTTAAATTTGGGAAATCAAAATTAAAAAATAAATTTTGTAAATTTGAATAAGAAAAGTAATTTAATGAATTATTTAATCATAACTAAAAAGAATCTGATTACATAAAAATATTATTCCATTTATTTTTTTTAATATAATTATGATATATTATTTCATTTTCACTAAAATTAAATTTAATTGATAAATTTTTTACTTTAATTAAATAATTGTCAAGTTTTCAATTTTAATATGAAAATTATTCATAGCCTTTTTATTAACTATTAATTTTTTAATTGAAATAACTTTATGATTTAATTGTTTATGATTTTCACCACAATCACAACATAAATTTAAAAAACAATTATTACAAAAATTATCTATTTTTTTATTATTATGATTAACATAAATAAAATTAATATCTTTAATAGGAAATAATATAATATCTACATATTCAAATTTATGTAAATCAACACAATCATAACAAATATAATCTTTATGTTCAAAACAATAATAATAATCAAATTTTTCTTCTTCACAATAAATACATTTTAAATTAATTTGATTATTATAATAATCTATTATATTCATTTCTTTATTATGATTTTTAATACATTTGGTTGTTGTTTTTTCACATGAAATAATTTTTATTAAAGGAAATAAAGGACATTCAGGACATTTTAAAATTTCTTTATTTGATTTCATTAACTTTTTTATTTTGTTATTAAATTAAAATATTTCCTAATTAAAGTAAAAATAATTTTATTTTTTTAAATTGATAAAGAATATAATGAAATTATTGAAAAACATAAAACAATAATATTAAATTCATATTTATGATAATATAATAAATTAAATAATTAAAGAAATATTCTACAATTAGGGCATTGAACATAATCATGAATATATTTCCTTAAAATAGTTTCAATATCACTAAAAACACTAGGAAAAAATCTTAATTGTTTAGGAATAGCATTAATAATATTTTTATTAATATTTAAATCATTAGAAACTCTATTAATTTTATAAATTTGATTAATTCTTTCTTTTTCTTTAGTTTTAATTAATTTATTTTTATATCTTTTTTTAGT
>JAEEGK010014214.1_pt1 | contig 17813 bp, 14 predicted proteins | sample 8958771 | NCBI WGS metagenome assembly JAEEGK01 (sample SAMN16246547, study PRJNA631951) | gut metagenome | biome: gut microbiome; feature: rumen; material: SC-attached | host: Bos | place: Iran: Karaj | collected 2018-10
TCTCCAATTGACGGATGATGCTGCTGTCCTTGTAATACAGGGTGTAATAGCGGTCGATGTTGATGGGGTCGTGGTCTTTCTTCATCTCCTCGATTTCGGCGAGCAATACTTCCATCAGGGTGTGTTCGGTGGTGTCGATGTCGATGTTGATGTAGGAGTACTGCCCGTCGATGTTTGACTTGAGGATGGCGGGGATGGTGCTGTTTTCTTGTATTATCGTATATACAATTGGGCTAATCTCGCCGTCAAGGTCCACTTTTTCGATTTCGCGGATCGACTCCGCCCACAGCGAGATGTTCTTTTGCTCCTGCTGCTTGAGAAGGTCGGTGAGGTGGTTGCAGTATAGCCACGCAGCCACACTTGCAATCGCCGTGAGTATGTATAACACTGTTCGTATTATTTCCTTCCTGTTCATAAGGTGCAAAAGTTGTTTATTTTTTAGTAACTGCCCTTCCGCCTATTGTTTTGCAGGCTGTTTGGCGGGTTTAGCCACGTTGCTCGCCTTGCCGGCTGCCTTGCCGGAGTCGGCGGACGCATTGTCGTCGCCCTGAGCCTTTGCGGGCTGCAATGACTTCTCGCCGTCTTGCTTCGACTTGGCGAGGAGGTTGCTGAATATGTTTTGGATTATCTTGTCGATGAATCCCAACACGTGCTCCACACAGTATCCGGCGAGGAATGCGAGTAGCATCGGCGATAGCGAAATCGACGTGAAACCGACCGCCTGCGCGTTTTCGATGTCGCCCCAAAAGAGACCCACAGAAAGTCCCGCAACCGCGCCGAGGATGATGCGGAGGATGTACTTGATGGTAGATTCCTTGTCGAGGGTGTATTTGCGGACGTCGGAGCGGAGTTCCCTCAGCACGTATGTGAGTCCGCCGATAAGGCCGTACAACAGCGGCAGAATGTAGATGCCGAGTATCAATGCGTAGCCCTTAGCCTCCTGGATGACCTCGATGTTGGTCTTCATATTCTCCTTTTCCTGAGTGTCGATGTCCTTCTTGTCGCGGGTGTTGAATGTGAGCGCGCTGATGACCTTTGTCCACGGTTCGAGGAGGAGAATGTTGCTTTGGAGGGAGTTGTTGAGCTCGGTGGTCTTCGACATATTGTCCTCCAATTCGAGTTCAAAGGATATGTTGCTCGGGTCGGCGGCGGTGATTATCTGCAATTCCCTCTGACGTGTGAGAGCCTTCTCCAATTCGTCGGAGGTCTTGTTGATGTTGTTGAGACGGGTGCTGCCGAGGAAATAGAACACCTGCACACCGAGCAACAGGAGCATAAATACCATCGTGATGATGGAATAGATGCTCGCCGACCATTTTTTGCGGTGCTCGCGCTGCTCCTTGCCGAGTATGAGGCTCGAAAGCTCCACCTTGTCGATTTCGTCGGGCTTGCGGAGCATCTCGATTGATACCGGGTAGATGCGCTTAACGAGGTTGTTGTATGTGATGAGGAATTTGCTCTCCACGTCGCGCCACTTGTTGGTATTTACGGTGTCGCGGGCTTCTGCCACCTGATGCAATGTAGCCTCGTCCACGTCGAGACCATTGTCGAGCATAAACGAGATTATCATCTGCGCATTGAAGACCTTGGTGTTGCGGATTTCGACGTATTGGTCGTGCACCATATCGGCGTATGCCTGAATGTCTTCGTCGTTTTCGTCAGCGGGTGCGGCGGCGTCAGAGTTGACTGTTGCGCCAACCTGTTCGGCTGCCTCCACAGGCTCGGCTGCGGGGGCGGCGTCGGGCGCGGGGGCGTTGACTGCGCCCTCGGAGTCCTCTGTGTGCGCGTCCTCTGCGTGAAAATCGTCGTGGTGCAGGGGGACGTTGGCGTTGAGCGGGCCGTCGGTGTTTATTATGTTTTTTGTATCTTCCATTTTTTTTAGATGTAATTGTCCTATACTTTACAACGGATTTTAAGCGCGTCTATTTTGTTATTTTGAAAAAAAACATTAAAAAATTTTGGTACGACGTAAATATTGAGTAACTTGCACCCTGAAATTTAAAATCTTATTATGAGCAAGAATATTTCAGAAGAAAGTAAGACGAGCACCATCGCTATGGGCGTGGAGATAGTTGGCGAAATCAAGGCCAACGGCAACATTAGGATAGACGGCAAGGTGAAGGGCAACATCACCCTCACCGGCAAACTCGTCGTGGTAAATACGGGCGTCATAGAAGGCGACGTCAAGTGCAAGAACGCCGCGATTGCGGGCAAATTTGACGGCAAAATCTCCGTCGATGAGACCCTCGTATTGCAGGAGACTGCAATTGTACACGGCGACATCATCACCGACAAACTCGTGGTGGAGAACGGCGCAGTGTTCACCGGCACCTGCAATATGGACAGGAAGTCGCCGTCGCAACCATCGCAATCCAAATAAGAGACTATGCCCGATAAAAAGCGAAGCGACAAAGACCGTCTCCGCATCATCGCCAAGTACACCTCAGCCGCGTTCCAAATGGCGGCGATCATCGTGCTCGGAGCGTTGGGCGGCAAGTGGCTCGACTCGTACTTTGAGACCGGTTTCAAGTGGTGGACCCTCGTGCTCACCATTGTGGCGGTCGCATTGGCGTTGTATTATTTTATCAAAGACATTTCCAAATGACTTCCAAAGACTTGATAAAACGGAGCATCATCGTGGGCAGCATAGTCACCGTGGTAGTGGGGGCTGTAGCGGCGCTGTGCCTTGGCAACGCCGCCTCCACCGAACTTATCATCGCGCCGGTGGTATTCACGGTGATGAGCGTATTGACAATCAAGGTATTGACGGCACCTACACTGAGCGCACTACTCAAATTCAGTAGCGCGTTTATGCTCACCAATTTCGTGAAACTCTTGGCGTACTTGGTGTTTTTCCTTGTGGCGTACATCGGGATGCCCGGCGAAAAGAGGATTTGTTTCGTGGTGGGCTTTATGCTGCTGTACCTGATATTTGCGGTGTTGGACACGATGACGCTGTTGCAATACTACAAAGACAAGGAAAAATCATAATAACCTAACCAACACTAACTTAACTACCGCTATGAGAACAAGGACTTTAATATTATCTTTTGCGCTTATGGCAACAATGGACGCGTCGGCGCAGGGCAACGGCGTAGTGACCCGCGCCGTCAACGAGATAAGCCGTTACGAGGCTTTTGCCAACGGTCAGGTGGCGTTGCTTGCAACGGATATGAAGACCGGCGAGGTCATCGCGTCCCTCAACCCCGATATGAGCGTGATCCCCGCGAGCAACACAAAACTATTCACGACAGCCGCCGCCCTCGACCTCCTCGGCGCGGATTTCACCTACAAGACTGAGCTCGCGTATTCGGGCAAGTTGGATTCCTCGGGAATGTTGAAGGGCAACCTCATAATCCGTGGCGCGGGCGACCCAACGCTCGGCTCGAGGTTTTTCACCGACAATCCCAATTACAATTACAACGAAATTTTCATCAAGGCGATTCAGGACGCGGGCATCAAGCACATCGGCGGCAATATCATCGGCGACGGCACTATTTATAATAAGGAGACCACGCCGCCCACTTGGGCTTGGGAGGATTTGGGCAATTATTTTGGCGCAGTGCCCAACGGCTTGACTGTCAACGACAATATGATGACCCTGCATTTCAAGACCGGGCGCGACGGCACAGAGCCAATCTATATGGGCAGCGAACCCGCAATCAAGGGTATGAACCTCGACAACAGGGCAACGGCATCGTCATTGGTGACCCGCGAAAATACCAACGTATTCGGCAAGGCTTACCAACTATCCAAATACATCGAGGGTCCGATGCCCATCAACAAAAACGATGTGACAGTGCGCTGTATCCTGCCCGACCCGCCGCTTTTTGTGGCGACACAATTGAAGGACAGCCTAATGAGCCGTGGCATCAATGTTTTTGGACAGGCGTTGAGCGCGGCTGACAACACACGTTATATTAGTCAGGATTCCAATGCGACCGTGATTTGCACGTTGGAATCGCCGCCGCTCTCGGAGATTGTCAGGCTTACCAACCTCCACAGCATCAACCTTTTCGCGGAGCACTGCCTTCTTTTGGTGGGTCAGAAGTGGGCGAACAGCACCAATGTCGCTATGTCGGCGGCTTGCGTGATGCAGTTTTGGAAGTCGAAGGGAATGGACATCAAGGGTATGAGCCTCAACGACGGCTGCGGTCTCTCGCATTTCAACATCGTGACGGCGCGTCAGTTGTGTTACCTCCTTACTTATATGCACAATACGTCGCAGAATTACGACGCTTTTAATAATAGTCTGACGATGTGCGGCGACAAGGGCACGATGTCGAGTATGTGTCTCAACACCCGCGCCGAAAAGAACGCCCGTGGCAAGTCGGGCACCGTCCGCCGCGTGAAGTCGTATTCAGGCTACGTCACGTCGCGTTCAGGTCGTGAAATCGCGTGGGCTATCGTGATTAACAATTTCACGTGTTCGTCGAATGATACAAGGAAGATGATGGAGAAGTTCATTGTGGCGTTGGCGGATTATAATAATTAAGGGGGATTACAAAAAATGGCGACAAGAAAAAAGAATCATACTATGGATACTCCTGAATTTGTGAGTCGCGACGGTATGACCGTCGACAAGAACTATATTGAATGGCTTTCCGACATCAAAAGTCGTTACCGCCAAAGCCAAATCAAGGCAGCGGTAAGGGTTAATAGTGCAATGTTGGAGTTTTATTGGAGCATAGGCAGCGACCTTGTTCGCCTGAAAGCCGAAGAACGTTGGGGTGCAGGCGTGGTGAAACAGTTTGCACTCGATATGCGCAACGCCTTCCCCGATGAAACAGGCTTCTCGTACACCAATGTTAAATATATGAAACAATGGTATTTATTTTATTATGAGCAAGTTAAAAAAGGCCAACGAGTCGTTGGCCTTTTTCCATACGACGACAAAGGGCAACCACTAACCGATGAATTACCAATGCCCGAAATCTTCGGTCGTATTCCGTGGGGGCAGCATATTGAAATATTTTCTAATTGCGAAGAATTGGACGAGGCTGTTTTTTACGTCAACAAAGTCGTTGAAAACGGTTGGTCTCGGCCTGTACTAAACGCCAACATAACTGACAATTTGTATAAGAGTCAAGGCGCGGCGATTACAAATTTTGACAAAACTCTTCCATCACCGCAAAGCCAACTTGCCAAGGAACTTCTGAAAGACCCGTACAACTTTGAATTTCTAACGATGAAAAAGGGTTATGACGAGAAAGATTTGGAAGACGAACTTGTCAAAAACATCACCAACTTTCTTTTGGAACTTGGCAAAGGATTCGCATACGTAGGACGGCAGATGGAATTGCGGATGGACGAAGAAACTGCGTTTTTCCCCGATTTGGTTTTCTATCATATCCCTCAGAAAAGATACGTAATCATCGAATTAAAAGCCGTAAAATTTGTGCCTGAGTTTGCAGGGAAACTCAATTTCTACGTTACAGCCGCCGACAAACTTCTTAAAGGAGATGACGACAATCCATCTGTCGGGTTGGTAATCTGCCGCACCGCCAAGAAAACCATCGTAGAATGGTCGTTGCAGGACATCAACAAGCCTCTCGGCGTTGCGACATACCAACTACAAGAAGTTGTGGAACGCACAGTGAAGGAATTGGAATTAAAGAAATCACAAAAATCAAACCCGACAGCTTGAAATTCAGTTTTTCACTCACCCCTACCCTTTTAGTGCGCCTCCAACCAATTCTTCGCAAACTTGCCCTCCACCTTCAATTTCACCTTCAATTGTGCGGCGGATTCCATCTGACGGACAACAATTTCCTCAACGGCGGATTTTTCGTTGGGAAGGACATCGAAGACAAGTTCGTCGTGGACTTGGATGAGGAGTTGAGAGCGGAGGCCGGCGGAGATGAACTCGCGGCGAATGTTGTTCATAGCGATTTTGATGATTTCGGCGGCGGTGCCTTGGACGATGGTATTGACGGCAAGACGCTCGGCGGCGGCACGGACGTTGACATTGCGCGAATTGATGTCGGGAAGATAGCGACGATGCCCAAACATTGTGGATACATAACCCTTCGCACGGCAGTCGGCGACCGTAGTCTCCATAAACTTCTTGATGCCCGAGAACGTATTGAAATATTCGTCTATCAAATCCTTCGCCTCGTTGCGCGAAAGCCCCGTGTCCTGCGAAAGTCCAAACGCCGAGATGCCGTAGTTGATGCCAAAATTCACCGACTTGGCGAAGGAACGTTGCTTTTTGGTAACTTGCTCCGGCGGAATGTTAAAGAGGCGTGCGGCGGTGGCGCGGTGGAAGTCCTCGTCGTTGTTAAAAGCCTGAATCATAGCCTCATCGCCCGAGAGGTGCGCCATCACGCGGAGTTCCACCTGCGAATAGTCGGCGGCGAAAATGAAATTTTCGGGCATTGACGGTATAAACGCCGCCCTCACCATCTGACCTTCCTCGGTGCGGATGGGGATATTTTGGATGTTGGGGTTTGACGAACTTAGACGACCCGTCGAAGTCACACACTGATTAAAATTGGTGTGGATGCGCCCCGTCTTGGGGTTGATGAGTTCGGGGAGAGCCTCGGTGTAGGTGTTGACGAGTTTTTTGATGCCACGGTAATCGAGAATCGCCTGAATGATAGGATGTTTGTCCTTGATTTTGGCGAGTTCGTCCTCGGAAGTGGAGTATTGACCCGTCTTGGTGGTCTTGGGCTTGTCGGCGACCTTCATCTCGTCAAAAAGTATCTCGCCAAGTTGGCGCGTGGACGAGATGTTGAACACCTTGCCCGCATAGCCGTAAATCTCTTGCTCCTTAGCTGCAACCTTTGCATTAAGTTCGTCAGTGTATTCCTTTAAGAATGAAGTGTTTATGCAAACGCCGTTAAATTCCATATCGGCGAGTACATAGATGAGCGGCATCTCGATTTCGTCGGCGGCTTTCAGGAGGTCGTATTTTTGGAGTTCGGCGTACAACTTCTCCTTCAATTGGAATGTAACGTCGGCATCCTCCGCCGCATATTCCTTAATTTGCTGAATGTCAACCTTGTCCATCGTGGTCTGTTTCGACTTCTTTTCGCCGATGAGTTCCTCGATGTGCACGGGGGTGTAATTGAGGTAAACCTCTGACAGATAGTCCATATTGTGCTTGCGGTCGGGATTGACCATATAATCGGCGACCATCGTGTCAAACAGCCTGCCCCTGACCTCGATGCCATAATTGCGGAGCACGAGGATGTCAAATTTCAGGTTCTGACCCACTTTGGCGATGCTCTCAGCCATAAACGCGGGACGGAAAAATTCCAACCTGCGCCGCGTGTCGTCCTCGTCGTCAACGTTGAACGGCACGTAATACGCCTCGTGTGCCTTGAAACAGAACGACATTCCGACGATTTTCAGGTTGCGGGTTTCGAGTCCCGTGGTCTCAGTGTCGAAACAAAACTCACTCAATTCCAACAACTTGTGTCGCAAATCCACCAAATCGTCGTCATTGTCAACTACGTGGTAAGTGTGCGGGACGGTGTTGATGTTTTCGTGGCGGACAGCCTCGGGTTTCGGCGGCTCGGGCGTCACGGTGTTGGGGTCAAAAAACAATGATCCCTGCACCGCCTCGATTGGTTTGGGTTTAGGCAAAATCCTCGACGACAGGCCTTTCATCTCCAATTCGTCGAGTATCTTGCGCAACTTGTCCTCATCGACGGGCTTCTTTACAAAATCGTCCTCCACAAACTCCGTGGGAGCGTCGGTGACGATGGTAACAAGTTGATGTGCAAGTAGATAATCATCCTTATGCTGCAAAAACGACTCCTTCTGTTTGCCTTTGAGGAGGGAGATGTTTTTGTAGATGTTTTCGCCTGACTTAAACTGCGTGATGAGTTTGTAGGCGGTCTTTTCGCCGATGCCGGGAACGCCCTTGACATTGTCGGCGGCGTCGCCCCAAAGTGCCAATATGTCAATGAATTGCGCGGGATTGTCGAGTCCCGTCTCCTTGCAGAAACTCTCCGCCGAAACGATGTCGGCGTTTTTGCCTTTTTGGGGCTTGTAGATGTAGATGCCGTCTTCGAGGAGTTGGTTGTAATCCTTGTCGGGTGTCACCATATAAACTTCAAATCCTTCCCTCCGCGCCTTCTTCGCCAACGTTCCGATAACGTCATCAGCCTCGTATTCAGGCACTTCCACACGTTTTACACCGATGGCGTCGAGGATGTCCTTGATGCGCGGCACGCCTGTCTTGATGCCTTCGGGCGTGAGCGGACGCTGCGCCTTGTATTCGGGGTAAATCTTGTTTCTGAAAGTGGGATACGGAGGGTCGAAGACAACGGCGATGTGCGAGAATTGCTCGTTTTTGAGGATGTCGAGCAAAAAGTTCATAAAACCATACACCGCAGAGGTGCTCTCGCCCTTGCTGTTGACCATCGGATTGTTTATCAACGAATAAAACGCCCTGTAAATCATAGCGTAAGCGTCGATAAGGAAGAGTTTTTTCATAATGCAGAGGTATTTTGGAATTTACACCGCCAAAATTACACAATTTACACCGCCAAACCAAATTTTAGAGTGCCAAAATTATTTGATTTCAAAAAGATTGTACAAACCTATTCTTACTCCTCCCCCGTCAAAAACTGCATCACAATATTCACCATAATGTCTTTTTCGTCGGGTTTGGATTCGGCGATCATAATCGTGAGTGCGACCAAAGTGCTGTCGCTGATGATTTTTTGACCATTGTGGAGAAGGCAGTTGTTTTTGTCGAGGAAATAGAGGAACATTGCGGCGGCTATGCGCTTGTTGCCGTCGCTGAACGAATGATTTTTTGTAATGAAATACAACAAGTTGGCGGCCTTCTCTTGAACAGTTGGATAAAGGTCTTCTCCTCCAAAAGTCTGATAAATTGCGCCTATGCTGCCCGCAAACGAGTCGTCCTTCTCGTTGCCAAAAAGTTCGCTCTCGGAGGCAAATTTCATCGACGAAATAAACTGTCTGCACTCTTGGATGTCAAGTTGATAAGTGTTCCTGTCACCTTCGGGCTTAAAGACCCTCTGATGGTCATAATCGTCCAAAAGGTTGAGAGCGTGGGTGTAACTCTCCACGACAGACAGTACCTGCCCCGCGTCGAGCATCTTCTCTGCGCGGCGGATGATTTTTATAGTCTGTTGCAACTCCTCCAAACGGCGGACGTTGGCGGCATAACCTTTTACTATGTAATCCTTCAAAACCTTGTTTGCCCAAATCCTGAACTGCGTGCCGCGTATTGAATTAACCCTGTAACCCACTGATATAATGACATCTAAATTATAAAACGGCATTTTACGGGTTATGGTTCTTGTACCTTCTTCCCGAACCTGTGCAAAAATTGCACAAGTTGAACTTTCCAATAGTTCACCTGTCGCATAAATATTCTTTATGTGTCGCAAGATAGATGTTCTGTCCGTATCGAACAGTTCCGCCATCTGCGCCTGAGAAAGCCACACCGTCTCATTTTCCAACTTTACGCTGATTGCGGTGCTTCCGTCGGGGGTGTTGTAGATTTCGATTTTATCCATATCGCCATTTGTTAAAAAATCGCGCTAATTTACAAATTAAAAATTTAATTTGCAAACCTCTTTACACCGCCAAAATTACACAATTTACACCGCCAAAGTCGGAAAAAAATTTACATCCTCGCCCTTTCTTCATTGCCTGCACCGGTGCCTTTGTACTTGGACTTGGCGGGATTGAAGCGGTAATTGACCTGCAAGTAAAACTCACGCGAATCATACGTCAAGCGCAAATCCTGAAACCCACGCGAATAGTAGTACCGCTCGTCGCGTCCTTCGTGGTTTGTGATGTCAGAAATGCCGACCTCAACAGACAGTGCATCAGCGAAAAAAGTCTTAGAAACACAGAAATCGAACACACAATAGTTGGATTTGTAATAAGATACATCAGAATGTCCGCGACCATAAAAATAGAAATCAAGGTCGAATGTCCAACCGTTTTCAAAACTAAAAACATTGTCGATTTCAGCCGTGAAACGAGGTTTGTCGTACACTCTCGTAACAGACTGAGAAACAACGCGAAAATCTTGTTTCGCGAGCATCAAGTCAAAGGTAGGTGTGTAAACTCCAAACTCAGGCTCGGCGCAGAGATTGAACGCCAATTGTGACAACCTTTTGTCTGCGTTAACCATCTGACTGATATACGCTTCGGGGTGGTCGTCGTTTATAACATCCCAATAATATGTGGCATTTTTGATATTCTTATACGAAAAAGAAAACTCCAAGAAATCCCACGAAACCATATACGTCAAGTCGCTGATTTCACGCGGCAAAAGTGCGGAATTGCCCATTTCCATACTGTAACGGCTGTCGTATAAAATAGCATTTCGCAACGAATAATACGAGGGACGTTTGGTTTTCTTCACATAAGAAATATTCATTTCAAAGTCGCCGGGCGTATAGCCGACATTCACCGACGGAAACCAATTGTCGTATCGGCGCGATGTTTCTTGGTCGAAAACATCGCCGTTATAATGTTTAAAATCAACGTTTTCGTACCTCAAACCTGCGTTGACATTCAGATTGTCGGAGATTGGATAAGTATATTGCAAAAACGCCGCCGTGGTACGCTGACTGTTTTCACTCTCGACTGTCGGCACGAAATCCTCCGCCAAACTTTTGAACTTGTCGGTGTAATTGGTCGCAACGTTTTCGCCGCCAAATTTCACCTTGCCGCCAAAAAGTGGGTGCGACAAAACAAGTTTTTCGGCAGCCATCCGGCTCTGAACTTTGTCGGAAGTGGGAATCACACGGTCGTCCTCGTTTTCACTGTCCTCATCGGCAAGAGTAGATGTCTCTTCGTCAGACTGAAAATAATCAACGTTGAAATCAACGCCAAAACCACCAATTTTGCCGTTGTAATATGCATTGACAGAATATTGATAGCCCTTTGGAGTGCTTTCGTTTGTATGTTCCGTTATCTTGTCGTGCAACCCCCTGTCTTTGAACACATCGAAATTAGCGACATACGGCTCGTCGTTGCGCAAGTCATCATAGAATTTGTACTTGAATCCGGCAAAATTGTTGTCGTCAAACTGATAATTAGTACCGGCGGACAACATAATGTCCGACATCCTGAAATCACAGTCCATCACCTCATCCAATTCCCACAATGCATTGGATTGCATTTCATTGTGCGTTTTGTACAATTGCCACATCCTCATATCCGACCACTCGACGCCGCCAAAAAGGTCGAGGTTTTTCTTTCTGTAATTGAGATTAAGATTGCTGTAAAAATCGGCGTTGTCGCACTGCGAATATTGTCCCAACAGATTAAAACTCAGGCCGTCGCCAACAGGCTTTATCGTTGTTATCCTTATGACAGACTGAACCTCGGCATCGTACTCTGCGCCGGGATTGCTGATGACCTCTACGGTCTTCACATTTTTCGGGTCAATGTTTTGGAGTTCGCTCTTGTCGCGCATCTTGACACCATTTATATAAATTTCAGGCGTACCCTTGCCAAAAATTTCGATTCCGTCCTGCGTGGTTCGCACTCCGGGCAATTTGGCGAGCATTTTTTCTGCGGTGGTGGTCGTCGCCAAAATGCTGTTTTGAACGTCGGTAACCATCGCGCCATCCTTGATTCTCGTTTTAGGGAGTCCAGCAGAAATAGTGATTTCGTCCAATTGCATATCAGAGACTTTGAGGACGACATTGCTGAAATCGGAGTTAAGATTCAGCGTCGCGGTTTCATAGCCAAGACACGAAATGACGATGAACGACGCCTTTGGATTTTTTTCGATTGAAAACCTGCCGTCAACATCCGTGATAGTGCCGCTTACGAATGACGAGTCGGATGCACTCAGGACAATGTTGGCGAATTGGATTGGCGAATTGTCTTCGCCTAAAACGACACCCGAAATATTGCTTTGGGCGAGTGCCACAACGCTGACAAGCGTCAGAATTAATGTCAGAATCTTTTTCATTTTCAGTTGTAAATATTTATTAGTCAGTAATGTTGATACGAGCCATACCTGAGAAATTGACATTTTTCGCGTCGGCATTGAAATTTTTGGAAGTAATATTCGACACGCCCGACGCATCTGCGGTAAACCTGTTGGCGTGTCCGGAAAGTGTGATCGAACTTGCGCCCGACGCAGTCAAATCCATCACGTGAGCCTCGCCTGAAAATGAAACGTTACACGCGCCCGACGCACCGATTTCGATGGCTCCGAATTTGCCGTTGATGTCAGCCACGCCTGTGCCACTCATTGAAACCGTCAACAATTCAGATACTTCCAAATCATCAAACAAGAGTTCCGTCACTCCCGAACATTCGACATCAAGGTTTTTGAGGACAGTCTTTTCGGGAAACGAAACCTTCACGAGACCCGACGTAGTGAGCGCGTCAAGGTCTTCCACCCAAATCTCAACCTTGAAATCACAGCAACCGTCCTTGATTACCATCTTGTCCTTCTTCTTGGATTGAAGTCCGATGAAGAGTTCGCCGCCCACGACTTCTGTTTTGAGTTTCGACAACAACGCCACGTCGCCGCTCACAACCACCTTCTGAGGCTTGCCTATAATGATTGTAACGTCGGCGATGGACGAAACGTTGATTCTGTAGAATTCCTCAGTGATTTTTCCCTCGACATTCTGAGCGAAAGTCTCGGCGGCAAAAATCATAACCGCAATTAGTACCAATAACTTTTTCATATTCGTGCGTTTTTAAAAGATTAATTGTTTACGACAGCAAAATTATGGGGGCGGCGGCAGTCAGCAAAATTTTTTCGGTTGCAATGCTGTTTCAGGGCTGTGTCAATGTTGTGTCAAGGTGTGTGGCACAATGTGTCACGACTGCAACACACTGAAAACAAGCGAATTAAAAATTTGTATTATTCATAAAAAACAACTATCTTTGGAGTCCTAAATCAAGAAATGAAACACAAAATGCGCAAATTTTACTTTACATTAATGGTGATTGTGGCATTGTTGCAGGCGAGTTGCAACAACAGGTCTGACGTATTCAATGCGTTGCAACGCGCCGATTCGTTGCTCGTCGCCAACAACGACAGCACGGCGGCGATAATTTTTTACCAAATCCCCGCCCCTGCCGACACCACCGACGAGACCGCGTTTTATAATTATGTCTGCGCAAAAATCAACGCCCGCAACTACGAACCGCAGCCGCCCGAACTTTTGGACCTGCCAATAGAATATTTCAAGAAGTCGAGCGACCTTCAACACCTCGCATACGCCTACAACTACAAAAGCAAATTCCTTTTGTCGTATTCCAACGACATTTCCAACGCCTACATCTACAACAAAGAGGCGGAAGAAATTGCAGCAAACATCGACGACGACATCCTCAAATACAACGTCTATTCCAACGGCTACTACATTTCGGCGTTGCACAACGACACCGACGAATGTCTGCAATACGCCGTCAAGGGCTACCAAATCGGCGAAAAACTCCACGACAAATCGCGTATGGCGTACCCCGCGCTCTATCTGACGCTCTGTTACGACGAAAAAAACGCCGCTGACAGTGCGCAAAAATATATGGCGGTATGCCTCAACTACATAGACTGTTACGATATGGGTTCCAAGGCGGCGGTCTATACGGCATTTGGCAACGCTATGCGCAAGAAAAATCCCGTTTTTGCCGAACAATATTATTTACAGTCGCTCGATGTAATCAACAACGCCGATGCTTTCAAAGGTCTTGCGCATCTATACCTCGAACAAGGCAAATTGGACAAAGCCGCCGAATGTTATCCGAAGGCACTCCGCAAAGACAATCACGAGGGCAACGTGAAATTGATGTCGCTCTACGCCCAAAGCCTCGAAAACGCCGGCAAGACCACCGAGGCGTTCCAAATCTACAAAGACCTCTCCGCTGAAAAAGACCTATGCTTCCAAACCAAAGAAAGCAACCTCGCCCTTCGTTGGGAAAACCTCAACAAACTTTACCACACTCAGAAACGCGATTTCAAGGAATTGGAAGCCAAACTGCAATGGTTTAAGGCAATTACGGCAGCATTGGCAGTGTTGGCGTTGTTGGCATTGGTGTTACTTTATATAAAAACGCGCAAACCTACTGAAAAGACAGTTTCAAAGGCGGAAGTACTTTATCAGAGGCTCGCCAACAACGAGTGCATCGCGCAGTGGTCAAAAGATGAAAGGAGCATTTTGGTGGAATATTATTTTTCTCAAAATGCAGACTTCGAGCGTGAAATATCCGCCAATTACGACAAACTTCCAACAAATTCCATCATTCTTCTCATTTTGCAAAACATTGGGAAAAGCAAGACAGAAATAATGGACATAATGGGTTTTTCCGACCAAGCATACCGAAGCCTTAAATCACGGACGGACAAGGCAAGGAAATAAACACCTTCAAATTTAGCCATAAAATATTAATTACCAAAACTTTTTGTATTTTTCATTCGGCAAGTTGGCTGATTTTCATTCGGCAAGTTGGCGGTTTTTTGGGAAATAAAAACACCCCCCTCAATTATCCTCCGCGTACCACTCGGCATACGAATCATTTGTCTCGTACAATTTCAATTGGCTCAACGACACACCCTCGGGCAACCTCGGCTGAATCTTCGACGCGAAATGCAGGAGCATATTCTCGCACGTAGGTTGGAAGGGGACTACGATGACATTGCTGAACATTTGGCTGCCGTCGCCGTGGAAGCAAGACTGTTCGTTGAGGACAACAGAATGGTCGTACTTGTCGATGATTTCCTCATTGACAATGCGCTTCAACAGCCCAAAATCCATCACCATACCGAGTTTTGGGGACGACGGGGCCGACACAGGCTCGCCAATCACCGTTACAAACAATTGATAACTATGACCGTGAAGGCGGCTGCACTTGCCGTCGTAATTGTGGAGCGCGTGAGCCGCCTCAAATGAAAAATGTTTTGTAAGCCTAATTCTCGACATCGTAATGAATATTGAAGGTGGAAAGCATCGCTTCAAGTTGCCACAGGAGCGTCTTCTTGTCGTTTTTGCCGCCATAGACGTATGCAAAGGCGGTCACAAGGCGGTTGTTGACGGTATCTACAATGGAATTGCTGACGAAAGGCCCGCCCAGAAAATCGCCCTCGGTCTCCCAAAGTCCGCGAAGCTCGCAGACGTAACTGCCGTTGCGGGAGAATTGGGTCTTGAAAGGTTCGAGACGTTTCTCGACAGCCATATAAGAATTGGGCGCAGGACCGGGCACATTGAGCATCAATACAGAATCCAATTTGTTAATAAGCCTCTGCAACTCAAAGTCTTTTGGACCTGAATACGGGAAGTCAAACAGCAATAGGCCTTGGCTCGACGTGATGGTTTCGCGGCTGATCCACACAAAATGAGTGGAATCGACGTCCAACTTATAACCCGCGCTCGGCACCACGATATCGACGTTGTGCCTCTTGACAAGGCGCTCCTCGATGCTGACGGCGCGGATTTTCTTGAAACCATAGAGAAACCTCGCCTTCTCAGCCATCAGGAGGGTGTCATAGACGTATTTCTCGACATTGTACCACGATTTGAGAAACACCGAGTCACTCGGCGCACGGAGCGTGATATAGACCTGCGGACGCGCATATTTATCCGCCTCCACGCGGAACTCAGCGCGCTCGTACTTGGGGTTGATGTCGGCAATCAGGATGTTCCTCGACTTCTTGAACATCTCGTTGTAGGCGTTGGGATTGATCCTAATCAACTTGAACGTAGGCTCGTACTGCGGCAATACAAGCACTTCCTGCGCGAGCCATCCCGCCACGGTGTCGCCAATCTCGCCCTGCCACTTGGCGTCGGGCATCACCACCAAAACCTCGCCCGAGCGTCCCGAACTTTCGGGCAGCCACCCGAGGGTCGTGGAGTCGGTGCCGCACGACCACAATGTCAACGCAATCGTTAGCGAAAGCAATAGTTTACAGAGTGTTTGCATAATGTTGTTAATTTTTTAGTTGAACACGTGTCTTATCAGGTCGTTGCCGATGGCAAAAGCCATCAATGCAAGCAAGATAATCATACCAACCATTTGGGCGCGTTCAAGGAACTTCTCGCTCGGCTTTTTGCCCGAGACAATCTCCACGAGGGTGAACAATGCGTGTCCGCCGTCAAGTGCGGGTATCGGCAATACGTTCATCACCGCGAGGATTATCGAGAAAAAGGCGGTAAGGTTCCAGAATGCGTGCCAGTCCCAATACCCAGGGAATATCTTGGTCATCGTTATGAAACTGCCCACCGACTTGTACGCCTTGGTCTCGGGGTTGAATATCAACTTAAACTGTTTCAGATACTCCGAAATCTTGTCCACGCCGCGCGAAATGCCCACGGGGAACGACTCGAAGAATCCGTACTCCACCTTGGTAGGCTCCAAGAATGCTATGTAAGGTTTCACAAACACGCCGAGCAATCCGTCTTCGGGTATCGTGAGCGACACCGAATCCACCTGTCCGCCGCGCATAAAGGTAATCGTGGCGGGCTTGCCCTTGTTGGCGGCGAGATGCCTCCGCACGTCGGAATAGAACGTGCAGGCGTGGCCATTGAAGGTGAGCAAAGAGTCGCCCTCCATCAATCCAGCATTCTTGCCCGCGCTCTCCGTGCCTTCGGGGAACCCATCAACGACAAACGGAAACCTCGGCGAAATGATGTTGCCCGAGGCGTTCTTGTCGTCGAGGAGAGTTGCCACCATCTCGTTAGTGAAGGTGATGGTGGTGTCGTTGCCATTGCGGACGAGGGTGACGGTCTTGGGGTCGTCGAGCAAGATGTCAACAAACACCTTGTTAAAATTGTCGGCGGGCTTGCCGTTGACGCTCTTTATCATATCGCCCTCGCGAAATCCGAGGCTGTAACCAACAGAATCCACGGAGATGCCGTATTTGAGGTTGTTGACCGAGAGATATGAATCGCCCCAATAAAAAGCCACCATCGCATATATCAACATTGCGAGTATTGCATTGACGATGACACCCGCAAGCATAATTATCAGGCGTTGCCAGGCGGGCTTGCTGCGAAACTCCCACGGCTCGGGGTCGTGTTTGAGGGCCTCGGCGTTGGTGGTCTCGTCGATCATACCGGCGATGCTCACGTATCCGCCGAGCGGAATCCAGCCGATGCCGTACTCCGTCTCCCCGCGCTTCATCTTGAAGAGGCTGAACCACGGATTGAAAAACAGGTAAAACTTCTCGACCCTGCACTTGAATATCTTTGCCGTGATGAAGTGCCCGAACTCGTGAAATATGATCAAGAGGCTCAGGCTCACCAACAACTGCGCTATTTTAACAGCGATTTCCATTTTTTACTTTCAATTATTTTTATGTGTTTATATTCTATTTTTTAAGTCTGCAAAGTTACAAAAAATATTTGAACTTTCAGCATAGCGGCTTGGATTTTTAGCGCAACAGCCCTACAATGCCCTGCAAGCCGCATTAAAACTTAAAAGATAGTTATATAATTGACAATGCAATTATACAACTAATATTTTAGCTCTACAAATTAATTTTGCAGTTTTACAACGGTTTTATGAGTTTTTTATAATTATGTTAATAGATATTTAATCAATGGCAAGTGTTTTTTTATAGAGCAATGAATTAAACTAATCAAGACGAATACCTTATGTAGAGACGCAAATTTTTGCATCTCTACGACAAATCATAAAAACTACTAACATCTGTTGTCCGTAGAAAAATAAATCCACGGTTAAATATTATAATTGCAAATTGTAAAAAAACGATTATCTTTGCATCTCAATTACACAACGCAATGCGAACACCGCTCAAAAGATACACACTGACCCACGAGGGCCTGACAATCAGCGTCAAGGAATACCGGGCGTCGCGGAGTATGAAGTTGATAGTGCACGAAGAT
>JAEEGK010014223.1_pt1 | contig 17805 bp, 10 predicted proteins | sample 8958771 | NCBI WGS metagenome assembly JAEEGK01 (sample SAMN16246547, study PRJNA631951) | gut metagenome | biome: gut microbiome; feature: rumen; material: SC-attached | host: Bos | place: Iran: Karaj | collected 2018-10
CAGTAACACATCGGAATCCACCTTCAAATAATCGGGAACAAAGGGTGTCTTTGGTGTGACCTTGCCTTTCAACTCATCCTCCACAGCATGTTTTTCCGACACAAAGCGTGCAATCAAGCTGAGATAGAACTTCGGATACCATGCGCTGATGCTTACTGGACCAATGAAATGATTGATTTCGGGGTAACGCACCACCACATCCGACAGGCCGCGCAACAAAAGCATCATCGGCAGAACTTCCTTTTGGTAATCAAGAGCGACAAAAGAACGCCCCAACTCGATGGTATGCAACAATTTGTCGGAAAAAGACTCTTGGATATTCACCAAAGTGCTTACATAGAAGCCCTTAATACCATATTTGGGAATAATCTCGCTGCCGATGCCAAGACGATAACAACCTGCGATCTTCTGCTTGACCGTATCCCAAAGAAACATCTGCTTGAAATACCCATCAAATTCATCTTGGTCGAGACGCTTGCCCGTGCCTTCGCCGATGGCGCGGAAAGTCTCCTCACGCAGCCGCGCAATCTCATGCATGATATTCGGAATATCCTTACAATCCGCCAAATAACAATCATAGTTAGCTGTCGAATACAAGAATGACTTCTCACGAATGGCATTCAATTCGGCTACCATCAATGACAAATCCGTCGGAGCATCAATCTCATCCTGTTTCACTTCTTTCTTCTCACCGGATTTGACTGGTATATTGGCCTCAAGCGCATAGGAACGGCTACGCAGATAGGCCGCCAAGTCAGCAGGTTTTTCGTAGAGGGCGACCTCAGCAGGCAGGATCGGTTTGCCTATTTGAAGGTTGAAACGCTGGTCGTGCTTATTAATCAATTCCTTAGTCAGGCGGGCTGTGCCCAACATAGGATGGATCTTGTCGACCATGTAGAACAGCTTCGAATTATGGCCTTCCCAAAACACGGGAATCACTGGAACGTTGGCGTTCTTGATGATACGGGCGATGGAAGTACTCCAAGGCAGGTCCTCGGGATAGTCATGTCCATGATAGCGCGACACCTCTCCCGCAGGGAACACACCCAAGCCATTGCCTTCGGCGATATGCAAGATGGCTCCTTTGATGCCCCCCACGCTGCTCTTCCATTCCGGGTTTTTCTCGAACGGGTTGACGGCGAAGAAACACACCTTGAGGTTGGGGATATGCGAAAGAATAAAGTTGGCCATGACCTTGAAATCGGGACGCACCTTGGCGATGACGCTCAACAGCATCACGCCTTCGATGCCGCCAAAAGGATGGTTGCTCACCACGACAAAACCGCCCTCTTTGGGAATGTTCTCCAGCTGCTCGGGACTGACATCAATAGTGATGTTCATGTTTTGGAGCAGATGGTCGGCAAACTCACGACCTTGATAATCAGCAGCTCCGTCGAACAAACGGTTGATTTTTCCAAGACGGAGGTATCCATAAGCCGCTCCTGCGATACAAGTGCCGAAGAAGCCTTTTAAGCCGAGGGCATTCTTAAGATCCGAAAGGGTTACTACTTTTCGCATGGTTGTTGAGCCTGGAAACTATGTTTCGAACTTGCAAAGATAGGGATTTTATCATTCAAAGTGCAGGAAAAGGAAATAAAATGTAATTTTGCGCCATGGTGATTATCTTCAACAAGCCCTTTGGCGTACTCAGCCAGTTCACTCCTGAAGCCGGACATCGCGCCCTCGACGAGTTCGGTTTCCCGCCTAATGTGTATGCCGCAGGCCGCCTCGACCACGACAGCGAGGGGGCCTTGCTCCTCACCGACAACGGGCCACTCATCAAGAAGCTACTCGACCCGAAGTTCGAGCATCCGCGTACTTATCTTGCACAAGTGGATGGACAAATCACGCAAGAGGCGGTCAACCAATTAAAAAGAGGTGTGACTATCAAAGGCTACCGCACCAAACCCTGCCAAGCGGAAATCGTGGAAGCACCCGAAAACCTTTGGGAGCGTGTGCCACCCATCCGCTACCGTGCCAACATCCCGACCAGCTGGGTGCGTCTCACCCTCATCGAAGGCAAGAACCGGCAGGTGCGCCACATGACTGCAGCCGTGGGGTTTCCCACATTACGACTTATCCGCGTCAAGATTGGCAACATAGCGCTGGGTGACTTACAGCCTGGCGAGTGGCGTGTAGTAAATGAAAAGGTGATTTAAAACCGTTAAGTCAAGTTTTTTATCGGGTAGCCATTCTCGTTCCATGCGATGCCAAAATACTTGCCGAAATAACGTTTGGCATGCCTGTTGGCGCGTATCTCGGTCCAAAACACGTTGTGATCGCCTTTGCCAAAGGCACTCAGCAGGCTGGGCAGCCCGATGAGAGGCAAATAAAGCAAACCAAAAAGCTGGCTATCGGCGGTATGGCCAAACTCATGCATACAGATTTGGTTGCCAAGGATATATGCCTCTCCTTCCCCACGCATCCAAGAGCCAGCCCAAAGGTCGACAAAAGTACCCAACGACACACCCATACCATAGCCACATCCCAATTTCGTCGCGAAGGTGATGCCGCCCAAAGTATCGACACGATTGACATGACCAGCGAGTGCCCGTGTCACTGAATAAAGCCATCCCACAAAGGTCTGCGGAAGCTCCCATGTGAACCTTGAAAGGAGCTGCCATACGCGGCCTGTCGTTGAACGTTTGGGGTCGGTCAGGAAGAGGCCTTGGGTGAGTTGGGCAGCGAGTTGGAAACGGTTATAATGATTAGATAACATGGGGGCAAAGATACACACTTTCTTGGGAGACCAAAAAACTTATAATGATTATTTTCCTATCTTTACCGCCTCAAATCGCACCATACGCCATGCAAATCTTCCAACGCAACATCCTCAACAAATATATCAAAGGCCTTGATAACACGCTGATTGACGAGCGTTACAAGACCTTCTCCAGCTTCTTCCTTGATCCTGAAAGGCAGGCCAACATCCTCAACAGCAAGGAAGAGCAGTTCCAAGAAGGTTTCCTTCGCGAATTGTTTGTGAAGATTCTCGGCTACACCCTGAATCCCGACCCCAATTTCAACCTCACCACCGAGAAGAAAAACGAGACCAACAGCAAGAAAGCCGATGGTGCCATTCTCGTCGATGGCAAGGTTGTGGGTGTGATAGAGCTAAAAGACCACAAAACGCCTGACCTCAGCAAAGTTGAGGCACAAGCCTTCAACTATAAGAGCCAACACAAAGAAGCCGTCTACGTCGTCATCTCCAACTTCGAAAAACTGCGCTTCTACATCGACAACGCTGTCGACTTCGAGGAGTTTGATTTATTCCACCTCACCCGTGACGACTTTGCAAGGCTATGGATTTGTTTGGCTTACGAGAATATCGAAAAGAACCTGCCTAAGCACATCAAGGCCGCCAGTCTGACCAACGAGGACCAAATCACAAACGCACTCTATAAGGACTATTCCAACTTCAAGCGCGACCTCTTCGAGGACATCCTGAAAAACAACCCCACCGACGACACAGCGCACAAGATCCTCCTCTTCAAGAAAACGCAGAAGCTCCTCGACAGGATCCTCTTCATCTTCTTCGCCGAAGACCGTGGACTGTTGCCGCCCAACTCCATCATGCTCATCATCAACCAATGGGAGAAACTGAAGGAACTGGATGAGTACCAGCCGTTCTACAATCGTCTGAAGAAATACTTCGGCTACATGAACACCGGCTTCCAAGTCAAGAACTATGAGATTTTCGCCTACAATGGCGGCCTCTTCAAGCCAGATGAAATCCTCGATGGCCTCACCATCTCCGATGAGGTGCTGATGCGCTACTGCAAGAAGATTTCCGACTACGACTTCCAAAGCGATGTCGATGTCAACATCCTTGGCCACATCTTCGAGAACTCTTTAACAGAAATAGAAGAGGTAACAGAGCGGCTGTTGACATCGGGTCATGACCCGATGGGACAGCCGCAAACAGCAAGCAAACGAAAGAAGGACGGCGTTTTCTACACCCCGCAATACATCACAAAATACATCGTGGACAACACCGTCGGCAAGCTCTGCCGCGAGAAGAAGGCGGAACTCGGCATCGACGAGAGCGAGTACTTCACCGACAAGAAACGCCAGTTTGCCACCAAGAAGGCCCTCATCGAGAAGCTGGATGCCTACCGCGACTGGCTCTTGCAGATTTCCATCTGCGACCCCGCTTGCGGCAGTGGTGCCTTCCTCAACGCCGCCTTGAACTTCCTCATCGACGAACACAAGCTCATCGATGAGATGCAGGCCAAAGTCGAGGGTGCCGCCATCGTGTTTCCCAACGTCGAGAACTCCATCTTGGAAAACAACCTCTATGGTGTCGACATCAACGAGGAAAGCGTTGAAATCGCCAAACTGTCATTGTGGCTCCGTACCGCCAAGCCTCACCGCAAGCTGAGCTCGCTCAACAACAACATCAAATGCGGCAACTCGCTCATCGATGATCCAGCCATTGCCGGCGACAAGGCCTTCTGTTGGGAGAAGGAATTCCCGAAAATCTTCCACGAAAAGCAAAAGCGACCATGGCATATCACTACGGCCGTACACGACAGCCGAACCTCCGATAGAATGATAGAATATGACGTGAGGCGACTTCGCGACCACGGCACACGACCCTACCCAGAGCCAATGTTATTAAGTACGGAAGAGGAAATCATCATCACGGAGACCGTGGCGAAGATTGTGGAGGAAGACAAGCTGAACGTCTTGGCCTACAACATCTGCTTCGACCACATGCACCTACTCCTTGTGTGTGAAGAGGAAGAGGTGCCGAAGATAGTGGGAAAGATAAAGTCGATGACGGCGCGCGCCGTGAATATCGCTATGGGCAGAACAATACCGACAACGGTAGCGACGAAAAAGGGACCGGCAGGTACGACCGCGATAGCGACGGAGAGCCCGGTAGGTACGACCGCGGTAGCGACAGCGGGTCATGACCCGCTGACCCTACCGGACGCTACCCTACCGGCCAACAAGCTACCGAAAAAAGGCGTCACGCAGTGCTCCCTATGGGGAAGAAAATTCGGCAATACCTATATCAACTCCGACGAGCACCTCTACAACGCCATCGAGTATATCCGGACCAACCGCGAACACCATGGCCTCGACCCACTTCCCGTGGAATATCCCCATTGCGTCTCCATCGAAGAAGCCTTCCGACCCGAGTACACGGGCGGCTTCGATGTGGTCATTGGAAATCCGCCGTATTTGAGAGTACAGGGCTTACGTGAAAACTTTGAAAAGGAATCAAAATTCTACGAACAACACTATGCTTCAGCAACAGAGCGGTTCGATTTTTATGTCCTGTTTATGGAACGAGCCTTTTTTCTGCTGAATCATAAAGGTTTAATGACATTCATTCTTCCGCATAAGTTTATAAATGCTGGCTTCGGAATAGGAATACGGAAATTCATCTATGGCAACAAGGCTCTAAAATCCTTGATACATTTTGGTGCAGAACAGGTCTTTGAAGACGCAAGTGTATATACTTGCATAATTGGTCTTTCGAAATGTCAAAACCACGAATTTGAATTTGCAAAAGTTGCTCCCAAAGAATTGAGCAATTCTATTGAGACCGAAAACATCCCTGAAGACCGCTTGTCGGACTCTAATAGCTGGAACATTTCTTCAGGAAACGACGCTGGTATTTTGGACAAATTGAACAAAATGCCGTTTAAGGTTAAAGATGTTTTCAAAGGAATCTTCCAAGGCATTGTTAGTGGCGACAATAAAGCATTCTATTTGTACGATTGCATTGAAAAAGAAAACTACATTGAGGGCTTTTCACTGGTTTCAAATTCAAGAATTTTAATTGAACGTGATATTTGCAAGCCAATATTTACAGGAAAAACAATTTCAAGATATAACTTGATAGATAAGAAGGAATTTTTGATTTATCCATACCATCTGCAAAGCGAAAAGACAGTATTTTACAACGAAACCGAACTAGAGAAGAACTTTCCAAAGTGTTTTGAATATTTTCAATCCATTAAAGAACGTCTTGAAAATCGCGGAACGGCATCAATGTCTTATCCAATATGGTATGCTTTATGGAATGCGAGAAGCATTCAGAATTTAAGTGCAAGAAAGATTTTTACGCCTGACATTTGTTTCGGCTCATCAATGTGCTTTGATAATGTTGGCAGATTGCATAATGACACATCTTACGGATTGATTCTAAAAGAGCCTTGTGATCGAATCTATAAGGCTTATTTGGCTATTTTCAATTCAAAAATCACTTGGTATTTCTTGACGAAAACAGGCACGGAATTAAGGGGTGGATATTATAGATTTAAGACAAAATACCTGGAGCCTTTTCCATTGCCCGACTTGTCTTCTTTAGAGAACAAAGACTATGCGGATAGTCTGTCTGTTTTGGCAGACCAAATACTTACTTCAAATGAGCAGCTTCAGCAGAAGCGCCAGCGTTTCCTTCATCGTTTGCAGGAGAACTTGGGCGTTCAGAAAATCACCACTACATTGGAGCGTTTCGATGAGGCCGACTTCAAAACCGTGTTGGCCGAACTAAAGAAGCAGAAGATCAGCCTATCCCTCACCCAACAGGACGAATGGGAGGACTACTTCACCCAATACAAGGCCGACTGCAACGCCCTCACCACCCAAATTGCCGCCACCGACAAAGAAATAGACCGCATGGTGTACGAACTTTACGGCCTCACCCCCGACGAAATCAAAGTGGTAGAAGGAGAATAAAGAGCGTTTGGGAGCAGCTTAGATATTGTATTTTTTTCTAACTTTAGTTTGCGTTTTACAAATATTTTGTATTTTTGCAAACCAAAAGACATGAAAATACCACAGCGGGTGCTTATTACATATCGGGGTAATAGGCATGCAATAAATGTGCTATTTCGGAATGCTCACGGGAAGGCAAAATGCCAGGTCTGCCTTTTTGCAATGCAAAAAGGCAGACCTGTGTTTTTTTCCAGCTTTTTGCATGGAAAAAGGCGGACTTTTTTTCTGCGCTGGCTTTTTACCATGAAAATCGGCAGAAAAAGCGTTTGGTCGACCTTTTCACACGCGCAAAAGGTCAAGCCGTGTTTTTTTCCGGCTTTTTGCAATGAAAAAGGGCAAACTTTTTTTGCGCTGCCTTTTGGCATTGTGAATGCCCTGTAGATCCTTTTTTACCCCAAGGCTTCATTTGAATTTAGGTTGACTTTATGGAAGGACCATCTTCTGTGTCTTCACGTCGTCACCATTGATGAGGCGCAACACATAAACGCCAGGTGTTATCTCGTTGGTAGAGACGTGGCCCGCCGCGACTCTATTGATGATGATGCGTCCCGTCATGTCGATGACCTGCAACATGCCTTCGCCATCGACGATGATCTCACCGTTGCTGAAGAAGGCGAAGACCTCACTGGGCCCGCAGACGGCCTCGTCTGCGGCAAACGCCAGCTTGAAACGTGATTCATAGTCTGTCGTCTTGGCCTCAAAAGTGTAGCTCGGGGTCTGGAGCAGGTCTGTGTCGACACCCGTCATATTATCAATAAGGTGCAGGTAATCCACCTCCATGTCCTCGGTGCTGACGCTAATGGTATAGGTTCCGTTCTCCGTGGCCTTGAAGTTGACAGGCAATTCGCCTGTGGCACTTCCGATGGTGACTGCTGCCCAGTCTTCGCCGTCGTGCAACACACTAACGATCGGTGTATTGTCGCTGAGTTTTATCTTGCGCAGGGTGTTGCCGCCGCCAAACTGCACGTAGGCGTGGTCGTAGTAGCCTTCGTTGCCCACCTCTATGCGGAAGTAAGCGGGGTGTTCTTTCGCTTGTCCCCCTCGGGTGACGCTATTGATGACTAGGTTTTGGCCAGGCTCAGTGGCTTGCACGAAGAATCCCTCACCTGGCTCGATGGGCCTTTCGGCAAGGGCGTATGAAACCAATTCACCATCGCCGTCGGCCAAAAGGTAAGTGGTAAGGGCATCATCACCAATGGTGATAAGATCACCTTGTGTGAGTCCTCTCGTGAAAGGATTGCCCACCAGGTTGAAACCCTTCAATCTACCAGCGGAATTATTATAGCTTAACGGAATGGTGACCGTATTGTCGGTGGCTTGCATGTTGCCAGTGAGCGACAGCGTGACCTTTTCTTCATTGGCATAAAGATAGCCTTCGAGATCTCTCAGGGTGTTGAAGTTGTGTAGGGTGTCTTCAGAGTTCCACCAATAGTGCGTAGGTTCATGGTAAAGGTAAAGATCGTATTCACTTTCCGTGATAAGGTTGGCAGTGGAGACAGGACTGGTGGAAGGCGATGCTATGGTGTACCATCCTTCGTTGTCTTCATCATAGCCGATGATTTCCTTCTGCAAGGTGGCCCGCACATTGTCGGCATGGATTAGTTGTCCACCATCGGCGATGGTGATGCTACCTCCGTTCTCAAAAGTGACATAGCCCACATTGACGATGCCATGAATGGTGGCTGGTGCGGCGATGACGACATCGCTACCCTCACTAGGAAGGCCATTGCTCCAGTTGGCTTCGTCATGCCAATTGCCTTCGGTAATGAAGGTGGTTTGCAGCAAGATTGAGGTGATTGACACATCAGCGGCAGGCATGGTGAAGGTATAGACACCATGGCTGTTGGGTGTGATTTCCGTACCATTGCACATAAGGGATTCGATGCCGAAGCCCATGGCTGGACTCACCTTAAAGGAAATGGTGACACCCGCTGCGGCATAAAGGGTTCCGTCATGTACGATGAGGGCATCATCGTAACTACCTGCAGCCGATCCATTGACATATTCTAAGGACAAACCCTCTGCACAGTGGATGGTATAACCTTTGTCGCCGCCAAAGAGGTTGACCTCGGTGCTGGCTGAATTGCTCCCACCGATGCCGCCCAGGTTGTCGTTGGCAGTGTAGTAATTGAAAAGAGTCTTTTTGATGTTGTAGCCAATGACATGACCGCAACTGGTGGAACCTTGCACCGTGCCACCAAGCACCAGACAATGGTCAACGGTACCTTCATTGGAGCCAACAATGCTGCCAATAAACGCAGACCCCTTGAAAGTGCAGTCGCTGACCGTCAATCGGGTGATGTTGCCGTTGGCTCCCAGATAGCCGAACACGCCTCTGAAAATGCCGCTTTGGATGTTAATGCCACTGATGCTGTGGCCATCGCCGTCGAAAGTGCCGTTGAAACTAGCATAACGGTTATAGAGACGTGTCCCACCGATGCTAGTGTAGTTGTTGGCCGTACCGTCGTATGCTAGGTCTTCGACAAGAAGGAAATACTTGTCGAGGAAGTCCTGGCCCTCGTTCACACGAGTTGCCAACTGGTCAAGGTCAGCGGTGGTGGCAACCAGATAGGGGTCACCGATAGTTCCCATTCCTGTTCCATCCCAATATTCTGCGTAGCGGGCAATGAACGAAAGGTCGGATGTGACGTTGGAGTAGATGCCGTTCTCAGCGCACAAGGGCTCGTAGTCAATCCACTCGTAGCCTTGGACATCGGCCGGGGTACCCAGCATCCATCCCACAAACTGAAGTGCCCCGATGCGGGAGATGCTTTCGGGGAGCTGGAAGTCATTTCCTTGCCCCACCGTGTAAGTGACCGACTCGTAGGTACCGTCGCAACTCTCAGCCGGCATATACACGGTGACCGTATAGGTCGGCTTGCCATAGCCGCAAAGGGTGCATCTGTCCTGATCGTCAAACACGTGGAATTTCATAGCTATATGATCGCAATGGAAACATTGTTCAACATGTTTTTCACCATCGAAAATAGCGTAGGTCAGGCTGTCGTGGATACAATGCGTGACTGCAGCTGCCTTGTTACCTTGGCAAGCCGTTATGCGGTCGCCTTTCCATTGGACAACGGAATCGTTACCGGCACCGACATACACTCTGGCTTTATTGTAGATACTCAAACTGCCGTTGTTACGGCCGCCATTGCCCTTGCCGATGGCCCGGCAAGAGTTCATGCCACCTTGGGCCTTGACAGTACCTCCGGTGATGTTGACCGTAGCACCGCTCCCATGGTCACCACCGCCAATACCCGCTCCGCCGAAGGTACCTGAGTGAAGCCACTCTTCGAAAAAAGTCATCAAGGCAGTGGCGGCCATGCTATAAGCGGGGTTCACATCATACCCAAGGTTGATGAAGGTAGGACCATGATCCGCAAAGTAACTGTATTCGCAATAGCCGCCGATGGCATTCACGTTGCCACCGTTGATATGAATTTCTCCACCATGACGGCCATTGCCGCCACCGATACCAGCGCCTTTCCCAGCTGACATGGCAAAAATATTACCACCATTAATGTAGATAGAGCCACCATCACCTCCTACTTCATCATGAGTGGAGCCGTATGAACCGATGCCAGCGCCGTAAACACTCATTGCCGTCACATCACCACCATCGATACGAATTCTAGGCTTGTTGTGGCTGCCGATGCCGGCACCATAGCCGTAGGATATGGCAACGACCTCACCGCCGTTGATATGGATGTATCCCCAGTCATCACCCGCTTCAATGGCCGAACTTGTACAATCTCTATAATCATCAGTATAAGCTTGTACAAAACCTCCGTTAATGGTAATCCTTCCTCTAGTTCTACTTTCAGGTGCACCTCCATTACCTATACCGGCACCGTGAATAGCACCGCCGATGGCTGTGACGTTGCCACCGTTGATAGTAATGGTTCCAGCCAGACCTCCTTGGAGAGGAAAGAATTGACAATCCGCATAGGCATAGCTATCTCCCCCACCGATACCTGCTGCACCGGCGCCGCCCTTGGCATAGACGGTGCCGCCATGAATGGTGATAGGATTGTCTTGGTCTCCTCCACATCCCCCTCCAATGCCTGCACCACCATAGCCCTTGGCTTTCACATTGCCGCCCCAGATGATGACTTCGCCATTGCCTCGTTCCAAGCCGCCACCGATACCTGCACCATAATCGCCACCTTCAGCATACACATCGCCATCGTAGATGGTCACAACTTCATGGACATTGTTATATTTTCCTTTGCCGATGCCAGCACCATCATCCTCGCCTACGGCTTTGACGTTGCCGCTATATATGGTGACGCTTTGGATGCCACTATGGTCGTAGCCCCCGCCGATGCCAGCGTTTCTGTTCGCACCTGCCCTGGCGTCGATGATACCGCCTTTGACGACAAAATGCCCAGCCGTTTTGTTTTTCATGCCACCGATGCCTGGGCCGCTATCAGGGTGGGCGTAAATCTTGCCCAGCCCAGCCTCTTGCGCATACACAGTAAAGGTTTTGTCCTCCTTAATGTAGATGCCATCCTTGACGTTGAGCGTGGCACCGTCCACAAGGATGAGGTGTACATCGCCAACCATCTTGAGGCATTTCTTGTAGCTGACATTTTTGTAAACCACATACCACCCGTCGCCAAGTTCAGTGCAACTATTGGAGTTGCTGCCTTCCAATTTGGTGAAGTTGGTACATGTCTTGACCTGCGCTGTCACTACTCGGTTCACTGAATCCCATGCGCGATCAACATACGACACCACACTGAGGTCGATATTCAAACGCGCTTCTTCGCCATCCAAAGTCACATAGAAAGTGGCGTTGTCGGGTGTGAAGATCGCAACAGGGGAAACAGTGTTGTGGCTCTTGAAGCCCGTAGTGAAAACGCCATGGTTTTCCATGGCAATATTCACATCGGCTCCTTCCGTGAAGGCACCGCTGACGGTAATCTTCTTGCCACTTGGGAGAAAGACATTAGTACCCGGCTGTCCATTGGTTTTCAGATTTCCATAGATTTGCGGATTGCCTTCCAAATTGAAGGTGCCGCCATAGAAATGGACACCGTCGCCAAGTCTGCCATTATCAGTGCGGTTCCCCGTGATAGTGCCTCCCTTGATGGTAAGTGTCTTTCCACTCCAGATGCCCCCTCCGTTTTCCATAGCGGTGTTGCCGATTATGGATCCACCGATAATCGTAGTGGTGCCGTGATTGGCAACGCCGCCTCCACCGTACTCTGTAGTCGTGTTTTCCGAGATGGAGCCGCTGTTGAAAGTGAGGGTGCCGTCTTCATAGATGTAGATGCCTCCGCCGTCTTTTGAAGTGTTGCCGCTGATGGTGACGTTGGTGAGATCGGTCGTTCCATGGGAGATGCAAATGCCGCCGCCATTTTTGGCGCTATTCCCCTCTATGGTAGCCCCATTGACAGTAAGTGATTTGTCGGTCCAAATGCCTCCACCATCCATAATGGCGGTATTGTTGGAGATCGTGCCGCCGTATAAGGCAAGGGTACCGTAGTTGGTGATTCCTCCCCCACCATATCTGTTAGTGGTATTGCCAGTGATGGAGCCATTATTGATCGTTATCGTTCCGTTGGCTTCGTTATAAATGCCAGCGCCGTCTTGCGCTTCGTTATTCGTGATGACACCGCCGTTGATGGTGAGCGAGGCGCCGTTGTGGTTGTTAATGCCGCCGCCCTTGGTGCCGCTATGGTTGTCGCGGATGGTGCCGCCGTTGATGATGATTGTGCCATAGTTGCGGATGCCTCCGCCTTGTCCCGTGTAAGCTCCCTTGATGACGCCGCTGTTGTCGCCGCTGGCATCGTTGATGGTGAGTGTGCTGCCGCTGATGACCTTCAGCACATGGCCGTAATTGGTGGAACTGCTCAAGCCACGGTCGAGCGTGTGGCCGTTCAGGTCGAGCGTGACCGTACGGTTGTTGTTGATTTCTACCTCCGAGGTGATGTTGATGTCGGCCATCATCCGGATGTTGGCATCGTTGAGCATCACCGCATTCCTCAATTGGGTTTCCGTGTAAACATCAATGATGTCATCGGTAGTGATGGTGACAACGTGCATGTAGATGTAGTCGCCACCCGCACCGCTGTTGAGGTCGAAGCCACTGGATGTGTTACCATTGGCACCCAATGCACCATTTGAATTGTTGTTAAAGAAGATGTCGGTGACAATGCGACCCGGTGAAAAGGTTTCCTTTGTGTAATAAAGAAAGATGTAGGCACCACTGGCCCCGCAGTTGAGGTCGTAGGCACCGACCGCAGGAACGAGGCTGTAGGTGTGTCCGTCGTGGGTTATGGTGTTGGGATGATCGTCATTCCCCGTTTTGAGATAGAAGCCCGTGACGGCCGTGTCACTGCTTCCCGAACTTTCATTCGTCTTATAGAGCAAGTATATAAAGTTGCCGCCTGCACCCGCGTTCAGGTCGTTGTCGATAACCGTCCAGCCCTCATTTTGATATTGGGTTTTGTAACCATCAGTTTGGCTTTGGTTGCCAGAGATGATCATCACATCGGTGATAAAGGTCTCCGCCCAAACGCCTTGTGTGAAGGCGAAGAGAGCGACAAATAGGAATAGAGATTTCAGTAAGTTCTTCATTTCGTTGAATATACGATTGTTTTATTGCTTTTCAAAAGAAGCCGCAAAAATACAAAAAAAAGTTTAAAATGCAGTCGTTACCAACAATTTACAAGCAACTTCGGTTTAGTACTCTTCTTCTTTGTAAAACCTACCAAACAAGTCCTTACATGCCAAGCTCTGCAAGTTTTTTCATGGCTTTCTTATAGCCTTTTTTTGCAGCATTTCTAAGCCAAAGAATTGCCTTTTCTCGGTCTTGTTCGACAGGTTCACCTTCAAAACTTCCTTCTAATAGAGCGTTGGCAAGCAAAGCTTGGACATTTACACAGCCGTTCTGAGCCGCTTTCATACCCCACTTGATGGCCTCGCTCAAATTTTTCTTACCAAGTCCGACACCTACTTGATCCCTACTATAGATGAAAAAGAGGCTCTCTTGTGCACCCACATTGTCGTGCTCGGCCAAGTTCAGATAATACCTCATCATGGTTTCGCCATCAGTGTCAAGATGCCTAAAATACAGTTCCGAGTAAATCGTGTCCGCAATACACTTTTGCGCTCTCCAGTCTCCATTGAGGGCTCGTTTCCACAAACGGGGATAATTCCTCTGCTTGGCAAAATAGTCTGTGTTAAAATCTTCCATCACCTCTACAATCCCAATGCCTTCGCCCGAAGAGATGTTGGCCAGTTTAGCAAGCCGCAGTTGGGAAACTTCACGAAAATCACACTCCTGATTTGCTAAAGTCTCGAAACATCTGGTTGCTTCCGTAAGGTCTTTCTCAACGCCTTTGCCTTCGTAGTACAAAAAGGCCAAGCCATAGACAGCTTCCAAATCACCCAAGGCAGCCGCTTCCTTAAAGTATTTGGCTCCATCGGTGTAATTTCCACTGGTACACAGTTTATACCCTTGTTTCATGAGTTGTTTTGCTTTTGTCTTTTGATCTAACGTGTCGTTTGTTTCCATGATTGTTGTTTTTTATGTTTATAAATGAACTCTTTCACTAAAATGGATTATCCATATCTGGAAAAGGTATTAAACCGTCTACTTCCTCCAAATAAGGGATAGGATGAGATGGAAAAACGCCACAAGCAAATTCATCCTCGCCGTTTCTAAGTCTTTCAGCTTTGTCAAGCATTCCAGCCTTTTCGTACCATTCAGCAGCAGTGGCAAGGTCTTTCTTGGTACCGATTCCTCGCCGATAGCAAAACCCAAGTTCCGCCATAGCTTCTTTATGACCTCTCTCTGCAGCCCTTTTGTACCACAAAAACGACTTTCTACAACTACGCTTACCCGATTTGTCACTAAAACACTCCCCAAGACGGTACATCGCTTCCTCTTCACCCAGCTTCGCCAGTTTTTCATACCATTTCACTGCTTCGCGTTGCATTTCTCTTTTGCGGTTGTCCCAGTAGTAACATTGACACATCGACGCCAATTCCCACTGCATATCTATGTAGCCGCATTCAGCCAAAATCTTCAGATATTCCAAAGCCTTGTCTTCATCTTGTTCCACCCCCAAACCTACATCGTATGCGACAAACAACCAATAGGTGGCATCCTGGTTGCCTTCCTCGAAAGCCGGTTGGAGCACCTTGTCGATGATGCGCTGCAAACGTTTCCGGGCTTTTATGGATAACGGACGTTTAAGCTGATTATAACGATTTAGATATTGAAGGGTTTCCTCTTCGGAATGCGGCCAATTCGAATTCCAGCAGTCATACAAGAATTGGATACCAGCCTCAAGTGCCGTATGTGGCTCTGCATTTGGATCGCTAGGGTGATAGGTGAGGGTAAAATTGCCCTCAGGGGTGATGTTGGGGTTGTTTGTTTCCATTTTTTCTCAGTTAATGTTATGATGAAAGCCATTACCAATCAATCTCGTTCGCTTTGTTACGGAGACGCTCAGCGATGGCGGATGAATAAGCGCTGAAGCCATTGGCCTCCATCCAATAGCCAATGACGGCTTCCAAAGGAACGCCTTGAAGGAAAGACCGAATCAGCCCATCCACTTCTTCTTGGGTAAACTCGCGATTGCGCTTGCCAAGGCCGTAGCCCAGCATGCCACACAGTAAGTCTTCAACAAATTGTGACATACCGCAGTCCTCCTCAACCTTTAATGATATAGATGACGGCAATGATGAAGATGACGATGCATACCACGGTGATGATGCCATAGATGCCCGCTCCAGCGAACAAGCCGCAGATTAATTCAAACAAGCCTTTGATGATGCTTTCAGCGAGAGCAACGGCGAATGCAACGACAGCAATGACGACGAGTAAAAAGATAAAGAAGTTCTCCATAATATTTAAGTATTTGTGTTTTAGTGCGTTTATGAATTAAAGTATATTATACTATGTATAATATAGTGCGACCATATTTCCGTTCTTCTTTCCATTTTTTCGTTGTTTCGGCGGCAAAATTACAGTTTAATACTGACGTAAAATGTCAGTGTAAAGATTTTAAAAAATTTTTCTTTTTTTTGTTGGCCTGACATTTTATGTCAGTGGCATCCAATACTTTTGCCGCCGAAATCAATACCTATTAATTATGTTACGCCACGTCAACAACACCCCAAAGCCAGTCAAGGATGCGTATTTGTTTCCGCTTGACATCGAACCGGCCACCATCATCGAAGCCATGAGCCTCATCGTCGAAAATGCCCAAAACACCGAACTTACACAAAATCTCTACTTTTACTTGGAGAAGCCTATACACTATCTTTGCGAAAGGCTCCAAATCAACGAAGTGCAGGCCGTCTTGCTCTCCGTTGTCACCGAGATAGGTACCGACAGAGACTTCTCCCTCACCGACATCAGCCGTTTCTTCAACTGCACCAACCTAAAGGCCGTTTCGCTCGTCAAAGAATTGGAGGACTTGGCACAAAAGAAATTAGTTGAAGTCGAGAAGCCCTTCAGGTCAGATTGCAGCAGCTACCGACTTCCCTGGGGAGCCGTGGTCGCTTATAGCAACAACCAAGTCTACATCCCAAAAGCCCAACGTTGTGAGGACTGCGAAGAACTACTTCAGACGGTGGAATCCTACTCATTCCTACATGAGAACGAATCGCTGACATGCCGTGGATTTCAAGACCGAATGCTCTCGCTCTTGCGCGACAATACACACCTTGACTTTGTCAATACCCTCGAAAACTACCATCTAGAGACAAATGACACGGCTTTGGTTGTCTATGCTTGCGTGCTCTTGTGCTGTCAAGGCAATAACACTTTCGTGGAATATGACTTCTTTCACATGGTGGACCGTCGCTATCTCCATAAGACATGGAAAGATTTTCAATCCGGCAACCACAAACTTCTTGACTTGGGACTAGTCGAACCTGTTTGCGACAACGGCATAGAAGACCAAGACACCTTCACGCTGGCCCAAAAAGCCAAAGACGAACTGCTCGCAGGGGTCAAGCTGAAAGAAGACAAACGCATCAAAGGAATGAGAGGATTGATACAACCCACCAACATTGTTCCCAAAAACATGTTCTACAACGAAGCCGAAAAAGTCCAACTGAAGCGTTTGAAAGGGCTGCTTATGCAAGAACGATACCTTGAGATCTGCACACGGCTGAAAGACAGCGGAATGCGCACTGGGTTTGCATGTCTTTTTTATGGTGCCCCCGGCACAGGCAAAACCGAAACCGTCATGCAGTTGGCACGCGCCACCGGCCGAAGCATCTATCAAGTCAACATGGCCAACATACGCGACAAATGGGTGGGCGAGAGCGAAAAGAATGTGAAGGGTATCTTCGGTCAGTATCAAAACGCTGTGCGCAACTCTTCAGTAGCTCCCATCCTACTGCTAAACGAAGCCGATGCCTTGTTGGGAGGCCGCTTCACGGAGGTCAACCGCTCGGTGGAAAGGATGGAAAACACCATGCAGAACATCATCCTCGAAGAGATGGAGAAACTCAACGGCATCCTTATTGCCACCACCAACCTGACATGCAACTTGGACGGTGCCTTCGAGCGCAGGTTCCTGTTCAAAGTTGAGTTCCACGCACCCGAGGCATCCGTCAGGAAAGACATCTGGCGCACCATGATTCCGCAACTCGACGACGACACGGCTATTCAGCTCGCCATGCGCTACGACCTCAGCGGTGGACAAATCGAGAACATTGCCAGAAAGAGCCAGATAGAAAGCATACTTGAAGGCACCACGCCTGATTTTGAGATGCTCTGCACCTTCTGCGACGAAGAAAGTCTATCGAAACCAAAAAACACTATCATCGGATTCAAAAACCATTCATAAAACCGAATGCAACAATTTAACATATCAGATTATTTATTAATTTTGCCATTCATCTTTAATACTAATACCATGGCAAAAATATTGGCATCCAATCATTTGTGGCTGATCGGAATACTTTGGAACAATAAAATGTCTCTAAGTGCCATCTACGAGAGTTGGCGCATTCATTCACATGAAATTATCAGAGAAGATATCTTTGCTCGAAAGTTTTACCGTTGGAAAAAGGAAATCAAGGAGTATTATAATG